>Ga0207650_10000751_pt1 | contig 24992 bp, 19 predicted proteins | sample KBSS63metaG_FD_184325 | JGI IMG/M metagenome (GOLD analysis project Ga0207650, IMG submission 184325) | Switchgrass rhizosphere microbial communities from Kellogg Biological Station, Michigan, USA - KBS S6-3 metaG (SPAdes) (version 2) | ecosystem: Host-associated > Plants > Roots > Rhizosphere...
CCTTGCCGTGCGAATGCAAGCTCCAAGCTCGATCCATTGGCTCGGAACGGACCGTATTGGCAGGGACGTTCTCACCCGGATCATCGCCGGCTCTCGGGTTAGCCTGCAAGTGGCGGCGGGAGCTGTCTTGATGGCGCTCCTGCTAGGCGCGCCGCTCGGCGCTTTTGGCAGTTACATTGGCGGCACCATCGATGCGCTGGTTCAGCGAGTAATGGAAGGGATCATGTCCTTCCCCGCGCTGGTGCTTGCTCTCGCGCTAGTGGCGTTGGCCGGGCCCAGCGTCATCATGTTGTGGTTCGCCATTGCCTTCAGCTCCATTCCCCGTTATGCGCGCCTGCTCCGAAGCGGAGTGCTGACGCAGAAAGAGCGGGAGTACGTGGATGCGGCGCGCGCCATGGGACAAAGCCCCATACGCATCTTGGTGAAGCAGATTTTACCGAACATCATGGCACCGATTGCGGTGCAATTGACGCTCGATTTTGCTCGGGCCATCAGTGTGGAAGCGTCCCTCAGCTATCTCGGGCTCGGTTTGTCTGTGCCCTACATCAGTTGGGGCACAATGATTCGGGATGCGCAAGATTTTTTAGAGGTGGCACCTTGGCTGGCGATTTTCCCAGGACTCGCGTTGGCGGGAGTCATCTTAGCCTTCACCATTGTTGGTGACGCGCTGCGTGATCGCATGGATCCGCGCATGCGCAGTAGCCTCAGTCGGCGATTGGTGTAACCATCATTTATATTCACGTTTCAAAAATTTCGACGAGGAGGAATCATGGCCATTGAAGCAATCGATCATTGGGTCCTCGTGGTCAAGGACTTCGAGGAAACCTTTACTTTTTACCGAAAGCTCGGACTTGTGGCAGGCTGGCAGGAGCGTCCCGGCGGAAGAGGAACACGGCCGATCATCCGCATCAACGACAAGCAGAAATTGAACCTTTACGTCGCAAATCGGTATGAGATTGAAAGTCCCACGTTCGCCCCCGGTTACGCAACGGGATCAGCGGACTTCTGCCTGCGGTGGGAAGGAACCGTCGACGAGGCACAGGAATTTTTAAAGCAGGCCGGAATCCTCCTGCTCCATGAGCCTGTCGCTCGCTCAGGTGCTCAAGGCCCTGGAACAAGCCTTTACGTGCGCGACCCCGATGGCAATTTGATCGAGCTGTTAACCTACGGAGACCCGAAATACCAATAGACTCGTGAACCTGATCAGCGCTTCAGATATTTTGGCATCGCCTGTGATAAGCATCGAGCGGTGCATAAATTTATCCAAGGTAAAGTAATTAATGAAAATCGGAAAAGTCACAAATATCGAGACGACGGTTTTGGAAATGCCCTACACCAAGCCGCTGGTCACGGCGACGAACAACTTCACTGTGGCCCGCGGCATCCTCGTAAAGGTGATCACCGAAGGCGGCATCGAGGGATATGGCTATTCGGATCTTTTCCCGCGCACCGGCGAAACACCCCAGACGGCGCAGCACGTCGTCGATGCTGTTCTGAAGGCAAAGGTGGTCGGCAAGGAATTGGAGGATCTCCCACGAATCCGCTCCGAGATCGATCACGTGCTCACGGGAAATCCGCGCGCGAAAGCAGCTTTGGACTCAGCGATGTACGATGCGCTGGCGCGTGCCTATCACATGCCGCTGTTTGTCATGCTCGGAGGAAAATTTCGAAGCGAGATCAGAGTCATCAAAATGGTAAGCGTCGGCCAACCCGAAGCGATGGCGGAGGAGGCGAAGCAGCTTGCACGCGAGGGATTGTCGCTCAAGCTCAAGGTTAGCGGCAAACTAGAGAAGGATCTTTCGCGGGTCGCCGCGGTGCGTAACGCTGTCGGCGACGATGCCTTCATCAAAATCGACGCCAATGAAGCCTACGATGCCAAAACGGCGATCCGCTTGGCCAAAGGTTTGGCCGATCATGGCGTTGATATTTTCGAGCAACCCGTGCCACGAGACCAAATCGATGCGCTTTGGGAAGTCAAGCAACATTCGCCGATCAAGATCGAAGCCGATCAATCGTGCCGGAATTTCGCCGATGCTCAAATGTTGATCAAAAATCGGATCGTCGATGCAATCAATACGGGAATCGCCAAGGCCGGCAGCCTTGTCGAAGTGCGGCGGATCGCCGAGCTATGCGAGCAAAATGGTGTTCGCTGCGCGCTCTCGAACACTGCAGGCAGCATGGTCGGCGACGCGGCGGCCGTGCATTTAGCGGCGGCCACGCCGGGCATTTCGCCGCTGTGCGAGCTTGGTGAGTTCGAAGTGATCTCCGGTGATCCGTTCTTCGGTTTGTCTGTCGAGAAGGGTAGGATCAGCGTACCCGAAGGGGAGGGATTGGGAGTAGGCCTAAAAGGATTCTGAAAACCCAGACGGTCTGAAGCACAAACGTAAAGCCGAGCTGATCAGTTTGGCAAGAAGGTCGGTGGCGACGACGCCGATTTGCTCATGGCGAAGAACGCCAAGCTGGTGCTCCGGCAGTGCTCACGGTACTCCGGGCGTGCAGGCGTTCGTCAACAACATCACCAAGAAATATTTGCAACGGTAAGATCATGGCCAGACAGTATCGTTATATTTCCGCGGACGGTCACTTCGAATCACCGCCCGAGCAGTGGACCCATCGTGTGCCGAAGCAATATCGCGATCGCGCTCCGCGGCGCATCAAGCTCGCCAATGGTCGCGACGCCCTGCTGATCGAAGGCCGGCCGCTGGTATACGGCGGCACGAGCCTGTACGGTGGCCGCAAACCGGAAGATTTCGATCCGACGGTGCTCGATTTCGATTCCACTCCGGGCTGCGGTTCCGCAGAGCAGAGACTGCGCGAACAAGATATAGACAGCATCGATGCGGAAGTTTTATTCGCTCTCGACGTACGCAACCCAGCGATCCGCGACAAGGCGGCTTTCATCGGCATCATTCAAGGATTCAACGATTATCTCGCCGAAGAGTACTGCGCGGTCGACCGCGATCGCCTGATCGGTGTTGCCGTACTGCCTAACATCGGCGCGGACGAAGATATCGCCGAAATGGAACGATGCAAGCGCATGGGCTTGAAGGCGGTATGGTTAAGCACATTTCCGAGTGGTCAGGGTTTTCCGTCAGTGGAGGACGATCGTTTCTGGGCTGCGGCGCTCGATTTCGATATGCCGGTGATCGTACATACCTCATTTCCAACGAAAGTCGGCTCGCGTGAGACGCGGCTCTTCAAATACCCGAGGGAGCCACAAGGCGAGAACCGCCCGCCGACCGATTTCGTGCAGCGCTTCGCGCGCCAGGGGCCGCACCACTCGGGGTCTGTGGAAGCGAGCCAGCTCGTCATCTCCGGAGTTTTCGATCGCTTCCCGCGATTACAGATCTATTGGGCGGAGAACAACGTCGGCTGGCTGCCGTATTTCTACGAGCAGATCGATCACGAATATTCGATCAATCGATTTTGGGCGGAGCGCTATCTCGGCTTACCGAGATTGAAGCACCGCCCGAGCGAGTACCTCAAAGAGCATGCTTACTGGGGCTTCTTCGAGGACCACGTCGGCGTGAAGCTGCGCCATGAGATCGGTGTCGATCGGATGATGTGGTCGACAGATTTTCCCCACGTGGTGACGCGCTGGCCGCACTCGCTCGAAATGATGGACTCTCAGATGAAAGACGTGCCGGAGGAAGAGCGCCACAAGATGGCAGCGGGTAACGCGGTAAAATTCTTCCGCCTCAACCATAAGCCTCAATAGCTTTGGCACGTCGGAGAGAAAGATTCGTGAAAACCCCGAAGAAATCCTCAAGATGGTACGCGCTACCCTGCGTGAGCTCACGTTTATTTGGGATAAAAGAAATCAAGATCAGGTGTTGGACATCATCGTGAAAGAGGTCAAAACGTCGAGCCGGCAGATGGCCAACGAGACACTGAACCAGTTGATGCGGGTAATCACCAAAGATGCTTTTGTCAGACCTGAATCCGTCCAAACTCTTGTCGATCTCGTCCGCGAAAGTACCAATGTGATGCCGCCGGTCGCGGCCGCCGAGGTGTCATCGATTTTAGCTTTTTGGAAAAGGTGCAAAAGCAGTTGGGACTGAGATGAGGAGCAGAGTCATGGCGACCAGGAAGCGAGATCCCAGGCGAAACCACGGAAGGAGGATATGATTTCCACCGCGCCGGGAACTCTTGCGCGCAGGTACATGCGGAGACTCTGGCATGCCGTCTATCGCGGCGAAGACATCAAACCCGGCAACCAAACCGATCACACCGCGACACGCAGCTTTCTGCCGGCTGGGTCGAGGGCGATCCGATCCGCTCCAGGCTCAGGACTTTTTCCAAAGGCAATTCCAATCCTGCCACCGCTTCATTTTAAATAGCCTCGCTCTCGCCAGAAGTTTTCTGCCGCGGAATGCAGTGGAATATCCAGCGGTCCCTCTAAAGTATCGCGGCACATGCGCTCTAGTGGAAGTGCTCCCTGCCCTTCCCAAGGTATTCGATCTTTACGCCGTTCAAGCGCAATGCAGAAGGATCTCACGACCTCATCAGCTACACGGGCATGTGTAAAAATAGGAAATCCGCTAAAATCAACCGTCATCACATCGGTTGGAAGTTTCGGATAGTTTTCTTTCGAGATCGTCGCCCGACGAAAACCCAGCTCCTCTAAACGTTGCAAATGCTTATCTGCTAGTGGCAATAGTCGCATTCCTAGGTCGAGTGCCCGAGCTCCCCAAAACGCCAGCGCCTCATCAAAAATCGCGTCGACCTCTCCGCGTTCTACCGCTCCCAGACGGTTTGGCGCATCGGGTAGCCCGTGGTCATAGCGCACTTCGCCTCCCCACGAAACGATATCTTCCAGGGAAAACCCTGCTCCAGCTAGCACCTCTTTCAGCACGAAATGAACGGAATGGGTCTTTTGGCCACGCAGAGAGACTCTAAGGGGGTAACGGCGCTCAGCCACATCAGACAGGAACTGCAAACCCGTTTTCTCCGCAACAGCAAAAGCAAGCTGGTCGAATGACGGGATGATAGCAATCGCGCGAACTGCGATCGGTTCTTTAAACGGACCGCAACCACGATAAGCGAGACTGAGTGGTGCGGCTGGGTTTAGGGTTGCAATGTGAACTTCCCCACGGTCAACTGCCTCGATCGCCTCGATATTATCACTGCCGAATAGGCTGATCTTCCACTCGCCTTCTTCTTGATCTCTCAAACTGATCCGTGCCTGCCGATAAGGCCATATTTTCATGCCGACAAGTTCCGAGGCCGCTTCCAGCATGACCCGCGATCGGGTGATAGGCATTGGGAAAAAGGGTGATTCGAACTCCATAACCGAGTGCTTTCTCCTTTTGGAGTTGACCGAGAGAAGTTTTTACTTTGCGGTGCCTTATAGAGTCTCCTGTTTTCAGTTCGCGGAAACCCACGCCGTCAAAATTGACGGCGACTCGGCAAGAATAGGCTCCCAGGATTCACCGCGATCTCGAGTTACATACAAAGCGCCGTGACCCTTCTCTTTCGGATTGAATCCGAACCCCCGAGAGCCATCTCCCATTCCGGCGAACACCGTACTAGGCTCTTTCGGGTCTGGAACCAACACCCAGGGCATCCAGGGCATTCTTGCGGGTAACCCCGCCGAAGGTTGGCGCCAATTCTCTCCGTCATCATCGCTCAGCAGAACTACGCCTCGGGGATCTCTCTTTTCATCCCACCAAACCCCTGGAGAACCGCTAGAACCAGCCACGATCATTCTTAGCGGAGTGCCTGGGAGGAACAGCCAGTCATGAGAATAGCTGTGCATCTCGGTATAGGCCCAAGGCATTCCATTTTCGATCCGGCGCCACTCACGACCGCAGTTATCGCTCCGGAAAAAACCGCGCGCTGAAGAAACATAATAGCGTTCTTTGCTCCTGGGATAGTTCCCGAGAACATGCATGTCCAGGTATGCGATTCCAGAGCTCGCGTCCTCCCAAGTTTTTCCCTGATCGCGGCTGCAAGTAAGCCCTCCATGCTCCAGCACAGCAAAAACGAGGTTGGAATCGTCAGGGTGAATGAAAACATTCCGGACATGGGGAACCTCTTTTGCCTCGAACACCTTAGGAACCGTCCATTGGCTTCTGACTTTCTCCGGCAAGTCAAGAAGGCTATCCAAGGGTTCCCAAGAGGTACCCCCGTCCTCACTGCGATACAGCCGTACGGGCCCCGTCCCCAAATAAACGACGCGGTCATCATTGGGGTCTATGGCGAATGCTCGCACATCGCCATTCATTATTTTCTCCCAGGTTCGACCGCCATCTTGAGTACGATAGCCACCGTCGAAGGCGACACCTGCAAAAACAACCTCAGGCTTTTTCCGGCTCCCGGTCAAACATTCGACGGTGCGGCCAGAGAAAAATTCCCCCAAGTTCGCCATCGATCCGTTACGTTTTTGCATCACAGTCAAGCCGTCGTTAAAGGCAATGAAAAAACGCAGTTCTTCGTTCATAAACTAGGTCCTCCAAAATAGGTTGGCTCTGTTAATGCCGGTTTGCGCCTATCGTCATTTGATCCCCAGTTCCTTTTGTGCCTCTGCCAAAATCGTCCGATCGGCGATCTGGTTGATCGGAATAGATTTCTCGATCTTTGCTCGCCTGAGAGCATCCTCCAGAGCAGCTTTCAGAATCTCATCGGTCATAGTTCCATCCGAACTATAGGCCGGGAAAAAACTTTCGAACATGCCCTTCGCGGTCTCGCGATCAACCTTGGCCCACTGGGCAAGAATATCTACGGACTCTTCTCTGCGTTGCTGGATAAATCGTAGTCCTTCGATGGTCCCTTTGATCACCCTTTTAATTTGGTCGTGCGACTGCTGTATCTTCTTGTCTGTAACCAGAAGAGAAGTTTGCGGAAGTGTGACGTAGTCATGGGCCCAGGCCAACACTTTGTATCCCCGCTTATCAGCCCAGATATTGAACGGCGGATCGCCAAAACTCGCATCGATCCGACCTGCTTCAAGGGCCGCGAGTCTGCCTTGATTATCACCAGCCGAAAATAGGTTCACATCTTTTCCAGGGACGAGACCATGATGACGGAAAACAGTGTCAGCAACTAAGTGCATCGTGCTGCCTAAATAGCTAATGCCAACCGTTTTGCCCTTTAGGTCCGTGACCCTTTGAACCTCTGGCCTTACAACCAACGCAAAAACCAGGTTTTTCTGAGTGATCATCACCAGCTTGAGCGGGATGCCTTTTATTGCAGCCGCAACTCCTTGAGCTACAGAGCAGGCGTAATCCAGATCCCCGGTGCCCAGCGCACTCATCGCTACTGACAGCGAAATCAAAACATGTTCCGACGCTAATCCATACTTCGCATAGAAGCCTTTTTTCTCCGCAACAATTGTAGGTAAAAATGATGGCGAAAGAAACGAGATACCAATTCGTATCTTCTCTTGCGCCAGCGCCTCATGAGAAATGTGTTGCGCCAAAGGAACAACGCAGCAGCTAAGAATCACGACTCTCACGAGGAGAGTCCTACTCAGTCTAAGCATCTCTTGAGTCTCCTTTTTAGATATTGCGACGGCAATCCCATTAGTAATCCCAGCCATTCGGGACTTTTATACGTCGTGGCGCGCGGTCGCGATACCGCTTTGCTACCCAGTGTGTCCACTGTTCGGGGGACGATTCGAAGTGTCTGTCGGCGAAAATGTAGCGATAATTTCTGGCCATGACTGCTCACCGTCAACGCTGCAGATATTTTTGGTGAGTGCTTTGACAAAGCATGAACACCGGGAGTAACGGTGAGTACTTGTCGCAACACCGGCTCGGCATCGTTGGCCCCAACGGAATCGCAGCCAGTTCACGTAACATGCGCTAGTCGGGGATCGCGCGGCCGCTTCCTGCTTCCTATTTTTCAAGCAAATCCCCTCTGAGCAACGCACTGAGAGCATTAGGCCTTCCGACCATAAAGTTTATCGAGAAAACCTGACTTCTTTATTTCCTCGAGAATACTTGTGTCCATGACGCTCGCCGGTTTAATGTTGCGCGCGTTCGGATGCGGCAACGAATCAAGGACGCTTTGAATGCCGTTCGATTCCGGAATCGGAAATTCGCGTACGCTCTTGAGCGCGCGTTCGTAAACATCCTTTTGCACGGCCGGATCTTTGATGTCTTCCTCAGCGAGCGCCGAGAAAACTGCGGTCGGCCGGGTTCTGAAGACATAGATGCCTTCGAGATAAGCCATCATCAAACGGCGCAAAGTATCGCGCTGTCCATTGATGAAGGATCCCGGAAAGGCATAACCGTAACGGGCATAATCCATCGGCAAATCGGCGAGATCCGCCAGAATGCGACAGCAGCCAGAAGCGAGGATTTTGTGAACACTCTCTGGACTCACCAGAGCGCCGTCCACATGACCAGCTGCTAAGGCCGTCATGCGCGTCGGTGTGTTGCCCGACTGCAACAGAGTCGTTTCCTTGTCGGGATCGACCTTCCACGAGCGCAAAACCATGCGCGTAATCGTATCGGACGCTGATCCGATTCGACTGACAGCTAAACGCTTACCCTTGAGATCTTCGGGCTTAACAATATTTTTGCGGACGACGAATACATGTTCGATGCGGTTGATGGTCACACTGACGATCTTTAAATCGGCGACTCCAGCCACCGCAAGATTGACCATGCCAGGCACTTCGGATTCCGAGCCGGCGATATTGCCCGCAGCCATGGCTTGGATCAAAACCGTGCCGCTATTGAAGTAGACGCTTTTTACGTTGAGACCGTACTTTTCCCAAATCTTGTCGCGCTCAATGATGCGGCGCAGGATATTAAGCGAGCCGGCGCCGCCACTATGACCGAGAAGCACATTGGTCTGCTGCGCTTGTGCCAACAAACAGAGCGGCGCCATGAGCCGGAATCCTACGATAAGAGCAAGGACTCTCTTCATCTTGCGACTCCTTGCATAAACTCGAGACGAGAGCCTTGAATTGGAAACCGCAAAGACGTCACCGAGGCGTCTGCAACCAGCGCTCAGGCTCGAGACCGGGGCGGTCCTTGTACTTTTCGGCGATCGCCTGCACTTTCGGATGATCAGCCGTTGTGATTCGTCCATCCTTATACACGTAATGGTCGCCAATTTTTAAATCGCCGCCGCGCATTTCGCCCGAGATATGCATCAAGTACGGAAAATCCTTTGCGCGCATACTGTTACCCATATGGAAATGAAAACTGCTCCAGTGGTGATGCTCGATGAAGTGACGGTAAGGCGCGTTCGGACACTGATGCGGTTCAAGGGTCGCGGAAGGATGCACTCCGCCGTGAAAGCCACGGACTTCGTAAGCCGATTCGCCCAGATACTTTGAAATAAATTTGTAAAAACGCGTCAGCGTCTCGGCCTCTTCGCCACCTTCGATTCTTTTGATGAAACCCTTCTCGATGAAAACCTTTACCGGTTGTTTGAAGGGACAGGGCACACCGATGTGGCGTGCCCATATGACGCCGATTTCATTGATAATGCCGACTCCTTCGGCATCGCGCGCACGTATCGATGACCACACGCCTTCGGGAAATGGGCAATAAACGCCAATGTCGCGATAATGCGTGTAATCGTCTCTGTCCTCAGGCTTTACGACGTAACCTTCTAAGTGGGAACCATTGGGATGCGTCATCACCCACTTGGCGCCGGGTTTTGCGAGCGCATTTGCCTGGAGGCGAATTTCAGAAACGAGCTCGTACGGCGTTAGAGCCCAGTTACTTGAAAGCAAAGATGCTGTTGTTGCCATGTTCCGCGCGTACTTGACCTTGCGCTCTGCGAGTATGGTGGGAATTTCGCGCAGCTCTTCTTCGTAAGTCAGATCCACTGCGTGGCTGATCACTACATCGGCGGCGCGCATGGCGTTCGCGACCACCGGCGGCACACGCCACTGCGAAACGCCAGCTTGAACCCATGCAACGGTCTCTTGATCAACGATGTTGATACCACCGTAAAGACCGTCATTGGCAGCGACAATGAGCACGTCCATGTCGGGCTGCACCTTGGCGCAATTGTCGAGCATATCAGCGATCGCAATCACCGCTTGTTTTGGGATGAGTGGGACCGAACTCATGAAATTCTCCAATTAGCCGTTCAAGGTTCAACGTTCAACGCTAACTGGGAGCATGAATCATCGACTTTGAACGTTGAACCCGGAATATGAACCGATTTTACGACGCCGCCTTCACCTTACTTCCCTCGGCCTCAACCAGCGGGCGATATTTTGTACAGAGCGCCTTCCAGCCTTCGGCTTTTTTCTTCGCCCGTTCGATGGTGGTGTCGGCAAATTCAATGATCGGAGTGCGCGCCGGCCCCGGGTTTACATAGCCGGCGAACTCAATGGGAAGCTTCGCAGTGGCCCCTTCGTTACCCCCGGGCCGCTCGCCTCCGGCCGCAGCCATGATTTCACTGATCACTTGCAGCGCTTCTTGATCTTTTCCCGCCCGCACGAGGTTTCGCAAATGGAGCACAGGCCATGGCCCCATCCAGGCGTCAATGGACCAGCAACCTGCCGCCCCCATCCGATAGTATGGAAACATTTGCGCTTGGTTCGTCATGACACTGATCTTGCCACGGATAATGTCCATCAAGCGGACAAATTCTCTTGTATCGCGATGGCTGTCTTTCATGCCGATAATATTTGAGCACTTAACCAGTCTTGGAAATACTGAAACCGGAATCTTAACTTTGTGGTTGACCGGATTGTGATAGATGAGAATGCCCAGTTTGGGAAACATCTCGGCAATCTGAGTGTAAAAATCGGCCATGTACTCGGGCGACTGTGCATCGTAATACGGGACACCGAGAAGCGTTCCATCGCCGCCGATGTCCTGGACAAACTTAAGCCGCTCGACGACTTCCCGAACATTCGGGCTGGTTGCGCCAATGAACAGAGGCACGCGCTTTTTTACCGCGTCAACGGCGGCCGCGGCCAAAATCTTATATTCGTCCCATTCGAGATTGTAGCACTCGCCGAAACTTCCGGTGGTTGTGATCACATCGATGCCATCGTTGATGATCCGGTCCACGCCAGCTTTGAGATTGTCGACGTCTATGGTGTTTTTCGAAGTCAGCTCTCTGGCATCTTTGGTGGAAAAGGATGGCATCATTGCCATCACTCCCTGAACGTCTTTTGGTGTAACCATTGATGAACCTCCTTCGCGGCGGATTTGCTAGAGACATATATGGAAAGCCTTCAAATTGTAAAGAGCGACGCAACAGAGTTGTGGTTGAAAAAATCTCCGGTGGAGTTTTACCAAAACTGCGGAAACTTCGAGATATTAAAATTGCTCATTGGTTGTCATGTCGAACGCAGCGAGAAACTTTCTCGATACTAATCGTCACAACGACTTGATACTCATCGATACCGAGTTGCGTGGATGCTTTGGACTTTGATAAAAGCCACACGGGTGCGCTTCTTTCGAACGGCTTGAACGATTTGAACGTTTTGAACGGCTGGAACTTCTTTCAGTATAAGGAGCCGGAAAATGAGTAAGCCAGCGATCGATCGCCGCGAGCGGCTGGAGGAATTAAACAGCAAGCTCGCTGATCTAGGGATGCGTGGTTATTGGCAGCTTCGTCGCGATAGCGAGGGCATGGAGCCGAAGCTCTGGCGTTGGGCGGACATTTACCCGGCGCTCATGGAAACCGCAGAGGTGGTGCGACTGGGCTCCGACGCTTTCCGCCGCAACGTCGGCCTACAGACGGGCAGTCGAACGATCAGCATGGGGTTTCAGATCGTGCTCCCCGGCGAAGTCGCACCGCCACATCGGCACACCAACACCGCATTGCGCTTCGTGATTAAAGGCGGCGGAGCCTACACCACGTCCAATGGCGAGCCAATGCCCATGTATCCAGGAGACCTTCTCATCCAGCCAAACTGGGCTTGGCACGACCACGTGAATCATTCAGATCAGCCGATCATTTGGATCGACGCGCTGGATACCGGTTTAGTGAATTTTTTGAGCGCTTCGTTCCGCGAGGAATGGTCCGAAGGAACGAATCAGCCGTTGACGAAAAAAGATGGAGCTTCGCGACGACTCTATGGTCCGACTCGACAGCCGGCGCTCCAGTATGAAGGAGCTGGCGTTCCTTACCACTATAAATGGGGAGAGACCCTCGAAGCCTTGCGAGAGGTTGCCGACCAAGGAATACACGATCCTTACGATGGCATTTTGCTGGAATACAAAAATCCCGTCACCGGAGGTCACACTTTCTTGACCATGACTTGTCACCTCCAAATGCTTTTGCCCGGTGAGGAGACCCGTTTCCATCGGCACACCGGAACGACTCTGTATCACACTGTGCAAGGACAAGGCGCCACTGAAATCGATCCGGAAAAACCGACTGAACTCGCCTGGGACGAACACGACAGTTTCAGCCTGCCTTCATGGCGCTGGCACCGCCACCGCAATCGCTCGGCAACTGAACCGGCGATCCTTTTTTCATTAACCGATCGGCCGGTTCTGAAGATGACGGGATTGGACCGGGAGGAGCTTGCTTAATCAGATCGTTACAAACGCATTGGAGGATTAATTGCCATTCCGAACGGATGTGAGGAATTCAGATTTCTCCCTCCGGTCGAAATGACAGTCAGATCGATACACACCGGCGTTTGACTTGTCGATCATGCTCGAAGCGACGGAAATATTCTACCTTCCCATTTCAGCCAGAGTATCTTTGATTAACTGCAGCGGTGGATTGGGATCAGAGAATTTCTGTTCGTCCAGATCCATATAGTTGACTCCGTTCTGTCTGCGATCCGGCAATGGGTGTAGTCTTTGGGAATGTCAATCCTTAGCGAATCCACCGGCCCCTTGTTATCGAAACTTATCTTCTGGAGCGCGGCTTGCGCTTCTCGAGGGAGAAACCAGTTCAGAAACAGCTTGGCGGCATTTGGATACGGCGCGCTGTTGAGTAGGGCAATATGACCGACGCTGGAAGAGAGTCCGACGCCTTCTTTGAGCGCTTGCTCGAACTCCGTCTTCCGAAGGTGGCGACAACCGGAGGGAGGAGTTCTTTACACTGTCTCAAATGGTGGACACGCGCGGATCGTCGGCGACCGCGAGGCGCCCGTGGTCATGCAATACGTTGCTCCCGACCTTGAACGTCGCGCCGCGCGCTTCCGCGGCCGTGTGCAGATTGAACGGAAACGAAGCACTCTCGCTCGCCTGCCCGAGGTGCATGTGCACCGCACCGGTGTGGAACGAGGCGACGAATTCACGATAGTCCTCATCCGGGCACTGCGCGGGCGACACGATCGCGTGCGGATGCACGCCGCCGTGCGGTCCCCGGATTTCGAACGCGTTCTTCTCTCCGACGCGGCGCGCGAGAGCTTCGCGAAATCCACGAACGGCTGTCGCTTCCGCGCCTCCCTCGATCTTCGTCATCTGATTGTCTTCGACCGAAATGCGCACAGGCGCAGAGAAGCGGACCGGCACCCCGATCTCTCTCGCCCAGACCGGCATCATCTGATCGAACACATAGATGCCGTTCGTCCCGACAGGATTCACCGCCGGATAGAGTGCCGTCCGGGAACGGACGATAGTAGCCATCGCGACGCCAGTAGGCGTAGGATTCGCCGCCACGCCCCGGCGATCCGACTTTGCCTTCCAGATGCGTGCCGTTCGGGTGGGTTAGGCTCCAGGTTTCCTCGGGCTTGATCAGTTCCGCCATGCGGTAGCGGATCTCGGCGATGAGATCGTGCGGCGTGCGCGCCCACTCGCTCATAAGCAGACCCGTCGTGGTCGCCATATTGCGGACCATCGGCAGCTTCAGCTCCTTCAGAAGCTCGGGTCGAACCGCACTTCTTAACTGGGATCTTGAATACGCGAAATGAGAGCGTTAACCATAGACGTTCTGCTAAAACCGGACACAGGTATAAATCAGTGAGTCCGTGGCCTCGCTCGAGTTCTCAGCTTCGGGGCTATCCCCGTTGTTCCTTAGAGAGTTCAGGTGTCCAATGTTGTGGGATAAAAGATTTCTTCAACTCGGGCTAATTTCTTCGTCAAGCCTTCCTTAAACGAAGCCTGCATCAGAACGTTCAACACCTTCGCGTTGGCGCGAATGCCCAACGGATATGGATCGCTCCCAAAAATGGCGCTCTGTTGCTTGTCGAGCTCCTCGACGAAGAAAAAGTAACCGGCCGCGACCGCGCGCGCCTGCTCGAACGCCAGCTCCTTCGATCTGCTGAACGCTTTGTAGAGCTCGAGCGCGGCCCATGGATTGTTCTCCAAGATGTGCTTTTTTACGACTACCATATGGTTAACCGGAAAAACGCCCGTCTTTTGATAGTACTCGGTCACGATGCTTTTGCCGCCGTCGCGGAACAGTCGCCGGATTCTCGGATTGCCGGCAATCGCGGTACCGCCGTAGCGGTCGAAACTTCTAAAATTTTCGCTTCCCCGCTCGTAGTGCGGCGCAAAACCCCACGCCGCATCGATTTGACCTTCATCGAGCATCCTGTCGAGCGTTTGGTCCTCTCCCAACCAGTTCAACGAGACACCCGGAGGAGGGTCTTTATCCAGGCCCAGCAGTACGCCGTGGCTCACGTCCTTGGTTCGGCCGACGTACCACTGCACATCTCGATGTTCGATCCCATAGAGTTCTTGTAGAACGATCCGCATCCAGAGCGCGGCGGTCATTTGATAGTCCGGCACGCCGAAGCGCTTGCCTCTGAGGTCTGCCGCGCTCTCGACGCGACAGCCGGTATTCACGTACGTGTTGAGCCATAGAAAAGCTTTGAGCAGAAATACCGGTAACGCGCTCCACTGCCACTTTGTTCCGTCGGACCTTTCCCGGGCGATCAAAAAGTCGGAAATCGACATCTCGGTCACGTCGAACTCATCGTACTTGAGGTTGCGGAAAAAAAGCTCGGCGGGATGAATCTGGACAAAATTCAATTTGACGTTCTGCGGTCTGACGGTCCCGTCGATGAGCGGGTTGAGACGCGGATTTTTCGAAAAAGCTATTGTCAACTCAAGCATATATTTCTATTCGCTCCTCAAACTCGCAGCGCTCGATCGCCAGATTCGGTCAGCGCTCAACGGCAGCTCTTTAATTCTGACGTTTAGGATTTTCGCCAACGCGTTCGCGATCGCGGGAGCCACGGGAATAATGCCGCCTTCTCCCATGCCCTTGGCCCCTCCGGGGCCGGGGCCATCCATGTTTTCAATGAAGATCGAATGTTGGTGCTCGGGCACGTCAACGAAATTCGGCACGCGATAATCGACCATGCTCGAATTGATGAGTTGGCCGCCTTCGTAGACCATCTCTTCGAAAAGAGCATGGCCGATGCCCTGGACAACGGCTCCCTCTTCCTGACCGTGACATTGCATCATGTTGATGGCTTTGCCGATGTCGCTTACGCCGATATAGCGCAGGATTTTAATCTTGCCGGTTTCCGGATCCGCTTCGATCTCAACCGCTCCGAGACACGACTCGTAGAACATCGGGCGCCCGCTTCCGTCGTCGATGCCTTTCCCCGGAATGACCGCCCCCTGACCGATCACCTCGCCGCCGTCTCGACCGAAGGTTTCGCGGATTACCTCGTGCGCCGCTATCCATTTCGAGCCATCGCCAATTTTTCCGTCGGACCATTGAAGGGACGTGGTGTCCTTTCCCCAAACTTCCGCTACCATTGCCAGGAGGCGCCGTTTGACGTCTTTTACCGCTTCCTGAACGGCGGTGCCGGTAACGATCGTCGTACGGCTGGACGAAGTCCGCGGATCGAAGGGACCCGTCAACGTGTCGGTGGGCGCGACGAAAACTTTTTCGAGTGGAACACCGAGTTCCGCCGCTGCAATCTGTGACAAGACTGTCCGCGACCCTTGTCCGATTTCCGTGCTCCCAACCAGAACTGTCAAACTCCCATCGCCGTTGAAACGCGCCAGTGCAATCGAAGGCGGCGCTGCTCCCGGATCCGAAATCGCCAGCGCGATGCCTTTGGCTCGATGCGCACCACAAGATTTTCCCCACTCGATCGCGTTCGCCGCTTGGTCGAGCATCTCGCCGAAATTAGCGTCCATCGGGCTCATGCCCGGCCGCGGGCGCTCGCCGCGTTTCAGAACATTGTATTTACGGAACTCCAATGGATCGAGGTTGAGCTTTTGCGCCAGAATATCGATCTGGCTCTCTCCCGCCCAGACGGCTTGCGGGGCGCCGACGGCTCTAAAACTTCCCGCGGGGACTGTATTGGTGTAAAGCGCATAGGCTTTCACGCGGAGATTTGGAAAGCGGTACGGGCCGATGACTCGATTCGCAGCTTTTTCCGTGATGCCGGGGCCGATCATCGCGTAAGCGCCGTTGTCGAGATACATCTCGCAATCGCGGGCGACAATCGTCCCGTCGCGCCTGGCTGCCGTTCGAATGCGGCAGTACATTCCCAGTCGTCTCGTGGTCAGCATCGATTCCGTGATTGAGTAGCGTATTTTGACCGGACGCCCGCTTTTCCAGGAAAGCGCAACGGCGATCGGCTCGAGCGCGTAGCTCTGGCTCTTGCTGCCGAAGCCACCGCCGACGAACGGCACAATGACCCTCACCCGATTTACGGGCAATCGGAAGATACGCGCGACGGTGTCGCGGATCGTGAAAGGACTTTGCGATGAGGACCAGACCGTGACTCCTTCCGAATCGAATTTTCCGATCGCAACGTGAGTTTCTAGCGCATAGTGGTAAATCATCGGGAACCGGAACTCATCGTCCGCGACGACATCCGCCTGCTTGATAGCGGCTTCGACATCTCCCACGTCAAAACCCGCGACGTGAACGAAGTTGGTTCCGGCAATAGGCTTGGCCGCACCGAGTTGGTAGTCTTTGAGGTTCTCGTGAACCAGCGGCGCGTTCGCCGCCCTGGCCGCTTCGACACCGATGACTGCTGGCAGTTCCTGATACTCGATCTTGATCCGAGACAGCGCCTCTTCAGCGATAGCCTCGATGTCCGCCGCAACCGCTGCAATCGGTTCGCCTGCATAGCGAATCTTGTCGCGCGCGAGTAACGGCTGATCCATGACGTAGCTGCCGAGGCTCGCATCGAGATCTTTCACATCTTCGTACGTCAAGACTGCGCGCACGCCCGGTAAACGGCGGGCTTCTTCGACGTCTATGGAAACTATTTTGGCGTGAGCGACGGAACTTCGAAAAAATTTGCCGAAGAGAAGGTTCGGCAGGACGATATCACCGGTATAGACTGCCCGCCCGGTCACTTTTTCTACTGAATCGAGGCGGGGTAAGGCGGCGTGACTGTTTTCCATTCCGTTAAATCCCAATCAGCTTCGGAGCTTCTTCTTTGCGGAATTCTGTGTGGCAGTGAGGGCACCTCAGGGGAACTGCATCGTACTTCGGCTCCCAATAGGATCTTTCGACCTGAAAAAATTTTGCGCACGCGGCGCATTTAACGAAAATAAATCGCGAGGATTTTTCTTCCGCCATGGCCACTCCCATATATGAGTTCAAGGTTCCGGGCTCAAAGTTTGGGATATTCCTCCTTCACGCAATCCTTACTTTAAATTTGAAGTTTAAACCCGACTAAGATTCTCGCACCATGCGTTTGATTTTATCGCCGGGAACCAAGGTTCCCAGATCGATTTGCTGAACCGCCTCACGCGGAACTCTCATCGGCATCTGATAATGCGACGGAATATCGGGGTCGGGCGATGGGGGCAGCGTGCAATCGACACCCATTTTCGTGCCGACACCGTCGCTCCGGGTGATTGGATTCATCGTCGTGGAAGGAACACCGTCGAGTAGAATCAAGTCTTTGTCGAAGTGCGCGCGGGTAGCGAACGCCCAAAGCACTTCCCGCTCATCGAATAGATCGACGTCGTCATCGACGACAAACACCGTCTTAATCCGTTGGTCTGTCATGAGCGCGGTATGGATGATCGCCTTGGCTCTTCCCGGCTTCGGATTCTTGACCTGAGCATAGACCGTCGCTCTGCACATCCCTGACAACGGAAGATGGACGTTGGTAAGCTCGGGCGCCACCTTCTTACATGCAGAATACACCGCAGCGGCAATCGCGAAACTTCCTCCCACCTGGTGATCCGCGCAACCGGTAACAATATCGTGGAAATAGGCGCCGCGTCTGTGTGTGATGCACGTGACCTCCATCGTGCCCCTTGGATGCGATGGGATTAGATATCTCGCCCAGTCGCCAAACTGTCCGCCCGCAATCAGTTTGTTCTTGGGCATCACGCCTTCGATGACAATTTCCGCATCCGCCGGCACCTTCAGCAGATCGCCCCACGTTTCCGTAGGCACCAACCGGAGCGGTTCTCGGAGCAGACCACCCATCGCCTCCCAGTGGCTTTCCGGATGGCTCAACTTCACCTGCCCTCCGATACACGCAGCCGGATGATGACCGATCCACATCGCTACCGGAGCATCTTTCCCCTGCGCCCACCAGCTCGCGATGTTCCGGGCGTTATGGCTTCCACCGCCGATGAACATGGACATGCTTTTGTCGCTGATCGGTTCTCCCCGCTGGCAGGCAGTGTTATCAATGCCGGTTTCCGGATCGACCGTGGTAATGTACGAGCCAGTGATCTCTTTCCCGGATGTATTCTCATGGTGGATCGGCACTGGCAGGTCGTTTAGATCGATCCGACTGCGCTCGATCACTTCCTTCACCGGCGCATCACCGTTGGCCAGCAGAGCTGGCTTCATCCTGGCGGAAATCGTTTTCACGTAATCCATGGCGACGCGCTCAGGGCGGGTACCGATGGATTCGGCGCATCGCCTGCGGCTGGCGAGCAGATTACAAACGAGAGGAAACGGACTGTTCTTTCCTTCAACTGTGATCGGATGCTTGTAGACGATCACTGGAAACAGTCCTTGGCTCTCGAGCTTGTGCTGTAGCGCAGCGACGTCATACTTGACTGAAACGGGTTCGTCGATGACGACGACGTCCTCAGGATGTGTTTCGTCCCAATCGTCGAGAAACGATTTTAAGCCTTTCGCCATAACGGTTCTCCGATCGTTGTCATCCGCGCGGCTAGGTGTGTAAAAAATGCGTCAGAACCCTTGGACAGAGCTCGGGCCGAACGGATAAGTAGTGCATTGACTGAACTTGAGCCGTTCCTGTTGACGCTACTCGAACCACGAGCGGCTGTGACTCGCGTTCGGCCACGTAGAGGTCGCGTTCACTCGAAATAACAAGCAAAAACTCCCTTATCCCGGAGACACCTGTAGCCGCGCGGGAGGAAGCTCCACATCGATCGCCTGGCCGGCGCTGATTTCAAACCAAGACGGCATTTCACCGCGGATCAAGACAGAGCCGATCTCAATGTCGCAATGAAGTCGACTGCCAACAAAAACGACGCGCTTCACGGATCCAGGGAAAATGTTGGGAGCGTCATGGCGCCGCTCGGCGTGTAGCACGGGAGACTCCGGACGAAACATTACGGTGACTTTTTCATTGACTCCCATCGATTTCGGCAGCCAGCAGGACAAGCGACCGATGGGACTTTGCACCACGCCCATGCCGCCGTTGGCTGCCAACTTTTCGATGTGGCCCGCGATCACATTGGCATCGCCGACGAATTGCGCAACAAAACCGTTGGTGGGGCGCAAGTAGACGTCCCTCGAGCTCCCGATCTGCTTCAGCAGGCCATTTTGCATGACCGCGATGCGATCGGCCAGCACCAGGGCTTCCTCCTGATCATGGGTCACGAATATCGTGGTCACGTGCAGCCGTGTCACCAACTCCCTCAACTCGAGACGCATCCCCTGACGTAGCTTGGCGTCTAAGTTACTAAGCGGCTCGTCCAACAGCAGCACTTGCGGCTCGTAGACCAGCGCGCGCGCCAGCGCGACGCGTTGCTGCTGGCCGCCACTTAGTAGAGGGGCAGGACGGTCGCCGAATCCATCCATCTGGACCAATCGTAGCGCATTGTTGACCCGCTCCTTGACTTCGCTCTTGGAAACCCTGAAACCACCGCGCACCAGCGGAAAAGCCACGTTGTCGAACACGGTCATGTGCGGCCAAATAGCATACGATTGAAACACCATGCCGACGCCGCGCCGGTGGACCGGTACAACCAACTTGCTCCGGTCATCGTAAATCGGTCTGTCGCCTATCCAGATCTGGCCGCTGTCAGGCGTTTCGAGCCCGGCGATGCACCGCAAAGTCGTGGTCTTGCCGCACCCCGATGGGCCGAGTAGTGCAAAGACTTCCCCTGCTTGCACCTCAAAGTCGACCCCCTCGACGGCTCCGACTTTTCCAGCTTCCGAAGTATAAGCTTTCTTCAGATTAACGACTTTAAGCATACCGCCTCTATGGCAAAAACTTTTTCTACGCTGCTCCGCCTGCCAATGGTTCCTCTGAAATCACGCGAGTTGTTGCGCGGCACCGATCCTTCCGGTCAGTTTTTGGATGAGAATAAGCAACGCGGCCATGACAGATACGAGAACGACACTCACCGCCGACGCCTGAGCAACATGCCCGGACTCCCATAGCACCCAAATTTGAGTAGCCAGTACCTTGTTATTTGGTCCGAGCAGCAACAGCGGGATGCTCACTTCGCGAAACACGAGGAGCGCGGTCCACAACCCGGCAAAAGTCAGCCCAGAACCCACCAAAGGAACGATGACCCGCAACATGGTGGTCGACTTTCTCGCACCGCAAACCGCAGCGGCGTCTTCGAGCTCCTGCCCAATCTGAACGAAAGCTGCGTTGGTGATGCGCGTACCATAGGAGAGCCTGTTCAGCAGATTTGCAGCTACCATAATCCAGATCGTGTTGTAAAATGGCAGCCAGGGAATCAATCTTACTCCCAAGATACCTATGATCAGCAGACCGAACGCAAAGGCAAGTCCGGGAATGGCATGCGGCAGCATCGCAATGGTGTCCAGCGCTCGCCTGCCGGGAAGTCGGGTACGAACCACTACCCATGAAACCATAAAACTGAAACCCAAAACCAAAACTGAAGTCGTCAACACCAGCACCGATGTGTTTCGGATAACTTCAAATCCACCGACCAGAAAAAAAATATCTCGATACCATCTCAAGCTCACCAAGGATAAAGCCTCGACGGACGGCATACGCACCGAGGGAAGGAGCGATAACCACACTAGCACCACGAGCGGCAAGAATACCGCCAACGTCATGTAGAGAAGTACAAACAACAACCCCATGGGCCAGGATTTGCCCAAGTCGTAGATTTTCGGTCTGTACGCTTTCCCGGTGATCACCGCGTAGCGATGCGACTGCTGAATCGTGCGGAAATAAAAATACAGCGCTACTAAGCTCGGTACGGTAATGAGCAAGCCGTACACTCCGGCAATGCCATAGTTGACTGCTGCAAAGCCCCCCGGCGGCCGCACAGCCACGTAGAGCCTGGTGGCTAAAACGGGGCGATCAGCGAATCCGCCCAACAGAGCAGGCACCTCGAATATGGCGACGGCCGTCATGAAAGTGTAAATGACCCCTCCCAAAACGGCGGGACGCAGAAGGGCGAAAGTAATCCAACGCGCGCTCGTCCAGGTGCTTGCGCCGGAGACGGAAGCCGCTTCTTCCAAAGCCGGATCCATGGAGCGCATGGGACCGGACAACAGAAAAAACAGAGTCGGGGTCAACATCAACCCCTGGATAAAGGCGATGCCGCCGATGCTGTTGATGTCGAAAGGAGCGCTTTCAAGCCCGAAGATGTTGACCAGAAACTGATTGATCAACCCCACTTGCGGACTCAGCAATATGATCCAGCCCATCGCTTTGACCAAGCCAGGGACGATCACGCTCACGGCAATCAAGCTGATGCAAAACGCCCGCATCGGTAGATTCGTCCGATTGAGCAGCCAGGCCAGCGGGAAACCGAAAAAGAAGACGGTCGCAACGGTCCCCAAGCCGACCAAGATCGTATTCGGAAGCACTTCGGCAAAGAGGGACTGGTCCAGCGCCTTGATGTAATTGTCAAATCCAAAGCGGAGCTCGAACGGCCGCCCGGGATTGAAGCTCGCCCATAAGATGACTAATGAGACTGCCAATACCGCAAGACAGATGAACCACGCGAAGAAAAATGCCAGAGCATTGCCGCCCGCGAGCCGATCCCAAACGCCGCTCGCCCACACCGACCTTGCGGACCGCTCCATAGGATGAACTCTCACACTTTCCACGTTCTCGCTTCGTTCGCGCTAGGTATAATTACTCAGGTGCACTCTTAAACCGCCGGTCTACTTCTGCGTAGCTTTCCCTGCGGCTGCCGGAACCGATCCAACTTCTTTAGCCTGTAGGTTCTCGTCTACTTGCCTTCTCTTTGCGCGCGGTCCAACGCCTGGGCGTAACTCTTCCCTTCCGGAGTTTCATACCAAAGAAAGCTGGACAACGTCTTTGGGCTATCGAACCAGGTGACCTGATCGATTCGGTGCTTCTTGAGCTCGGCCAGCTCGCCGCTCGATATGCTCCCCGTACCGAGATAAGTGTTCGGGTGAGAAGCGTATTCCTGGAACAACAGGCTAGCCTCTTCGCTCATGGACCAGAGGGCAAACAGCTGGGCGGCATTGGGATGGCGAGTCCCCTCGAGCACAACGTTCATAGCTCGATGCAAATTCGTGAGATCCTGGAAGAAGGCAAGGCCGATGGGGGCGTTGGGATCCAACGCCTTCTGTTCGAAATAATAGTATGCATTGGCATACAAGAATGAAACTTCGCCCAGAAGCAGCCTTTCGATGCCGGCGGAAAACGCAAGCATATGGCCTTTGTTTCGTCCCCACGATTTTACCGTCTCCAGCCACTCACCTTTGTCGTATTTCAAGATTCCGAACATCGCCGTGGTGATCCACGGAGGCAAAGAATACATCCCTTTGTACTTCGGTAACCCATACTCTAGACGTGTCCGCGGCAGGTCCTTCTCGGCGATCCGCTTGGGATTGTAAAGGAGGGCATCGGTTCGCGTGGCGAAAGTGAATCCAAATCCGTCAAAAGGCGGCGGACTCAGCTTGTTCCTAGCTTCATAAGCTTTGGGATTGATTTCTCTGAGAACCGTTTCCCAGTGATCGACCTGCTTGATCGCTCGCGCCTCTTTCAACAAGAGCACTGCTTCGTCGACAAAGTACCTGGCATCGAAGCTGGGCGTGATGCCAGCTTCGTACTCGGCAATGGTTTTGTGGGCGTCACCGGCAGATCCCCGGCTCAGGTCAACACGGATGGTCATTTTTTCCAAGCCGAAGCGCCGCTTGAACGCATCGGTCAGCGCCTGTGCGCCCTTGGCACCCTGACTCTCCACCATAGATATGTTTAACTGGCCCTCCCGTCGCGCTCCATCGATCAATTGCTTCAATTGATTTTTCGCCGCCATGCTCTCGGGCGGCTGTTTTACCTGAGCGATCGCAGTTACTGCACTTCCCGCGAGAAAAACCACGAAAGTTAGGAGCGCAATCCGCAAAAATCTCGCGCGTCGTCTCGAAGTGCCAAGCAATACTTGAGGGCCAAACCCTAGATATGCCATTGCCAGCCGTGCTCTTATCAGCGACGTCATTTTCCTTCCCTCTGGGCACGGTCGAGCGCTTGAGCGTACTTTTTGCCTTCTGGGGTTTCATACCAAAGGAATTCTTTTACGGTCTGCGGAGTGTCGAACCAGGTGACCGGTTTTATGTTTCGCTTTTCGAATTCGGTCACAATCGCAGTGGATATCGGCCCTCTCTTTCCCAAGTAGACATTGGGCGCATAGGAATATTTTTGAAACAGCAGGCTAGCCTCCTCGCCCATGGACCATAAGGTAAATAGCTTCGCCGCATTCGGATGCCGAGCCCCTTCCATGACGACATTCATGGCACGGTGGAGGGTTGTTAAATCTTCGAAAAAGGAGAGGCCAATGGGAGCGTTGCGATCTTTATCTTTTTCGGCGTAGTAATAGTAGTCGTTGGCGGCAAGGAAGGACAATTCGCCGAGCAGTAGTCGGTCGATACCTGCGTTGAATGGCAGCATCTGACCTTTGTTTCGCCCCCAAGATCTGACGACGTTCAACCATTCTTCCTTATCGTACTTGAGCGTCCCCATGATCGCTCTCGTGATCCAAGGAGGCACCGAGTACTTTCCTTTGTACTTGGCGTTGCCATATTCCGTTAGTGTCCGGGGCAGATCGTCCCGTGCGATGAACTTCGGATTGTACAACAGCGCGTTGACACGGGTCGCCCATGTAAAAGCATAGCCATCGAACGGCTGGGGGCTCAGCTTGTCCCTGACTTTATGCGCTTCGGGCGCAATTTCGGTTAGCAGTGTCTGCCAATTATCGATGCGACTGATCGCTTTGGACTCCTTGAGCAGGAGTACGGCTTCGTCGACGAAATACATGGCATCAAAGGTCGGCGGTATACCTGACTGCTCCTCAGAAATGGCTTTATTCGCATCTCCTGCGGTGCCTTGGTTGAGATCAAATGTGATTTTCATATCACCCAATCCGAAGCGCCGCTTAAAAGCTTCCCCGAGGGCCTCTCCTCCTTTGGCGCCTTGGCTGGTTACCACGCTGACGTTCAACCGGCCTTCCCGACGCGCGCCATCGATTAGACTCTTAAGCGCTAAGGATTGAGCATCCGCTGCCTGCGCCGTGACGGGCATCGATAGCGCCGTGAGAAGAAGGCCGAACAAAACGGCTCGCCAAAACTTTTCACCGTTCGCCATAAAGAGATACTCCTTAACGCAGCATCGCCGTGAAGCTTTTGGGCTGCTCAGTCGCATAACGGCTGTCCGTGCGCAGTTCATACATCTAACCTAGATTAGATCCTCGTTTGTTGCTGGGCCTGAGCAATCCTTTGGCCGGTAATTCGCTGCGCAACGAAAATAACGACGCTCATGAAAAACACCATGACAACACCCAATGCAGACGCCTGATTGAGATCGCCGCTTTCCCACTTGGCCCAGATCCGCGCCGATAAAACCTGGCTATCGGGGCCGGCGAGCATTAGGGGCAGGCTGATCTCACGGAACACTAAAAGCCCGGTCCACAATCCGCCGAATATGAGCGATGATCTCACCAGCGGCGCCACCACCCACCACATCGTCCCCAATCTCTTCGCTCCGCAAACCTGCGCCGATT
>Ga0207650_10000754_pt1 | contig 24910 bp, 21 predicted proteins | sample KBSS63metaG_FD_184325 | JGI IMG/M metagenome (GOLD analysis project Ga0207650, IMG submission 184325) | Switchgrass rhizosphere microbial communities from Kellogg Biological Station, Michigan, USA - KBS S6-3 metaG (SPAdes) (version 2) | ecosystem: Host-associated > Plants > Roots > Rhizosphere...
TCATCCGCCTTTGAACGCGTTGCCGCAGGGGCCGAAGGCGGCCCTTCGGGCGGCGGTGTCGCGGCGCAGTGGTTGCGCATGCTGTGATGCTTGCGGCGCACATCGAATCGTCGCAATGTCAGGAGCGCGCGCTGCCTGAGCGCGCAGTCAGGTCGCGTGAACCGGCCTAGCTAGTCGATCACGCGGTCGGCGCGCAGCAGCAGCGCCTGCGGCACTGTCAAACCGAGCGTTCGGGCGGCGCGCTGGTTGACGATCAGCTCGAAGCGCGCGATCTGCTCGAACGGCAGCTCGGCCGGCTTGACGCCGCGCAGCAGCCGGTCGGCGTAGGTCGCCGCCTGGCGCGAGGCCTCGCGGAAGTCGAGACCGTACGAGACCAGCGCACCGCGTTGTGCGGCCGGCAGGATCGGTCCGATGACCGGCAGCTTGAGCGCTCGCGCCCACTCGAGGATCGTGTCGAGGTTGTTGACGAAGACGCTGTCCGGTCCGAACACGAGCACCTCGGCCCGCTCGCGCTGCATCGCGTCGAAGGCGCCGGCCAGCTCGTCGCCGTGCTTGACCGGAATCATCTGCAGCTTCAGGCCGAGCGTGCGCGCCGCCGCCTCGTTCTGCGCGACGTAGTCGGCGTAGACGACGTTGGTCGGGTTGCCGATCACGGCGACTCGCGTCGTGCCGGGCACTGCGTCGCGCGCGAGCTCGAGGAACTTGCCCCATTCCGGCAGCGATGCCAGCAGGCCGGTGACGTTTCCGCCCGGCCGCGCCAGGCTCGCGACGAGGCCGGTGCCCACCGGGTCGGCGACCCACAACGCGAGGATCGGGATCGTCAGCGTCGCCTTCTTGGCGGCGAGTGCGGAGGTCACGCCGGCGCTCGCGATGATCAGGTCGACGTTGGCGGCGACCAGCTCGCGGGCCAACGCCTCGAACCGCTCGTAGTGCTGATCGGCCCAGCGGGTCTCGATCGCGAGGGTGCTGCCTTCGCTCCAGCCGAGGTCGCGCAGCGCACCGATCACGGCCGAGACCGGATCGTTCGACTGCGCCGGCGGGCGCACGTTGCCGAGGATGCCAATCCGTTTCAGCCGGTTCAGCGGCTGGCTCCAGCCAAGACCCGGTGCCAGCGTCAGCAGCGACGCCGCAGCGACGAATCGGCGCCGACCCGTAGCGGCTGGATCGCGTTGGCCGCCGATGCAGGAAGCGAGCGTCGGGCGGGCGGCCATGGTGGCGTCGATGGTAGCCGTCGTGCCGAGCGGAAGTACGCAGTGACGATGCCAGAATCCGGCGACCTGCGCGCGCCGAACCGCTCCCATGCTGACCCTCCTCTTCGACGGCATCGCCTACGGCATGCTGCTGTTCGTGCTGGCAGTCGGTCTCGCGGTCACGCTCGGGCTGATGAACTTCATCAACCTCGCGCACGGCGCGTTCGCGATGGCGGGCGGCTACGTCACCGTGCTGCTGATGAACCGGCTCGGCGTGCCGTTCCTGCTCTGCCTGCCGATCGCCTTCGTCGCCACGGCGGCCGCCGGCGCGCTGCTCGAACGCACGCTCTACCGGCCGATGTACGCGAAGCCGCACCTCGACCAGGTGCTGTTCTCGATCGGCCTCGTGTTCATGGCGGTGACCGCGGTCGACTACATCGTCGGTTCGATGCAGCAGAACATCCATTTGCCGGCCTGGCTGCAGGGGCGCTTCGCGCTCGAGTCGGTCGGCATCGGCAAGTACCGGCTCTTCATCATCGTCGTCTGCGGCCTGCTGACGGTCGCGCTGCAGTGGGTGCTGTCGCGCACCCGCTTCGGCAGCCGGTTGCGCGCGTCGGTCGATGACCCGCGCGTCGCCGGCGGCCTCGGCCTCGACGTCAATCGCATCTTCCTCCTAACCTTCGCGGTCGGCTCCGGGCTCGCCGGTCTTGGCGGGGCGCTCGGCGCCGAGGTGCTCGGCCTCGACCCGACCTTCCCGCTGAAGTTCATGATCTATTTCCTGATCGTCGTCTCGGTCGGCGGCACGACGACGATCACCGGCCCGCTGCTCGCCGCGCTGCTGCTCGGCATCGCCGACGTCGCCGGCAAGTACTACGTGCCGAAGCTCGGCGCCTTCATCGTCTACAGCCTGATGATCGTGATCCTGATGCTGCGGCCGCAGGGCCTGTTCGCGCGGGCGAGCGGCAAATGAGCGGCAACGTCGCCTCGAGCCTGCGCGCCGATGCGCGCTGGCGGCCGTGGGAGATCGCGCTGTTCGCGGTGCTGGCGCTGTCGTGGTGGGTGCTGCCGGGGCAGGCGCTGCTACTCAGCGAGATCGCGATCGTCGCGCTGTTCGCGGTCTCGCTCGACCTGATCCTCGGCTACGCCGGCATCGTCTCGCTCGGCCATGCGGCGTTCTTCGGCTTCGGTGCCTACGGCGCCGCGCTGTTCGCCAAGCACGTGATGTCGGATCCGCTCATCGGCATGGCGTTCGCGATCGCAATCTCGGCGCTGCTCGGCGCCGCGACCAGCGTGCTGATCCTGCGCGGCACCGACCTGACGCGGCTGATGGTGACGCTCGGCGTCGCGTCGATCCTGTATGAGCTGGCCAACAAGCTCGAGGACTTGACCGGCGGCGCCGACGGCCTGCAGGGCGTCGTGATGGCGCCGCTGCTGGGTCGCTTCGAGTTCGACATCGCCGGGCGCACCGCCTACGCCTACGCGCTGAGCGTGCTGGTCGTCTGCGTGCTGATCGCGCGGCGCATCGTCCACTCGCCGTTCGGCATCTCGCTGCAGGCGCTGCGCGACAACCGGCTGCGCGCGACCAGCATCGGCCTTTCGGTCCATGCGCGCCTCGTCGCGGTCTACACGATCGCCGCGGCCATTGCCGGCGCCGCCGGTGCGCTGCTCGCGCAGACGACGGGCTTCGCATCGCTCGACGTGTTCGACTTCCACCGGAGCGCCGAGGTGCTGCTGGTGCTCGTGATCGGCGGCACCGGGTACCTCTACGGCGGCATCTTCGGCGCGATCGTCTTCAAGCTGCTGCACGACCTGATCTCGGCGTGGACGCCGCAGTACTGGAACTTCTGGCTCGGTCTGTTCCTCGTGGTGCTGGTGCTGGTCGGCCGCGAACGATTGATCCGGCCCCACACGTGGTGGCGACGTGCGTCGAACAATCCGGCGGTGCCGCTCGCAGCGCCGAGCGGCGAGGGGCGGCCATGAGCACCGTCGTGCTCGAGACCCGCGGGCTGGTCAAGCGCTTCGGCGGCATCGCTGCGACCAACGATGTCTCGCTGAAGGTCGAGAAGGGCGCGCGCCATGCGCTGATCGGGCCGAACGGCGCCGGCAAGACAACGTTGATCAACCTGTTGACCGGCGTGCTCGAGCCGACCGGCGGCACGGTCGCGCTCGACGGCGCCGACATCACGCGGCTCGCCGCGCACCGACGGGTTCGCCGCGGCCTCGTCCGCACGTTCCAGATCAACCAGCTGTTCAGCGAACTGACACCGCTGCAGTCGCTCGCGCTGACCGTCTCGGTCCACCTCGGCCGCAGCAGCGGCTGGTGGCGATCGCTCGGCGCCGACCCGCGCGTCGCCACCGCCTGCGAGGCGCTGCTGACCCGCTTTCGGCTCGACGAGGTGATGAACCAGAAGGTCGCGCAGCTCGCCTACGGCAAGCGCCGCCTTCTCGAGATCGCAACCGCGCTGGCCTGCGAGCCGCGCGTGCTGCTGCTCGACGAGCCGGTCGCCGGCGTACCGGAAGGCGAGCGCCAGGAGATCTTCGAATCGATCAATGCGCTGCCCGCCGACGTCTCGGTGCTGCTGATCGAGCACGACATGGATCTGGTCTTCAATTTCGCGCGCAGCGTCACGGTACTGGTCAACGGCGCGGTCTTCGCCGAAGGCGACGTGCAGGCGATCGCGAACGATCCGCGCGTCAAGGCGGTCTACCTCGGCGAGCAGGCGCATGGCTGAGCTGCTGCAGGTGCGCGGGCTGCGCTCCGGCTACGGCGAGGCCGTCGTCGTGCAGGGCGTCGACCTCGATCTGCCGAAGGGCCAGTCTCTCGCGCTGCTCGGTCGCAACGGCACCGGCAAGACGACGTTTATGAACAGCCTGATCGGCGTGACGCGCCGGCATGCGGGAACGATCCTGCTGGCCGGCCGCGACATCACCGCGCTGCCGCCGCATGCGCGCGCCGCCGCCGGCATTGGCTGGGTTCCGCAGGAGCGCAACATCTTCAAGTCGCTGACCGTCGACGAGAACCTGACCGCGGTCGCGCGGCCCGGGCCATGGACGCCGCAGCGCGCCTACGAGCTGTTCCCGCGCCTCGCCGAGCGCAAGGCGAACCTCGGCAACCATCTGTCGGGCGGCGAGCAGCAGATGCTCGCGGTCGCCCGCGCGCTGATGCTGAACCCGGTGCTGCTGCTGCTCGACGAGCCGCTCGAAGGCCTCGCGCCGATCATCGTCGAGGAGCTGCTGCGCTCGATCGCGCGGCTGGTCCGCGACGAAGGCCTCTCGGCGATCATCGTCGAGCAAAACCCACGCCTGATCCTGCCGATCACCGAGCGCGCGGTCGTGCTCGATCGCGGCGCCGTCGTGCACGAGGGATCGAGCGCGGAGCTGCTCGCCGACCGCGAACGGCTCGATCGCTGGCTCGCGGTCGCACGGCATTGACCCGCCGACGACGGCATCGTCATGCGAACGCGGCCCGCGGCGCAGGGCTTCGACGGTAAGCAGCGTTAGCCGCTCAGTTCAGCGGCAGCCCGACGTAGTTTTCGGCCAGCACCGTGGACGCGGCGTGCGAGTGGACCAGGTAGTCGAGTTCGGCGGCCTGCATCTTCTGGCCGAACGCGCCGGTCTCCGGAAACTTGTGCATCAGCGACGTGAACCACCACGAGAAGCGCTCGGCGCGCCAGATCCGGCGGAGGCACGTCTGCGAGTAGGCGTCGATGCCGGCGTCGCTCATCTCGGCGTAGTGCTCGGCGAGCGCGCGCGCCAGGTAGCCGACGTCGGCGGTCGCGAGGTTGAGGCCCTTCGCGCCGGTCGGCGGCACGATGTGGGCGGCGTCGCCGGCCAGGAACAGCCGGCCGAAGCGCATCGGCTCGGCGACGAAGCTGCGCAGCGGCGCGATGCTTTTCTCGATCGACGGCCCGGTGACGAGCTCGGCCGCCGCTTTCGCGTCGAGGCGCCGGCGCAGTTCGCTCCAGAACGCCTCGTCGCTCCACTGCTCGACCTTGTCGTCGAGCGCGCACTGCACGTAATAGCGGCTGCGTGTCGTCGAGCGCATGCTGCAGAGCGCGAAGCCGCGCGCATGGTTCGAATAGATCAGCTCGTGCGAGACCGGCGGCGTCTCGCTCAGCACGCCGAGCCAGCCGAACGGGTAGACGCGCTCGAAGGTCTGCAATGAGGCCGCCGGCACGCTCGCCCGGCTCACGCCGTGGTAGCCGTCGCAGCCGGCGATGTAGTCGCACTCGACGCGCTGCGTCGCGCCGTCCTTCACGTAGGTGACGCTCGGCCGCGCGCCGTCGAAGTCGTGCGGCGTGACGTCGGCAGCGTTGTAGACCGTCGTCAGGCCGGCGGCCTCGCGCGCCTGCATCAGGTCGCGCGTGACTTCGGTCTGGCCGTAGACGACGACCCGCTTGCCGCCGGTCAGCTTGTGCAGGTCGATGCGATGGCGCGCGCCGCCGAAGCAGAGCTCGATGCCGCCGTGCGGCAGGCCTTCGGCATGCAGGCGGTCGGCGACGCCGGCTTCCTCGAGCAGGTCGACGGTGACCTGCTCGAGCACGCCGGCGCGGATGCGGCCGAGCACGTACTCGGGGCTGCGCTGCTCGATGATCACGGCCTCGATGCCGGCCTTGTGCAACAGCGCGCCGAGCAGCAGGCCGGACGGACCGGCGCCGATGATGGCGACCTGGACTTTCATGCATGTTCTCCTTCGCGACCGGCCGCATCGAGCGCCGGCGTGGCCCCGGCCTTGCGCCCGCATCGGACCGGTGGCTGCAGTATCGTCGACCGCTCCGGCACGACATCGGCCGATGCATCGGAAAGGCCGCGCCGGGATTCGTTTCCACCATTGCGAGGAGCTTTGGCATGGCAGTCAAACCGATCCCCGATGGCTATCAAGCCGTCACCCCGTACCTCATCGTCGATGGCGCCGCCAAGGCGCTCGATTTCTACCAGCAGGTGTTCGGCGCGACCGAGCAGATGCGCATGCCGGCGCCGAACGGCCGCATCGGCCATGCCGAGATGCGGATCGGCGGTTCGGTCGTGATGCTCGCTGACGAAGTGCTGGACATGGGCTATCGCGGGCCGAAGGCGTACGGTGGCAGCGCGGTCAGCCTGATGGTCTATGTCGACGATGTCGATGCGACATTCAAGCGGGCGCTCGCGGCCGGCGCGATCGAGCGGCGTGCGGTGCAGAACCAGTTCTACGGCGACCGCTCGGGCACGCTCGAGGACCCGTTCGGTCACACGTGGACCGTGTCCACCCACGTCGAGGACATCGGACCCGACGAGATGGCAAAACGGACCGAAGCCGCGATGCAAAAGCCGGACTGAGCGGCGCGCTTCACGCCGCGGCTGCGCGGGCCTGCGGCGCGGCCTCGGCGACCGCGCGGACGGCGTCGGTGTCGTGTCCGCGGTCGATCGGGTTCTGCGCCGCGAGGCCGGCCGCGCCTTGTACGACGTCGCCGATGATCAGGATCGCCGGGCTCTCGATCGCGGCACGCGAGATGTCGACTGCGAGGTTGCCGAGTGAGCTCAGCACGGGGCGCTGACGCGGTGTGTGCGCCGCCCCGATCGCAGCGGCCGGGGTCGATGCGGACAGGCCGCCGGCCATCAACGCGCCGGTGATCGCGGTGCAGCGGGCGACGCCCATGTAGATCACGAGGGTCAGGCCGCTGCGCGCCAGCACCTGCCAGTCCGGGCCCGGCCCGCCTTTGCGTGCGTGGCCGGTGACGAACGCGACGCCGGCGGCGTGGCGCCGGTCGGTCACCGAGATGCCGATCGCGGCCGGCGCGGCGATCCCGGCGGTCAGGCCCGGCACCACCTCGACCGCGATGCCGGCGGCCTGCAGCGCGTCGCGCTCCTCGCCGCCGCGCCCGAACACGAACGGGTCGCCGCCCTTCAGGCGAACCACGCGCTGGCCGCGCCGCGCCTCGCGGATCATCACGCGGTGGATGAACGCCTGGTCAGTCGACGCACGGCCGCCGCGCTTGCCGACGTGCAGCACGCGCGCGCCGTCGCGCACGAGCTCGAGGACGCGGGGATCAACGAGGTCGTCGCACAGCACGACGTCGGCGTGCGCGAGCGCGCGCGCGGCGCGCAAGGTCAGCAGGTCCGGGTCGCCCGGGCCGGCGCCGACAAGCCAGACCGTCGGACATTCGATATGGGCGGTGTCGCGTGCCGACTCGCGCGCGGACGAGACCAGCGCGGTGCGCGACGCCTGAGCGGCGCGCGGCCGAACGGCGCTCGGATGAAGGTCGTGCGTCATGCCGGTGCCACCTCGGCCGGTGCCGCGACGGCGTGCTCGAGGCGACGCAGGTCGGGCAGGCACGAGCCGCACTGGGTGCCGCATCTCAAACGCGCCTGCAGCGCGCCGATGCGGGCGGCCGGCTCGCCCCCGAGCTCGGCGAGACAGGCGCGAATGCGCTGCTCGGAGACGTCGAAGCAGTTGCAGACCTGCGGGCTGCGCGGCGCCAGTCCTTGCGGCGACGCGGCCTGCGGCGCGAGCAGGAAGCGGCCGAACGGCGCGACCTCGAGCTGGTCCTGCCAGAGGCCGCGCAACCAGTCGGCGGCCGGCGCCTCGCCGACCAGCAGCAGCGCGCCGAGCCGTGCCGCCGCGCCTTCGCCGTCGAGCGCGAGCAGGCGCCGGGTGCCGCGTACCGGGTCGGCGTAGCGCAGTGTGGCTGGCGTGTGCAGACCGAGCCAGCCGGCGATCGTGTCGACCCACGTCGTCTCGATCGGCGTGGCCGAAGCCGCCTGCAGCCAGATCCCCGTGCGGCCATCGTGGCCGCCGACCGGCACGCAGGCGGCATAGGCGAACGATGTCATCGCGGCGCGCATGCGCTCGCGCACCGCGACCACCTGATCGGCCGGCAGCCACGCTGCCGCGGTGAGGCGCCACGGCAGCGCCGCGGTCTTGATCGAGACGGCGGCGTGCTTCAGCTCGGGCTGCAGTGAATCTGGGCAGTGCGCCCTCGTCGTCAGCGCGTTGATGCCGGCACGCCGCACGCCGTCGGCCGTGCGGCCGGAGACGAACTCGTCGCCCCAGTGCATCGCGATGTAGGCCTGCGCGCGGCCGATGCGGTCGTCGCCGACCAGCGGCAGCACGATCGCGCCGCGCCGCGAGCGCACCTCGACCAGGTCGCCGGCCTTCAGGTCACGCCGCGCCAGGTCGTCGGGGTGGACGCGCACCGCCGGGCTGCCTTCGTGCCCGAACAGGCGCGCGACGGTGCCGCTCCGGCTCATGCCGTGCCACTGGTCGCGTAGGCGCCCGGTGTTCAGCGCGAACGGATGGCGCGGATCGGTCGGCTCGGCCGGCGCGCGGTAGGACGTGGCGATGAAGCGGGCGCGGCCGTCGGAGGTCGCGAAGCGGCCGTCGGTGTATAGGCGAGCGCGTCCGAGGGGCGTAGGAGCGGGCGCGGTTCCGAGACCCGTACCGTCAGTCGGTGCCGGCCACTGCTGCGGCCCCGCACTCTCGAGCAGCGCGTAGCTCAGCCCCGTGATGTCGAGATCGCGTCCACGCGTCGACTCGCGGTGTTCGTTCCAGACCGCTTCGCTCGAGTCGTACGGGAACAGGTCGTGAAGCTCCGGCTTCAGCCGCGCCTGCAGCCGCTGCGCGAAGTCGGAGACGATGCGCCAGTCGTCGCGCGCTTCGCCGGGCGGTGCGATTGCGGCGCGCACGCGGCTGATGCGGCGCTCGCTGTTCGTCACGGTGCCGTCCTTCTCGGCCCAGGTGCTGGCCGGCAGCAGCACGTCGGCATAGCGCGCCGTCGCGGTGTGCGCGAACGCCTCCTGCAGCACGACCAGCTCGCAGCGTTCGAGCGCGGCGCGCACCAGCGCCTGGTCGGGCATCGACTGCGCCGGGTTCGTGCACGCGATCCAGAGCGCCTTGATCCCGCCACGCGCCGCCGCCTCGAACAGCTGGACCGCGGCCTTGCCCGGCCGCTCGGGCACCGACTCGACGCCCCACAGTCGCGCGACCTCGGCGCGGTGCACCGGATTCGCGAGATCGCGATGCGCCGACAGCAGGTTCGCGAGGCCGCCGACCTCGCGCCCGCCCATCGCGTTCGGCTGGCCGGTCAGCGACAGCGGGCCGGCGCCGGGCCGGCCGATCTGACCGGTCGCGAGGTGCAGGTTGATCAGCGCGGTGTTCTTCGCGGTCCCGCTCGAGCTCTGGTTCAGGCCCTGGCACCACATCGACAAGGTCGCCGGCGATCCGGCGAACCAGTCGGCGGCCTGCAGGACCGCCTCGACCGGGACGCCGCAGATGCGCGCTGCCTCGCGCGGCGGCGTGTCGCGGACCAGGGTCTTCAGCGCGTCGAAGCCGATGGTGTGGTCGGCGATGTAGCGTCGGTCGATCCGGTCGTCCCAGATCATCGCGTGCAGCATGCCGTTGAAGAGCGCGACGTCGGTGCCGGGCTGGATCTGCAGGTGCAGGTCGGCGAACTCGGCGGTTGCGGTGCGGCGCGGATCGACGACGATGATCTTCATCCCCGGCCGCGCGGTCTTCGCATCCTCGATGCGACGGAACAGGATCGGATGCGCCCACGCAGTGTTCGAGCCGGCGATGAAGAGGCAGTCGGCGCGATCGATGTCGTCGTAGCAGGCCGGTGGCGCGTCGGCCCCGAGGCTCTGCTTGTAGCCGGCGACCGCGCTGCTCATGCACAGACGCGAGTTGGTGTCGATGTTGTTGGTGCCGATCAGGCCCTTCGCGAGCTTGTTGAAGACGTAGTACTCCTCGGTCAACAGCTGGCCCGAGACGTAGAACGCGACCGCATCCGGGCCGTGCTTGGCGATCACCGCCGCATAACGGTCGGCGAGGCGATCGAGCGTGACGTCCCAGGGCAACGGTTGCGGCGCGCTCGCGCGATCGGTGCGCCACTGCGGCTGCAGCAGGCGGTCGTGCCGCCGCACCGCGTCGGTCGCGGTCAGGTGCAGCGTGCTGCCCTTGCTGCAGAGCCGGCCGAAGTTGGCCGGGTGGCCGGGATCGCCGCGCACGCCGATGACCTGGCCGGCCTCCGATTCGATGATGACGCCGCAGCCGACACCGCAATAGGGGCAGGTCGATCGCGTATCGGCGCGCGGCGCGCTGTCCCTGGCTCCGATCGGCCGCACGGGAATCGTCGTCGACGCCATCGCGCCGTCCGTTATCAGGTCGTCGCCGCGGCGACGGTCTCGACGCCGCGGGTCGCGAGCTCGGCGAGGTCGAGGTAGACCTCGCCGGCCTCGACTATCACGGCGAACGTCAGCGCGCAGCCCACGTCGGGCGCGCGTGCGCAGCCGTCGGCGAGCTCGATGGTCCAGTTGTGCAGCGGACAGGCGACACTGTGGCCGAACACGATGCCCTGCGACAGCGGGCCGCCGCGGTGCGGGCAGCGGTCGAGCAGCGCGAACACATGATCGTCGGCGGCCCGGAACAGCGCGACGTCGGGGCCGGCATCGCGGCGGACGCGGCGCGCGCCGAGGCGCGGGATCGCATCGACACGGCACACCGCCTTCCAGTCCCGTCGTGCAGGCTCGCGCGGTATCGGTTTCTCGATGTCATTCATTGGGAAACCTCCGTGCTTCGCAGGGTGGTGCGAGCCCCCTTCGGAGCGGCCGGGCGATGGCTCACAGCGGCAGCGCCTCGAACTGGCGGATGTCGACCTGCGCCTTCTCCGGCTCGACCCATGGATCGGCCACGCCGTCGAGGGCGAACTGCAGGCGGGCCCACAGGTCGGCACGGCTCGCATGATCGTCGAGGATGCGCCGCTTCACGTGATCGAGGCCGACCCGGCTCACGTAGTGCACGGTGCGTTCGAGGTACCAGCCCTCTTCGCGGTAGAGCTGCAAAAACGCGCCGGCATGCTCGAGCACTTCGGCCGGCGTCTTGACCTTGACCAGGAACTGCGCGACCTCGGTCTTGATGCCGCCGTTGCCGGCGACATAGATCTCCCAGCCCGAATCGACGCCGATGATGCCGACGTCCTTGATGCCCGACTCGGCGCAGTTGCGCGGGCAGCCCGAGACCGCGAGCTTGACCTTGTGCGGCGCGTACATCGCCCAGAGCGCGCGCTCGAGATCCTTGCCCATCTGCGTCGAGTCCTGCGTGCCGAAGCGGCACCACTCGCTGCCGACGCAGGTCTTCACGGTGCGCAGCGACTTCGCATAGGCGAAGCCGCTCGGCATGCCGATGTCCTTCCAGACCGCGACGAGATCTTCCTTCTTCACCCCGAGCAGGTCGATGCGCTGGCCGCCCGTGACCTTGACGGTCGGGATCTTGTACTTGTCGACGGCGTTCGCGATCCGACGCAGTTCATCCGGCGTCGTGTGGCCGCCCCACATGCGCGGGATCACCGAATAGGTGCCGTCCTTCTGGATGTTGGCGTGGCTGCGCTCGTTGATGAAGCGGCTCTGCGGGTCGTCCTTCGCGTCCTTCGGCCAGGTGCTGATCAGGTAGTAGTTGACGGCCGGCCGGCAGCTCGCGCAGCCGTTCGGCGTGCGCCAGCCGAGCGACTCGTAGACCTCGGCGTGGGTCAGGTGCTTGTGGTTGCGGATCGCGTCGCGCACCTCCTGGTGGCTCGCATCGGTGCAGGCGCAGAGCGCCTTCTTTTTCGGCGCCGCCGAGTAATCGCCGCCGGCCGTGAACATCAGGATCTGCTCGACCAGCCCGGTGCACGAGCCGCACGACGCGCTCGCCTTGGTGTGCTTCTTGACATCGTCGAGCGTGAACAGGCCCTTGTCCTTGATCGCCTTGCAGATCGCGCCCTTGTTGACGCCGTTGCAGCCGCAGACCTCGGCGCTGTCGGGCATCGTCGCGGCGCTGCTGTGGCCTTCGTGTCCAGCGTCGCCGATGTTCGACTCGCCGAACATCAGCCGGTCGCGGATGTCGGAGACGCTGCGGCCATCGCGCAGCAGCTTGAAGTACCAGGAGCCATCGACGGTGTCGCCGTAGAGCACCGCGCCGACCAGCTTGTCGTCCTTGATCACGAGCTTCTTGTAGACGCCGCCGAACGGATCGCTCATCACGATCTCCTCGGTGCCGTCGCCGCCCATGAAGTTGCCGGCCGAGAACAGGTCGATGCCGGTGACCTTCAGCTTGGTCGAGGTCACCGAGCCGCTGTAGCGGCCGATGCCGAACTGCGCGAGGTGGTTCGCCGCGACCTTGGCCTGCTCGAACAGCGGCGCGACCAGCCCGTAGGCGATGCCGCGGTGCGCCGCGCACTCGCCGACCGAATAGATGCGCGCGTCGGTCACCGTCTGCATCGTGTCGTTGACGACGATGCCGCGGTTGCAGTGCAGGCGCATCGCCTCGGCGAGCGCGGTGTTCGGGCGGATGCCGACCGCCATCACGACCAGGTCGGCCGCGACTTCGCTGCCGTCCTTGAAGCGAACCGCGCGGACCCGGCCCGACGAGTCGCCGAGCAGCTCCTCGGTCTGCGCGCCAAGCAGGAACTTCAGCCCGCGCTCCTCGAGCGACTTGCGCAGCAGGCCGCCGGCGACGTCGTCGAGCTGGCGTTCCATCAGCCAGGCGGCGACGTGGACGACGGTCACGTCCATGCCGCGTCGCATCAGCCCGTTCGCGGCTTCGAGGCCGAGCAGGCCGCCGCCGATCACGACGGCGTGCTTGTGGGTGCGCGCCGTCTCGATCATCGTGTGGGTGTCGGCGATGTCGCGGTAGGCGATCACGCCGGTCAGGTCCTTGCCGGGGATCGGCAGGATGAACGGGTTCGAGCCGGTGCAGAGCAGCAGGCGGTCGTACGGCGCCTCGGTACCGTCCTCGGCGCGCACCACACGGGCGACGCGGTCGACCGTGGTCACCTTCTTGCCGGCGTGCAGGGTGATCCGGTTCTCCGCGTACCACTCCCACGAGTTCAGGATGATCTCGTCGATCGTCTGCTCGCCGGCCAGCACCGGCGACAGCAGGATGCGGTTGTAGTTCGGGTGCGGCTCGGCGCCGAACACCGTGATGTCGTAAAGGTCGGGGGCGAGCTTGATCAGCTCCTCGACGACGCGGACACCGGCCATGCCGTTGCCGACCATCACCAGGTTCATCTTCTTCATGGCAGCGATATCGACGGTCAGAAGCTGAGTGCGAGCACGGCCGTGAGCCGGCCTTGCCGCACGACTGGGATGGCGGCGAGGGCGGGCGCGCCTTTGGCTGCCGACGGTTCGGCGATCGCCGGGACGCCGGTCGCGAAGGCGTGGCCGATCGGTCCTTCGCCGCGCGCGATCGGTTCGGCGAGCGGGCCGAGCGCGCCTTCCGATTCGCTGAAGCCGAATGCGCGCACCAGCCGCTCGCGGCTCGCGTCGGGCTTCCAGATCTCGACGCGCTGCGCGATCGGCGTCGCGAGCGCCGACAGGAACGCCATCACGTAGTGTTCGTCGCCCGGCGTCGAGCACGGCATCGCGAAGCCGCGGTTGATGCCGACCTTGACGGCGCTGTCGGCGCGCAGGAAGCCGGAGCCGCGGCCGAGGTCCTCGAGGAAGATCGGCGCCTCCTGCTGCCACGCCATGCCCGGCAGGCCGGTGCCGCGTCGGAAGCTGACGCTGCGCGAGATGAACTCGAAGGTGTCGCCGGTGTTGCCGTAGTAGCCGTCGACCAGGGTCATGTCGTGCGACTCGTGCGGGTCGTTGTGCCAGAGCTCGATTGCGCCGGCATGCGCCGCGTCGTCGCCGCAGAAGATCACCATCACCGCATTGAGATAGTCGCCGGCGAAGATCGGCACCGCGATGCCGCAGGTCAGACCTTCGGCGCGGGCTGCCGCGATGCGCCGGAAGTACGAGCCCTCGAACTCCTTCAGCACGATTGGGTGGCCGGCTTCCCAGGCCTGGCCGGGCAGGCCCTCGCCGCGGCCGAAGCAGAGCTCGCGGCTGATCGACGCGAAGCGCGTCGCGGCGCCGTAATGCCCGCCGCCGAATTCGAGCATGCTGCGGTCGCTGCTCGGCACCCAGTATTCGAGGGCGCGGATGAAGGTCGTCATGCGGCGCGCTCCGGCTTCACGCTGCGGCCTTCTCGACGTGACCCTGGCGTGTGTACAGGAAGTCGATGACGGCCTTGCGGTAGTGCACGTAGCTGCGGTCCTCGGCGAGCTCGACGCGGTTGCGCGGACGCGGCAGCTTGACGTTCAGGACCTCGCCGATCGTCGCCGACGGGCCGTTCGTCATCATCACGATGCGGTCCGACAGCAGCACCGCCTCGTCGACGTCGTGGGTGACCATCACGACGGTGCTGTGGGTGCGCTGGACGATCGCGAGCAGCTCGTCCTGAAGGCGGGCGCGGGTCAGCGCGTCGAGCGCGCCGAACGGCTCGTCCATCAGCAGCACCTTCGGCTCCATCGCGAGCGCGCGGGCGATGCCGACACGCTGCTTCATGCCGCCGGAGATCTCGCCCGGGCGTTTGTGCGCCGCCGGCGTCAGGCCGACCAGCGCGAGCGCCTCGTCGGTGCGGGTCTTCAGCTGCGCGCGACTCTCGGTCGCGCTGAACACGCGCTCGACACCGAGGTAGATGTTCTCGAAACAGGTCAGCCACGGCAGCAGCGAGTGGTTCTGGAACACGACCGCGCGCTCCGGGCCGGGGCCGGCGATCTCCCGGTCGGCGCAAAGCAGCACGCCCTGCGTCGGGCGGGCCAGGCCGGCGATCAGATTCAGCAGGGTCGACTTGCCGCAGCCCGAGTGGCCGATCAGCGCGACGAACTCGCCCTTCGCGACGCTCAGGTTGATGTCGCGCAGCGCCTGGAAGCTTCCCTTCGGCGTCTTGAAGGTCTGCTCGACATCCGCGATGTCGATGAACTTCGTGGTCAGGTGCGGATTCATGCGAGCCCCCTTCGGCGCTGCGCGCCGGTCCCCCCGAGGGGGAGCGAGCCCTTCTTCGGGCGGCCGTGCAAAGCGCTCACTGGACTACCTTCTTGTCCATGAAGGACGTAGCAGCGCAATGCAGGGTTGTCCACGGCGGTGGGCGGACGGCGCTTGCGACGGACCGGCCGCACGGCGCGGTGGTCAACCCGTGTTCACTGCGATGGCTTGACGTGCCGAGTTCGAACGTCGAAGGTGTGTATCGACTTCCGTGCCCCCGAGGAGACTGCCCCGGGCGCTGGCCGCTCGACGGCCCGCATGAGACCCGCAGCCCTCGGGGTGCCGGAAGACCCAGACGGGCTACAGGATGTAGCGCCGCGGTGTGCAGCCAAGAGCGCCAATCAGTGAGCTTCCCGCGTGGGCTTCCGGCACGGCGAGTCATACCGCAACTTGCAGGAGTTTGTCCATGAGCAACTACTTTGCCGGGCTGGACTGGGCCAGCAAGACGCACGCGCTGTGCGTCATCGACGAGCGCGGTGGCGTCGTCGAGCGCTTCGACATCGACCACGACGCCGGCGGGCTGACCGAGTTGCGGCGCCGCCTGCGCCGCTTCGGCTCGCCGCCGGTGGCCATCGAGCGACCTTCGGGCTTGTTGGTCGATACCTTGGTCGATGCCGACTTCACGGTCGTGCCGATCCATCCCAACGCCGTGAAGGCCAGCCGCCCGCGCTACAGGAGCCACGGCGGCAAGAGCGATGCCTCCGACGCCTACGTGCTGGCCGACTTGCTGCGCACCGACGGCCATCGCTTCAAGGCCTTGACCCCTCAGAGCGACGAGATCCGCGCCTTGCGTGCCCTGGTGCGCGGGCGTGATGACTTGGTGGCCACTCGCGTGCATCTGGCCAACCAGCTGCGCACCCTGCTCGAGTCGTTCTGGCCGGGCGCAGCCGCCGTCTTTGCCGACATCGACTCGCCGATCGCGCTCGCCTTCATCGAGCGCTACCCCACGCCCGAGAGCGCCTCCAGACTCGGCCCCAAACGCATGGCAGCGTTCTGCGCCCAACACGCCTACTGCGGCAGGCGCAGCCCCGATGACCTCCTCGCTCGGCTGCAAGAAGCTCCCAGCGCCGTCTCCGCCGAGACGGAGATGGAGGCCAAAGGCGAGCTGGCGCGCTGCGTGGCCCGAACCCTGACTCGCCTGGTCGAACAACTGCGGCTGTTGTCGAGCCGCATCGAGCACCTCGTCGCTTCGCTCGACGATGGACGCATCTTGATGAGCTTCCCGCGTGCCGGCCGCATCTGCGCCGCCCAAATCCTCGCCGAGCTCGGCAGCGTACGCGAGCGCTTCGCCACCGATGCCCAGCTCGCCGCCGAGGCCGGCGTCGCGCCGGTCACCTACGAGTCGGGCAAGTCCAAAGCCGTCACCTTCCGCTGGGCTTGCAACCACAGGCTGCGCGCCGCGATCACTTGCCTGGCCGACAACTCGCGCCATGTCAACGCCTGGGCCGCACACGTCTATGCCAATGCCCGGGCACGCGGCTGCGACCACCCGCACTCCATTCGAATCCTTGCCCGCGCTTGGCTGCGCGTCATCTGGCGCGCCTGGACCGATCGCAAAACCTACGACCCCATGCAACACCGCGCCGCTCAACTGCTCCTTAAAGCCGCAGGAGGTTGACACAGGATGTCTCATGCCGGCACCTGCTTCGCGTACTGCACCGCGAGCCGGCCGACGCGCTCGCGCGCGACGATCAGCTTCATCACCTGCGCGGTGCCGTCGCCGATCTCGAGGCCCATCACGTCGCGCAGGCGCTGCTGGTGTGGCAGGTCCATCGACCAGCCGTAGTGGCCAAACGTCAGCAGGCACTGGTGGATCGCGTCGAACGCGGTCTTCGGGCCGTACCACTTGACCATCGCGGCCTCGGCGGTGTGCGGCCGGCCGGCATCGCGCAGCTCGAGCGCGTGGTAGCAGAGCTGGCGCGCCGCGGCGAGCTGGGTCTCGTACTCGACGATCGGAAAGGTCACACCCTGGTATTGCGCCAGCGGCAGGCCGAAGGTTTTGCGCTCCTGCACATAGGCCCAGGTCTCGTCGATCGAGGCCTGCGCCGCGGCGATGCACTGCAACGCGATCAGGACCCGGCTGTAGTCGAAGCCCTGCATGACCTGCGTGAAGCCCTTGCCCTCGTCGCCGATCCGGTGCGCGAGTGGCACCCGCACGCCGTCGAAGAACAGCGAACCGCGGCCGACCAGCTTGCTGCCGAGATCGGCGTAGCGGGTGCGCTGGATGCCCGGCGCATCGAGCGGAACCAGGAACGCGGTCACGCCGCGTGCCGCATCGCTGGCCTCGCCGGTGCGCGCAAACACGACTGCGACGTCGGCCTGGTCGCCGAAGCTGATCGACGCCTTCTCGCCGTCGAGGACATAGCCGTCGCCGTCGCGACGCGCGCGCAGAGCCAGGTTCGCGGCATCCGAACCGCCGCGCGGCTCGGTCAGGCCGAGCGCGCAGATCGCCTCGCCGGCGACCAGCTTCGGCACCCAGGCGCGCGCGAGCTCGGCCGATGCGTTGCGGGCGACGATCTGGCCCATCAGGGAAGCGAGCAGCTGCACGTAGCTGACGTTGAAGTCGCCATACGCGATCGCCTCGACGATCAGCCCGGCGGTGACGCCGTTCTGGCCCATGCCGCCGAACGCCTCGGGCAGGTCGATGCCGACCAGGCCGAGGCCGCCCATCTCGCGGCACAGCGCGCGGTCGATGCCGTTCTCGTGCTCGCGCTGCTGGTAGCCGGGTCGCAGGCGCTCACGGCCAAAACGGCTGGCGACCTCGTGCAGGGCCTGTTGGTCTTCGGTGAGCAGCATGCAGCGGGGGTTCGGCGCGCGGGTCGGAGGTTCTGCAGCACGTCCGGACAACCGCGTTGCCGGCCGTGAAGCGCTTCACCTATCATACCGAACAGACGTTAGTTAGATCAGCGACACAGCCCCTCGAGCTTTCCCGACGAAGGTGCCCATGACCGTCACCGCGACTGCCTATCCGACCCTGCTGTCACCGCTGAAGGTCGGCACCCACACCTTGCGCAACCGCGCGATCATGGGCTCGATGCACACGCGGCTCGAGCTGCTCGACCGCGCGATCGAGCGGCAGGTCGCGTTCTACGCCGAACGCGCGAAGGGCGGCGTCGCGCTGATCATCACCGGCGGCTTCTCGCCGAACCTCGACGGCCGCATCGACGAGGACGCGCCGGCGCTGATGGACGCCGCACACGCAGCCGAGCTGCGCCCGATCACCGACGCGGTCCACGCGCACGGCGCGAAGATCCTGTTGCAGATCCTGCACGCCGGTCGCTATGCCAAGGTGCCGCAACCGGTCGGCGCCTCGACGATTCCGTCGCCGATCAACAAGCGCGGCCCGCGTGCGCTCGACGACGCCGAGATCGAAGCGACGATCGACGACTTCGTGCGCTGCGCCGAGCTCGCCGCCGAGGCCGGCTTCGACGGCGTCGAGATCATGGGCTCCGAGGGCTACCTGCTGAACCAGTTCGCGGTCACGCGCACCAACGACCGCACCGACCGCTGGGGCGGCAGCGTCGAGAACCGGCACCGCCTTGCGGTCGAGGTGGTGCGCCGCACGCGCGAGCGCCTCGGGCCGGCGTTCCTGACCATGTACCGGCTGTCGGCGATCGATCTGGTCGAGGGCGGCGCGCCGCCGGCCGAGATCGCGACCCTGGCGCGTTCGATCGAGGCCGCGGGCGCCGACATCCTCAACACCGGCATCGGCTGGCACGAGGCGCGTATCCCGACGATCGCGTATGTTGTGCCGCGCGCGGCGTTCCGCTTCGCGCCGGCGCGCGTGCAGCGCGCGGTCGCGATTCCGGTGGTCGCGTCGAACCGGATCAACACGCCCGAGCTCGCCGAGGAGATCCTCGCGAGCGGCGATGCCGCGATGGTCTCGATGGCGCGCCCGTTTCTCGCCGATCCGGCCTTCATGCAGAAGGCGGCCGAAGGGCGTGCCGACCAGATCAACACCTGCATTGCCTGCAACCAGGCCTGCCTCGACTACATCTTCACCGACCGGCCGGCGACCTGCCTCGTCAACCCGCAGGCCGGCCGCGAGCTCGAGTTCGCGTCGCTGCCGGCACCGACCGCGAAGCGGCGCGTCGCCGTCGTCGGCGCTGGCGCGGCCGGGATGGCATGTGCGGTCGCGGCGGCGGAACGCGGCCACGAGGTCACCTTGTTCGAAGCAGAGGACGACATCGGCGGCCAGCTCAACTGGGCCCGCGCGGTGCCGGGCAAGCAGGAGTTCGACGAGCTGATGCGCTACTTCCGGCGCCGGCTCGATCTGTTCGGTGTCGAGCTGCGCGTCGGCACCGCGGTCGATCTCGACACGCTGCGCGACGGTGACTACGACCGGGTCGTCATCTCGACTGGCGTGCGGCCACGGATGCCGGCGATCGACGGCATCGACCACCCGAGCGTGATCAGCTATCCCGAGCTGCTGTCGGGCCGCATCGAGGCCGGCCGCCGCGTTGCGGTGATCGGCGCCGGCGGGATCGGCTTCGACGTCGCCGAGTACCTGCTGCACGAGGACACGCGCGAAGCGCCACTCGACGACGCCGTCCGGCTGTTCCAGGACGAGTGGGGCGTCGACCCGTCCGATTCGTCGGCCGGTGGGTTGCGCCCGGCGCCGGCGGCTGCGCCACACCGCGAGGTCACTTTGCTGCAGCGCAAGCCCGATAAGCCAGGCCGCACGCTCGGCGTCTCGACCGGCTGGGCGCTGAAGCTCGGCCTCGCGCGTCAGCAGGTGCGGATGCTGTCCGGCTGCCACTACGACCGCATCGACGACGCCGGCCTCCACCTGACCCACAACGGCGAACCGCAGACGCTCGCGGTCGACAGCGTGATCGTCTGCGCCGGCCAGGAGAGCGAGCGCTCGCTGTTCGATGCGCTGCGTGCCGCCGGCATCGAGGCCGATCTGATCGGCGGCGCCGACCTCGCCGAGGAGCTCGACGCGCTGCGCGCGATCGACCAGGGGACGCGGCTGGCCTGGTCGTTGTGAACCCCAGCTCGACGAGGACCCTGACCCGATCGGCGAAGCTCGGTCGCATCCACGCCTCCCGCACTGATCTCAGTGACTCGACCCCCTTCCGCCGACAACCGAGCGCGCGGCACCTGCTTTCAACTTTGAAGGAGACCCGATGAACTACGCCGACTTCCAGCACCTGACCTTCGACCATCGCCCGAACGGCGTGCTGCTGATCACCCTGAACCGGCCGGAGGTGATGAACGCAACCAACGCGCGCCTGCACTGGGAGCTGACGAAGATCTGGGCCGTCGTCAACGACGACGACAAGACCAAGGTCGCGATCGTCACCGGCGCCGGCGACAAGGCGTTCTCGGCCGGCGGCGACCTCGAATGGGTCGGCGGCATGGTCGGCAAGCCGGGGGCGGTGAACAACGTGATGAAGGAAGCCGCCGACGTCGTCTACAACATGCTGGCCTGCGACAAGGTCATCATCTCGGCGATCAACGGCGTCGCAGTCGGGGCCGGGCTCGCGGTCGCGATGCTCGCCGACATCAGCATCATGGCCGAGGAGGCCCGCATCACCGACGGTCACGTCAAGCTCGGCGTCGCCGCCGGCGATCACGCCGCGATCATCTGGCCGCTGCTCTGCGGCATGGCGAAGGCGAAGTACTACCTGCTGACCGCCGACTTCCTCGACGGCAAGGAGTGCGAGCGAATCGGCCTGGTCAGCCTGTGCTGTCCGCGCGCTGAGCTGATGGAGCGCGCCTTCAAGGTCGCCGACAAGCTGGCGGCCGGCAGCCAGACCGCGATCCGCTTCACGAAGAAGTCGCTGAACAACTGGATGCACATCGCACGGCCGATCTTCGACCACTCGCTCGCGCTCGAGATGCTCAATTTCATGGGCGAGGACGCACCGCACGGCGTCGCCGCGGTGCGCGAGAAGCGCGCGCCCGACTTCCCGTCGGCGCAGGTCGGCTGACCGCGGCGCACGCGCAGAATCGATCGCATGGACTTCTCGCTGAGCCCTGAACAGGCCGCGCTGCAGGCCTCGGCACGCCGCTTCGCGCGCGAACAGATGGCGCCGGTCGCGCGCGAAATCGAGGCGACCGGCGAGCCGCTGTCGGCGGCCTGGATGAAGCGCTACGCCGAGCTCGGTTTCCTCGGCATCAACGTCGACCCGGCCTATGGCGGGCTCGGTCTCGGCAACCTCGACGCGTTGCTCGTGCTCGAGGAGTTCGCGAAGGTTTCGCCGGCGATCGCATTCCCGATCTTCGAGAGCTCGGTCGGCCCGGCGCGCGCGATCGAGCACTTTGCGCCCGAGGCGCTGCGCCGCAAGGTGCTGCCGGCCGTCTGCCGCGGCGAGCTGGTCGTCGCGGTCGCGATGTCGGAGCCCGATGCCGGTTCGGCGCTGACCGACCTGAAGACGCGCGCACGCCTCGACGGCGACGGGGTCGTCATCGACGGCGCGAAGCGCTGGTCGAGCGGCGCCGGCCATTCGGGCGGCTACGTCGTCTACTGCCGGCTGTCCGACGCGCCCGGCGCGGCCGGCATCGGCGCGGTCTACGTCGAGAAGGGCGTACCCGGCCTGTCGTTCGGCCCGCCCGAGGCACTGATGGGCTTTCGCGGCGTGCCGAGCGCCGACATCCACTTCGATGCGGTGCGCGTCCCGGCGGAGAACCTGATCGTGCCGGCGGGCGGCTTCAAGCGCCTGATGGAGGCGTTCGACCTCGAGCGCTGCGGCAACGCGACGATGTGCCTCGGCATCGCCGCCGGCGCCCTCGACGATGCCCTCGCCTACGTGCAGGAACGCCATCAGTTCGGCAAGCCGATCGCCGACTTCCAGGCGGTGCAGCTGAAGCTCGCCGACATGGCGATGAAGGTCGAGGCCGCGCGTTTGCTGATCCACCGCGCCGCACAGAACGCGAGCCAGGCCTTGCCGTCGATGCTCGAGAGCAGCATGGCGAAGTGCTATGCCAACCAGGCGGTGCGCGACGTCTGCGGCACCGCGCTGCAATTGTTCGGCGCCTACGGCTACTCGAAGCAGTTTCCGATGGAGCAGCGCCTGCGCGACGCCTGGGGCTGGGGCATCGCCGGCGGCACGATCGACATTCAGATGATCAACATCGCGTCGGCGCTGGTCGGCCGGCGTTTCGACCAGCGCCGCTGAAGTCGGCGCTCATCGAGGACAGCCTGTCGGCTGGCCGGCTGCACTGTCTTCGCACAGGGTGAACCCGATCTAGACTAACTACCGTTCGGCAGATATGTTCCGCTGCCTCGGCGCAGGAGCGGCAATGGATCTCGGTCTCAGGAATCAGTCGGTTATCGTCACCGGCGGCGGCTCGAACATCGGCCGCGCCATCGTGCTGGCATTCGCACGCGAAGGCGCAAAGATCACGATCGGCGACATCGATCCGGCGCAGGCCGAGAAGACCGCCGAGGAAGCGCGCCGGCTTGGCGCGCCGAGCGTGCAGGTCGTCGCGACCGACGTCACGGACATGGCGCAGGTGCAGGCGATGTTCGCGGCCGCCACCGAGCGCCACGGGCCCGTCGAGACGCTGGTCAACAACGTCGGCTGGGACAAGCTGATGTTCTTCACGCAGACGACGCCCGACTTCTGGCACAAGCTGATCCAGATCAACTACGTCGGCGTCCTCAACTGCACCAAGGTCGCGCTCGACGCGATGGTGCCGCGCAACGCCGGCGCGATCGTCTCGATCAGCTCCGACGCGAGCCGACAGGGCGAGCCGCGCGAGGCGGTCTACGGCGGCTTGAAGGCAGCGGTCAACAGCTTCATGAAGACGGTCGCGAAAGAGAACGGCCGCTACGGCATTCGCTGCAACGTGGTCTGTCCGGGGCTGACTCTGCCCGAAGCGGAAGGCGACGTCGGCGGCACCAGCATGTGGAACGATCCGACCGGGATGTTCACGCCGGAGCAGGTCGAGAAGGTCGCGAAGGCCTTGCCGCTGCGCAAGGTCGGGCGGCCGAGCGACATCGCGAACGCGGTCGTCTTCTTCGCATCGCCGCTCGCCGCCGGCCATGTGACCGGCCAGGTGCTGTCGGTGTCGGGCGGCTACAGCATGATCGGCTGACGACCGGACGGAGACGAACGTGGACTACCAGGACATCCTCTACGAAGAACGCGACGGCAGCGCGCGCATTGCGATCAACCGGCCCGACGTGATGAACGCGTTTCGCGGCCAGACCGTCGAGGAGCTGCTGCATGCGCTGCAGCGCGCCGGCTGGAACAAGCAGATCGCGGTGATCGTGCTGACCGGCACAGGCGACCGCGCGTTCTGCACCGGCGGCGACCAGTCGTCGCACAGCGGCCAGTACGACGGCCGCGGCACTGTCGGCCTGCCGGTCGAAGAGCTGCACGGCACGATCCGCGACGTGCCCAAGCCAGTGATCGCGCGCGTGCAGGGCTATGCGATCGGCGGCGGCAACGTGCTCGCGACCCTGTGCGATCTGACGATCGCGTCCGAAAAAGCAGTGTTCGGCCAAGTCGGCCCGAAGGTCGGCTCGGTCGACCCGGGCTGGGGCACTGCCTACCTTGCCGCCGTCGTCGGCGAGAAGAAGGCGCGCGAGATGTGGTACCTGTGCCGGCGCTACAGCGCGCAGGAGGCGCTGCAGATGGGCCTTTGCAACACGGTCGTCCCGCACGACCGGCTCGATGCCGAGGTCGACGCCTGGTGCGCCGAGATCGCCGCAAAGAGCCCGACTGCACTGGCGATCGCGAAGCGCTCGTTCAACGCGTCGACCGACCACATCCGCGGCATCGGCAGCCTCGGCATGCAGGCGCTGAGCCTGTACTACAACACCGCCGAATCGAAGGAAGGCGTCGCCGCGTTCCTCGAGAAGCGCAAGCCCGACTTTCGTCGCCATGTCTGAGCGCGGACGGCCGCCAGCGCCGGCGCGTCCGCGGTGACGAGCCGCCGCACCGGCGCGCGCGGCGAGCCCGATCCGAAACCAGCGGCATCGGCGGGCGCGGCCCGCAAGCGCCTGCCTGCGAAAAGGACGCCGGCCGAAGCGAACGGCGCGCCGTCGAACCGTCGTGCGCCGCAGACTGCGGCCAGCGCGGTCGCGGCGCCGGCACCGCGCCGTGGTCGGCAACCGGTTGCAATCGAACCGGCCATCGAAGCGACCCGCGACCAGATCCTCGCCCATGCGGCGCGGCTGTTCCGCCACCACGGCTACGCGGCGACGACCTTGCGCCAGATCGCCGACGCGGCCGGCATCAAGGCCGGCAGCATCTACTACCACTTCGGCTCGAAGGACGAGATCCTCGGCGAGGTGCTCGACGCCGGCATGGCCGCGGTGACGAACGCGGTCCGCGAGCGCATCGACGCGCTGCCGGCGAGCGCGAGCCACCGCGATCGGATCGCCGCGGCGATCGACGGCCACCTCTACGGCCTGCTCCATCACGGCGACTTCACCTCGGCCAACATCCGCATCTATGGCCAGATCCCGCCGGCGGCGAAGGCCCGCCACCGCGTCGTCCGGCGCGCCTACGCACAGGTCTGGGACGACCTGCTGCAGGCCGCGCTCGATGCCGGCGAGCTGCGCAACGACACCAACCTCGCGGTGATTCGCCTGTTCCTGATCGGCGCGTTGAACTGGACGGTCGAGTGGTACAACCCGAACCGCGGCGCGTTCAGCTCGTTCTCGTCGCAGATCACCGCGATCGTCTTCGACGGCATCGCGGCACCGCAGAGGGTGCGCCGATGACCGCGAGCGACCGGGCCGGGAGGCCGAGATGACGTCGACCGACAGCGCCGCACCGGTCCTGGAGTGCCGCGCGATCGAGCGCCGCTTCGGCGGGCTCGTCGCGCTGACCGGCGTCGACCTGCACATCAACCGCGGCGAGATCTTCGGCCTGGTCGGCCCGAACGGCAGCGGCAAGACGACGCTGACCAACGCGATCACCGGCTTCTATCCGCCGCAGAAAGGC
>Ga0207650_10000757_pt1 | contig 24814 bp, 13 predicted proteins | sample KBSS63metaG_FD_184325 | JGI IMG/M metagenome (GOLD analysis project Ga0207650, IMG submission 184325) | Switchgrass rhizosphere microbial communities from Kellogg Biological Station, Michigan, USA - KBS S6-3 metaG (SPAdes) (version 2) | ecosystem: Host-associated > Plants > Roots > Rhizosphere...
ACGCCTTCACCCCGGTCAAAGACTTCAACGGCGATGTACCGCAAATCGGCTACACCACGAACACCGGTTCCAGCAGCACGCTGGACGTGAAAATCGAAGCCGTTGACGACGCGAGCGAACTCAAAGCTGACACCGGCAGTGCCTTGGAAGACACCGTCGCCACCGGCAACGTGCTGACCAACGATGTCGATGTCGACAACACGCTGACGGTCACAAGCTTCCACGTCGGTGGTACCACCTACACCGCCGGCCAAACCGCAATCATCGCGGGCATTGGCAGCATCACCATCGGTACTGATGGCGCGTACGCCTTCACCCCAGTCAAAGACTTCAACGGCGACGTACCGCAAGTCGGCTACACCACCAACACCGGCTCCAGCAGCACGCTGAACGTGAATATTGAAGCGGTCAACGACGCCCCGGTACTCGGCAACGCTTCGACCAACGCCTTCGGCGACACTTACATCGAAGGCAAGCCGGGCGGCTACGTCGCGGCGAACCTGACTATCAGCGATGTCGACAACGACACGCTGCAAAGCGCCAAAGTCACGCTGGCCAACCCGCTGGCCGATGACGTCCTGATCGCAGATGCCAGCAACGCCAAAATCACGGTCAGCTATGACAAAGACACCGGGGTGCTGACCCTGTCCGGTGAAGCCACGAAGGCCGAATACCAGGAAGTCCTGCGTTCGGTGCACTTTGCCAGCGAAAGCCAGAACCCGGTCGCTACCGACCGCACCCTGACCATCACCGTGAACGATGGCCAACTGAACTCGGCGCCTGTGACCTCCGTGGTGAAAGTGGTTCCGGTCAACGATCCGCCTGAGGTCGCGTTCGACAGCACCACGTTTGCCGAGCAAGCCGACGCGGGTGCACTGGTTAAAAACCTGAGCATCAGCGATGTAGACAATTCCACCTACAGCAAAGTGGTGGTCACCGTTGACCACCTGGCGTCCGGTGATTTGCTCAGCAGCGCCGATGTGCTCAAGGCCCTGGCCGTTGCCGGTATCACCATCGCCCAAACCGGCAGTGCCGCCGATGGCAGCATCGTCTACACCCTCACCAGTGATTCGCCAGCCGGCAGCAGCGCGGCCGACTTCATCAAAGTGGTCGAGGCGATCACCTTCCAGAGCCCAGGCAACAACCCGGTCGGTACGGATCGCAGCGTCACCATCGCCGTCACCGATATCGGCGGGGGCAACCTTGACCGTGAGCCTGCGCTAACCGGCAGCGCCACCGGCAAGGTCACCATCGACCTGTTCAACGATGCACCGACAGCGGCGGCTACCCCTGCCGGCGCCGATGAAGACCACGCGGCCACCATCGTACTGAGCGGTGCCGATGTGGACGGTACTGTCGCCAATTTCGTCATTACCACCTTGCCGGAAAACGGCAAGCTGTACAGCGACGCAACCCTGACAACCGAACTCAAAATCGGTGATGCAGTGCCGGCAGGCGCTGATGGCAAGGCATCGGTGTACTTCTCGCCGACCAGCGACTGGAGCGGCAACACCTCGCTCACCTTCACCGCGGTCGACAATGGCGGTAAAGCCAGTGGCCAAACCACAGCCGCCATCACCATCGCCCCAGTGACCGACGCCCCGCACCTGGGCCTGCTCGGTGGCGGCGTTGTGAGCTCGATCAACTTCGACGGCGCCGCCCTCAACGGTTCGTGGGGCACGGTGGCGGTCGGCGACGCCAATAACGCCGCCGGCACAACGGCGACCACCCCCTGGTTGACCGGTAACAGCGACGGCAAAGTCGAAATCGGCCAAAGTGGCGTCTACGGCGTAGACACCCCAGGCAACAGCCAAGTCATCGAACTTGAGAAAAACGCCGGCGACGACGCCAGCCTGTACACCCTCATCAAGGCCGAATCCGGCACGGCGTACAGCATCAGTGTCGACTACTCGCCGCGTGCGGGCGCCGAGAACAATTCGGTGATCGATGTGTTCTGGGGCGGCGTCAAAGTCGGCACCCTGGATGCAACCACCGTTGGCATGAAGACCTACACCTTCGTCGTGCCTGTCACCGTCGACGGTGATGCCAAACTCGAATTCAAAGCCCCTACCAGCAATTCGCTTGGCGGTGTACTGGATAACATCAGCGTCACTCAGGTACTGAACACTGGCCTGGAAGACCACGCGATCAAGCTGTCCGCGATTGACGCCTACGCCACCGACAAAGATGGCTCCGAGACGCTCAAACTGGAGATCAGCGGTATACCGGACGGTGCGACTCTTACCGATGGCGCGGGCCACACCTTCACCGCGACCGCTGGCAGCCAAAGCATCGATATCAGCGACTGGAACAAGGCCACACTGGTCTTCAACCCGGCGCCAAACGCCAACGGCCTGGTAAACCTCACCGTGACCGCCACCGCGCAAGATGGCGATGCAGCACCCAAGTCCGAGTCAATTACGCTGCCGATCAAAGTGATTGCGGTCGACGATCCGAGCGTATTGGGCGCGGATACGGGCAGTTCGTTGGAAGACCAGGTTGCCACCGGCAATGTGCTGACCAACGACAGTGACGTCGACAGCGTGTTGAGCGTTGCCAGCTTCAACGTGGGCGGTACTACCTACACTGCGGGCCAAACTGCGGTTATTGCTGGCGTGGGTTCTATCACCATCGGTGTCGATGGCGCGTACGCCTTTACTCCGGTTAAAGATTTCAACGGTGACGTGCCGCAAATCGGCTACACAACCAACACCGGCTCTAGCAGCACGTTGGATGTGAAGATTGATGCGGTTGACGACGCGAGCGTTCTGAAAGCGGATACCGGCAGCGCCTTGGAAGACACCGTTGCCACGGGCAATTTGCTGACCAACGACGTTGATGTCGACAACACTCTGACTGTCACAAGCTTCAACGTCGGTGGCACCACTTACACCGCCGGTCAAACCGCGATCATCGCGGGCATTGGTTCTATCACCATCGGTACTGATGGCGCGTACGCCTTCACCCCAGTCAAAGATTTCAACGGCGATGTACCGCAAATCGGCTACACCACCAACACCGGCTCTAGCAGCACGCTGGATGTGAAGATTGATGCGGTTGATGACGCGAGCGTCTTGAAAGCCGATACCGGCAATGCGTTGGAAGACACCGTTGCCACCGGCAACGTGCTGAGCAATGACAGTGACATTGATAGTGTATTGAGCGTTGCCACCTTCAACGTCGACGGCGCTACCTACACTGCCGGCCAAACCGCAATCATCGCGGGCATTGGCAGCATCACCATCGGCACCGACGGCGCGTACGCCTTCACTCCGGTTAAAGATTTTAATGGTGATGTGCCGCAAATCGGCTACACCACTAACACCGGTTCCAGCAGCACGCTGGATGTGAAGATCGAAGCGGCTGACGACGCGAGCGTTCTGAAAGCGGATACCGGCAGCGCCTTGGAAGACACCGTTGCCACTGGCAACGTGCTGACCAACGATGTCGACGTTGATAACACCCTGACTGTCACGAGCTTCAACGTCGGTGGTACCACCTACACCGCCGGTCAAACCGCGATCATCGCGGGCATTGGCAGCATCACCATCGGCACTGACGGCGCGTACGCCTTCACCCCAGTCAAAGACTTCAACGGCGACGTACCGCAAATCGGCTACACCACTAACACGGGCTCCAGCAGCACGTTGGACGTGAAAATCGACGCCGTTGACGACGCGAGCGAACTCAAAGCTGACACCGGCAGTGCCTTGGAAGACACCGTTGCCACTGGCAACGTGCTGACCAATGACGTCGATGTCGATAACACGCTGACTGTCACGAGCTTCAACGTAGGTGGTACCACCTACACCGCCGGTCAAACCGCGATCATCGCGGGCATTGGTTCTATCACCATCGGCACCGATGGCGCCTATGCGTTCACTCCGGTTAAAGACTTTAATGGTGATGTGCCGCAAATCGGGTACACCACCAACACCGGATCGAGCAGCACGCTGGATGTGAAGATTGACGCGGTTGATGACGCGAGCGTCTTGAAAGCCGACACCGGTAGTGCCTTGGAAGACACCGTTGCCACGGGCAATGTGCTGACCAACGACGTTGATGTTGATAACGCCCTGACTGTCACAAGCTTTAACGTCGGTGGTACCACCTACACCGCCGGCCAAACCGCAATCATCGCGGGCATTGGTTCTATCACCATCGGCACCGATGGCGCCTACGCCTTCACCCCAGTCAAAGACTTCAACGGCGATGTACCGCAAATCGGCTACACCACCAACACCGGCTCTAGCAGCACGCTGGACGTGAAAATCGAAGCCGTTGACGACGCGAGCGAACTCAAAGCTGACACCGGCAGCGCCTTGGAAGACACCGTTGCCACGGGCAACGTGCTGACCAACGACGTCGATGTCGACAACACCCTGACTGTCACAAGCTTCAATGTGGGTGGTACTAACTACACAGCCGGTCAAACCGCGATCATCGCGGGCGTTGGTTCTATCACCATCGGCACCGATGGCGCCTACGCCTTCACCCCAGTCAAAGACTTCAACGGCGATGTACCGCAAATCGGCTACACCACTAACACCGGTTCCAGCAGCACGCTGGACGTGAAGATCGAAGCCGTTGATGACGCGAGCGTCTTGAAAGCCGATACCGGCAGTGCCTTGGAAGACACCGTTGCCACCGGCAACGTGCTGACCAATGACGTCGATGTTGATAACGCCCTGACTGTCACAAGCTTCAACGTCGGTGGCACCACCTACACCGCCGGTCAAACCGCCGTTATCGCGGGCATTGGTTCTATCACCATCGGCACCGATGGCGCCTACGCCTTCACCCCAGTCAAAGATTTCAACGGTGACGTGCCGCAAATCGGCTACACCACCAACACCGGTTCCAGCAGTACGCTGAATGTGAACATCGTGGCGGTTGACGACGCGAGCGTCCTCAAAGCCGACACCGGCAGTGCCTTGGAAGACACCGTTGCCACCGGCAATGTGCTGACCAACGATGTCGATGTCGACAACACCCTGACTGTCACGAGCTTCAACGTCGGTGGTACCACCTACACCGCCGGCCAAACCGCGATCATCGCGGGCATCGGCTCTATCACCATCGGCACCGACGGCGCCTATGCGTTCACCCCGGTTAAAGACTTCAACGGCGACGTGCCGCAAATCGGCTACACCACGAACACCGGTTCCAGCAGCACGCTGGATGTGAAGATCGAAGCGGTTGACGACGCGAGCGTCTTGAAAGCCGACACCGGCAGCGCGTTGGAAGATACCGTTGCCACCGGCAACGTGCTGAGCAATGACAGTGACATTGATAGTGTATTGAGCGTTGCCACCTTCAACGTCAACGGCGCTACCTACACTGCCGGTCAAACCGCCGTTATCGCGGGCATTGGCAGCATCACCATCGGCACCGACGGCGCCTACGCCTTCACCCCAGTCAAAGATTTCAATGGTGACGTACCGCAAATCGGGTACACAACCAACACCGGCTCTAGCAGCACGCTGGACGTGAAGATCGAAGCTGTTGACGACGCGAGCGTCCTGAAAGCTGACACCGGCAGCGCCTTGGAAGACCACGTTGCCACGGGCAATGTGCTGACCAATGACGTTGATGTCGACAACACCCTGACTGTCACAAGCTTCAATGTGGGTGGTACTAACTACACAGCCGGTCAAACCGCGATCATCGCGGGCATTGGTTCTATCACCATCGCTACTGATGGCGCGTACGCCTTCACCCCGGTTAAAGACTTCAACGGCGATGTACCGCAAATCGGCTACACCACCAACACCGGTTCCAGCAGCACGCTGGACGTGAAAATCGAAGCCGTTGACGACGCGAGCGTTCTGAAAGCTGACACCGGCAGCGCCTTGGAGGACCACGTTGCCACTGGCAATGTGCTGACCAATGACGTCGATGTCGACAACACCCTGACGGTCACAAGCTTCAACGTTGGTGGCACCACCTACACCGCCGGCCAAACCGCAATCATCGCGGGCATTGGCAGCATCACCATCGGCACCAATGGCGCCTACGCCTTCACCCCAGTCAAAGACTTCAACGGCGATGTACCGCAAATCGGCTACACCACCAACACCGGTTCCAGCAGCACGCTGAATGTGAGCATCGTGGCGGTTGACGACGCGAGCGTCCTGAAAGCCGACACCGGCAGTGCCTTGGAAGACACCGTCGCCACAGGCAATGTGCTGACCAACGACTTCGATGTGGACAGCGCATTGAGCGTTGCGACCTTCAACGTCAACGGCACCACCTACACCGCCGGCCAAACCGCGATCATCGCGGGCATTGGCAGCATCACCATCGGCACCAATGGCGCCTACGCCTTCACTCCGGTCAAAGACTTCAACGGCGATGTACCGCAAGTCGGCTACACCACCAACACCGGTTCCAGCAGCACGCTGGACGTGAACATCGTGGCGGTTGACGACGCGAGCGTCCTGAAAGCCGACACCGGCAGTGCCTTGGAAGACCACGTTGCCACGGGTAATGTGCTGACCAACGACGTTGATGTCGACAACACCCTGACTGTCACAAGCTTCAACGTCGGTGGCACCACCTACACCGCCGGCCAAACCGCGATCATCGCGGGCGTTGGTTCTATCACCATCGGCACCAACGGTGCGTACGCCTTCACCCCGGTCAAAGACTTCAACGGCGATGTACCGCAAATCGGCTACACCACCAACACCGGTTCCAGCAGCACGCTGAATGTGAACATCGTGGCGGTTGACGACGCGAGCGTCCTGAAAGCCGACACCGGCAGTGCCTTGGAAGACACCGTTGCCACCGGCAATGTGCTGACCAACGACTTCGATGTGGACAGCGCATTGAGCGTTGCGACCTTCAACGTCAACGGCACTACCTACACCGCCGGTCAAACCGCGGTCATCGCGGGCGTGGGCAGCATCACCATCGGCACCAACGGTGCGTACGCCTTCACGCCGGTCAAAGACTTCAACGGCGATGTGCCGCAAGTCGGCTACACCACCAACACCGGTTCCAGCAGCACGCTGAACGTGAACATCGTGGCGGTCAACGACGCGCCGACTGCAACCAATGGCTACGTCGACAGCAAGGAAGACACGTCGGTCGAGCTGACCTGGTCCACCTTTGGCGTCAAGGATGTGGACTCCGCGAACCCGAAAGTGGTGTTTACCAGCCTGCCGGCCGGTTCCATCGAGTACAAAGTCAACGGCCAGTGGGTCGCGCTGACCTCGTCGGATCTGAAAACCGATACTTCAGCCGGCAAGGCATTCAGCCAATCTGACTTCGATAACCACAACGTGCGCTACACCCCGGCGGCCAACGAGTCGGGTGACAACAGCTTCGGCGGCACCAGCGTGGGTAACAAGCAGGGCGATTACACCGAGCTGAAGTTCCAGGCTACCGACGGCAGCGCCTACAGCGACACCAAAACCATCACGGTGGACATCCACCCGGTAACGGATGTGCCGGTTGTGGTCGTGCCCCCATTCGCCGCAGTGCCGACAGGGTTGGTCATTCAAACCTGGACCGGTGGCACGCTCGCTAAAGACCTGGGCACTAACGGTAATGGTGTTGCCCAGTCCAGCGACCTGATCAAGGTGATCGACGCCAAGACCGCCGCCAGCGCAGTCTCGACTGCGGTCGTCAGCAATGTCAGCAACGGCAATGTGGCGGAGGGCACGGCGACTAAAGTCTCTGGCCTGATCTACCTGGAAGCCGGCAAAAGCTACACCTTCACCGGTACGGCCGACGACAGCCTGGCGATCACCGTGGGCGGCAAGTTGGTCGCTTCCGAAACCTGGAGCAAGGGCAGTGCGATTACCGGGACGGCCTATACGCCGACCGAGTCGGGTTACTACACCCTCGACATCTACCACTACAACCAGGCGGGCGGCGGCAACTACGACGTCAATGTGTCGATCAACAACGGCCCGTCGATGTCGCTGGGCAACAGCGGTGTGCAGACCTATACCAGTGTGGAAGCGTTGAAAGCCGCCGGCGCGGTGCTGGGCGATAGCCATGTGGTCAATGGCGAAGGCTATTACACCGGCTACGTCTACAACCGTGGGCTGGAAGACACCGCCATCAAGGTCGCTCCGATTACCACCACGTTTGTCGACAACGACGGCTCGGAATCCCACAAGGTGGAAATCAGCGGCTTGCCCAAAGGTACCGTGATTACCGATGGCACCACGGGCCACAGCTACACCTCCACCGGTACCGCCGCGCTCTACGATGTCAGCGACTGGAACCTGAAAACCCTGAAGGTTACGCCGCTCAAGGACTCGACCGCCAGCTTCGATATCACCGTGAAAGCGACGGCCAAAGAGTTGAGCACCGGGGTCGAAGAGGTGACGACCGGTAAAGTGAGCATCGTGGTCACCCCAGTCAACGACGCACCGACCCTGGACCTCAGCACCGCGGATGGTGCTGTCGCCACCGGCTACAACGCCTCGTACACCGAGCGCAGCAACACCGGTGTTTCGATTACCGGCAGCGTGGCCATCGCTGACGTCGACAGCACCCAGATGCAAAGTGCGACCATCACCCTGAAAAACGCCAGTGCGGGTGATCAACTCGGCTCCAGCCTGGTGACGGTAGGGGGCACCTACAAAGGCATTACCCTGACCAGCGTCGGTACGGACGTCAGCGGCAAGATCGTGCTGACCCTGTCGGGTGCGGCGGATGCGGCTACCTACAAGACGCTGCTTGAGTCGTTCCAGTACTCCAGCACCAGCAAGTACCCGGCGATCGGCGATCGCACCATTGATGTCTCCGTGACGGACAACGAGGGTGGCAACAGCCTGAGTTCGTCTGTGGCGACAACGACCATCACGGTCAAGTCCCAGGTCTACAACACTGTCGCCGAAGGCGGCGCGGCGGCGGACACCATCGATCTGGGCACAAGCTCAGCCAACAACATTGTGGTGGGCGACAAAGGGGGTATCACTACGCCGGGTTCCAACTACAACATCGCGTTTGTTGTGGATACCTCGGGCAGTATCGGGTCGTCGGCGATGAACTCGATCAAGGGCCAGCTCTCGAGCATTTTCGACACCCTGATCGCTAACGCGAAGATGACGGGCTCGGGTGTAGTGAAGGTGTTGCTGGTCGACTTCGACACCAAGGTCGAGTCGCTGGTGTCGGTCAACCTGGCGGACCAGGCTGCCGCCAAGGCTGCCCTGCAGGCCGTGTTGAATAACATGGCTTCCAACCCGAACGACATGACCAACTACGAAGACGCCTTCAATGCGGCAACGGCCTGGTTCAAGAGCGCTGACGCCACCAGCAACACCGGTGCGAAAAACCTGACGTATTTCATTACCGACGGCGAGCCGAATGTCTACAACGTGAAGTACGACAGCATCAGCCTGGGCTCAACCAGCTACTGGTGGGGCAATAACGTCAGCTTCGACAACAAGGTCAACAGCAGCACCTATACCCTGGGCCAGACCACTGCGCTCACCGCAACCGTCTACGACCAGACACGGGTCATCGTGGACACTGACGGCAAGGTCTACTCGTATGACTCGTCCGGCACCCGGATCTTCCAAGGTTACGTCGTGTCCGACGGCCATGGTGGTTTCGACGTGGCGGGGGCTGCCAGCAATAGTCGCTATGACTATGCGTTGGACAACGCCAAGGCGGCTTACACCGCGCTGACCACCTCGGTGGCCGGCGGGGTTGAAGTGCAGGCCATCGGCCTGGGCAGCAGCGTCGACAAAGACATGCTGCAAAAGTACTTCGATACTGACAAGACGGTCAGCACGATCGATACCGCGAAGCTGGCCGACACCATCACCGGCCACACCGCCGACACTGGTGCGGACAAGGTTTCCGGTGGTTCGGGCAATGACATCCTGTTCGGTGACCTGATCAGCTACAACGGCCAGGAAGGCAACGCCGCACTCAAGGCGTTCGCTGCCGAGAAGCTGTCCACCACGGTCGATCACATCGATGACCGTACACTGCATCAGTTCGTCACCGAGCATGTGCAGGACATCGGTGCATTGGCCAGCGCGTCGAACATCTACGGTACCAAGGATGGCGGCGACACCCTGATCGGCAACGCCGGCGATGACATCCTGTTCGGCCAGGGCGGTAACGACAACCTCTCCGGTGGTGCAGGCAACGACATCCTGGTGGGCGGCAAGGGCAATGACACCCTGACCGGCGGCGCGGGTGCGGATACCTTCGTGTGGCTCAAAGGCGATACCGGCAGCGACACGGTCACCGACTTCAAGCACAGCGAAGGCGACAAGCTGGACCTGTCCGATTTGCTGCAAGGCAATAACGACACCAACCTGTCCAGCTACTTGAAGTTGACCACCGACGCATCCGGCAACTCGACGTTGAGCGTGAGCAGCAGCGGCTCGTTCACCGCCCAGGGCGGTACGGCCGATGTCACGATCAAGATCGATGGCGCCAATTGGGGCTCCGGCAGCACCGCGATCAATAACCTGATCGCCGGTGGCGACCTGACCGTCAAGCATCACGACTGATCACCCGGCAGCGCCAATCTTCAAGGATTGGCGCTGCATGGGCATCAGCGTCGGGAAAATCTGTGTAATCTCTGCGAGGGCACCTGCTTGGGGCCTGCAGGGATTTTTTTATTGGGAGAACGTTAATGTTCTACGTGCAACGCGATCAACAGAACGCTTTGGTTCGCGTCGAGGCGGATGCCTTCGCCGGGGCCACCGAGACACTGGAGGCCGACCATCACGAGATTCTGGCGTGGTTTGCCGATGATGCGGTGGACAACAGCCTCAAGCATCTCAGGCAAAGCGACCTTGAGATGATCCGCGTGCTTGATGACTTGATCCAGGTGCTGATCACCAAGAACGTGATGAGCATCACTGACTTGCCGCCGGCGGCACAGGCCAAGTTTTTGGAGCGTACCAAGGCGAGGGCGACGTTGGGCGGCTTGAGCGAGCTGATCAATGACGATGAAACCGGCTTGATCTGACGCTGCGCACCTCCTTCACGGGTTGACCGTCAAGGAGGCGTGAGCGGTCAGTGCGTCACTTCCAAGGCGCCGGCTCACCGACCAGTTGGCCTTGCACGCCTTCAATACCCATCTCGCGGATCACCCGCAATTCACCCTCGGTTTCCACACGCTCGGCAATCAACGGCAGATCAATGCTGTGGGCGGCGCGCTGGATCGCCTCGATAAAAAAGCGCTTGTGGCTTTCCTGATCAATGGCACGGATGTAGCTGCCGTCGACCTTCAGGTACGCCAGGCCCAGGTTCGCCAGGTTGCCGATCATGCTGAAACGCCCGCCGAAACGTTGCAGGCCCAGGCTGTAGCCCAGGCTGCGCATGCGTCGGGTGAGGCGCTCCAATTGGGTTTGTTCGGGCACTTGCTCTTCGCCGATTTCCAGCGTCAGGCGCGGCCCCAGTGCGGGGTGTTGGGCCAGGCGTTCGAACACCCGCTCCAACGCTTGCGGGTCGTTCAAGGTGGCGGCCGAGAGGTTCAACGCCACCGATTGGTTGTGTTGCGTGAGGTGTTTGATCACCAGGTCGAGCATCAGTTGATCGAGCCGCGCCGTCCAGCCGAAGCGCTCCAGCCAGGGCAGAAAATGGCCTGCCGCAATGGTCTGGTCCTGACTGTCGAGCAGGCGTGAAAGTACCTTGTAGTGCAGCACTTGCTGGGTGTCACGGCTGCTGACCACCGGTTGGAAAAACAAGCGGAAGCGACCCTGGTTCAGGGCGTTGTCGAGCAAGGTGTGCCAGTTGTGCGGGTCATCGCTGACGGTGCCGGGCGCCTGGCGTTCCAGGCAGACCCAGGTGGGGCCGCTGCCGGCTTCAGCCTGGGCCAGCGCTTGGTCGGCCAGCATCAACAGGTCGGCTGAGGCATCGCCAGGGTTGTACGGCGCCAGCCCGATATAAGCCACGGCCGACATGTCGGTGGCTCCCGTTTCGTGCAGGCTTTGCAGGGTGCTTTCCAGATCCTGGGCCAGTTGCAGCGCTTCATCACGTACCAGGCCCGGGGCAAGGACCGCGAACTCGCCGCCACGGCTGCGGGTAATCAGGTTTTGAGTTTCCGGGTATTTGGCGCAGGTGCGCACCAGTTGCTGGCTGACGGCTTGCAGCAGTTGGTCGGTGCGTTGCCCGCCAAGACGTTGGTTGAGGCCGCTCAAGTCATTGACCCGCAATATCAGCAGGTAACCTGAACTGGGCTCCTCCAGGTTGCTGACGCGAGACTGCAGTTGCATCTCGAAATAGCGACGGTTCGCCAGGCCCGTCAGGCTGTCTTGGTAAGACTCCACACGCAGTTTCTCGCTACGCTCGGTCTGCTCATGGAACAGCGCCTTGAGCTTCTCCACCATCTGGTTCATGGCCTGCACCACCCGCCGCAGCTCCGGGGTGCGAGGCAGGTCGGGCAAGCTCAGGAACTCGCGACGGGCGATGGCGTGCGACTGCTCGACCATATAGTCCAGCGGCTTCAGTTGACGGCGCAGCAACAGCGCGCCCAATACCGCGCTCACGGCGCCGCACACCAACAACCAGCCCAGGCTGCCCAGCGCGCTCTGCCACAGCTTGGCCAGTGCAAACATCGGGTGGCTGACCACTTCAACCCGTGCCGCCTGCTGCCAGCCACGACTGACGATGGCATCGCCACCGGCCGGCGCCAGGCCGATCATCTTCACGAACCAGGCGGGCACGCCGCTGGCATCCGGTTCGGCGGCCCGCTCCACCAGCACCTGGTTATTGCTCAGGTCTATCACACGGATGCTCGCGTAGTAGCCACTGTCAAAGATCGAACTGACCATCAGCTCGGTCATCGCCGGGTCATCAATGTTCGGGGTCAGCGACAGCGCCAGTGCGGTGGCCGCGTCCTGGGCATGGGAGCGCAGTTGGTTGACGTACTGTGTACGCGAGCTTTCCAGGCTGACCATGAAGCTACCGCTGAACGCGACCACCAGGAACACGCAGATAGCGATCAGCAATTGTTTGAACAGTGACATCGTAGCTCCTGTTAATTATCCGAACTGGCCGGAAACCCTTCAGCGGTCATTTTTTTCAAGACATCCTGCCAGCGTGACAGGCGCTTGGTGTCACCGACTTTTTTGTTGCCCGCCGCGCCGGTCAGCCACAACCCTTCGCCGTTGAACGCATAAACGGGCAGCAGGTCGGTGCGTTGGCTGGCCGGCAGGATGGGGTCCATCAGGCTGTCCAGCACCAAGGGCATGGCTTCGGGGCTTGCATAATACGTCAGCACCATATGCGCACGGTTCTGGCGCAAGGCCTTGACGTAGGTGATGCGCAGCTTTTCGGCCGGCACACCCAAGTGCCGCAGGCTGAAGTATTTGGCGATGGCATAGTCTTCACAATCGCCAGCGCCTTTCCAGAGGGATTGAATGGGGGTGGCCCAATAATCCACTTCGTGCCACAGGTCGATGTCTTCCTCGTAGCGCAACTGGCGGTTGAAGAACAGGTTGACCACTTTGAGCTGCTCGCTCTCGCTGACCTGCTTTTGTGTCGACAGCAATTGTTGCCAGGCATCGATACGCTGGCGGCCGGGGCCGAGTGCCCCATACAGTGTTTCGGCGCGACGGCTGATCTGGCTGAAATCCCAGTCCGCGAGCAAGTCGCCGAGCAGGCCGCCACCCAGCAATACAGTGATGGCGAAACCGTACAGAATTCGCGGAAGTTTAAAGCGTATCGCCACTGCGATTACCAGAGCTTGCAGCATTGAAGATGGGGCAATGGTGCGGTGATAGCGGCTAAAAAACAATGGCACGATGAAATCATCGGTGCTTGAAGGCATCAAGGGTGCGTCAGTAAATTGGCCAATTTCCGCTCGTCTGAAAGGGTTGTGGCTATTTCATCAAAATAATGACACTCGTCCCCCGCTGTCACAGAATGTATCCCATCGGCGCTTACAAAAAGACTTGCGGTAAAGCCTTGTTTTACCGACTTCTCAGGTCTTTATCGGGCGCCGTGAAGGAGGCCCGGCCATGAGTCGCACCGATGACCTGTTTGCCTTGCCCGGCAAGCGCGTCGCCCGTGATCCCAGGGGCAAAAAACCGCGCGTGCATTTTTTTGGCACTCTGCCATTCGATGATGGCACCCGTGTAAACCAAAAAGAGGGCCAGCGCTTTGGCGCGCAGCCGTCCTACGTCAATGACACACCCCACAACCCTCAACCCATTGCGCTGCGCCCGACCGTGGTGGCGTTGATATCCGTCAATGGTGGCGTTGGCCGCAGTACCCTCGCCACGGCGTTGAGCAGCGGCTTGCGGCGCATGGGTAAGTCGGTAGTGGCATTGGACCTGGACCCCCAGAACGCCTTGCGCCAACACTTTGGAGTCGACCATGAGCGCGCCGGCGTGGGCGGCGGCAGCCTGCTCAAGACACCCTGGGCGACCCTCCTGCAGGCGGGGTTCTCCGGTTGCCAAGTGCTGCCTTTTGGCGATACCGATACCCCGCAGAAAGAAAACCTGCAGCGCTGGCTCGCGCGTGAGCCGCAATGGCTGGTGCGGCACCTGTCGGCATTGGCGTTGAGCGAAGCGCATACGGTGATCATCGATACACCCGCTGGCAACAACGTTTACCTTCATCAAGCACTGAGCGTGGCCGACATCGTGCTGGTCGTCGCCCAGCCCAATGCGGCGTGCCTCGGCACGTTGGATCAACTGGACGCGCTGTTGGCCCCCCATCTTGAGCGAGAGCCCGCACCTCGATGTCACTTTGTGATCAATCAGCTGGATGAGCACTCGACGTTCAACCTGGGAATGCTCGATGCCTTCAAGTTGCGCCGCAGTGAATACCCCTTGGCGGTCGTGCATCGCGACCCGGTGTTCAGCGAAGCCCTGGCCTTTGCGACGGACCCGCTCGATAGCAAGGCGCCAAGCCCTGCGCGTGACGATATCGGCGACCTTTGCCGGTTATTGGTCACCCGCAAAAGCACCGCGTAAACGCGGTTTATAAGCGTAACGCCGGATGCTTATACACAATTGGTTGGTGAGGGGCTCATGGCTCAGCCGTTTTGTGGAGCCGTTCTCATCCCGCTGCAACTGCCTGTTTTACGTGCGTTTTATGAGATGAACAAAAAATGAACAAAGTGGGTTTTGGCCGTTAGCGCAGGTGGCTACAGGCTCCGTAAAGAATTCATCAACAGAGTTATCCACAGGTTGGCATGCGACAATGTTGCCCTTTAATCGCGCTCGGCAAGCACCATCAAGTTGCGCGGCGTCAATGCCGGATCGCAGAAGCTGCCTACCTCAACCCTGTAGCCGCGTTCGCGCAGAAACAGTGCCCGATCCAGTACCAGCCACAGCTCCAGCGGGCGCCGAAACAGCCCACGCAGCAATTCCAGGTTTCTGACTTCGGCGAGGCGCCGCCAGCCATCGGCCTCCACCGCGGCCCACTGCTGTTTCCCTGTAGATAACCCTTTGAGGTCGGCCAATGCCTGGCAGTAATCGGCAAAGGGCTTGGCCAGCCAACTGGCGGGCAGCGAAGGGGTGGGCAGGTACTCATCGCAGCCGCGTATCTGGCGTTGCAACTGATCGAACGCCAGGCGGCGGGCCATCGACGTGTCGCGTTGCTGGCGCACGCGTTTGCCTGCGGTGACGGTTTCGCTGAGGGGCAGCCCGAGGTCGTCGATCGACAGTCGCAGGGTTGAGGCACGGCCTGCTGCGCAAAGTGGCTGGTAGGTGGGTGTATTGATGCGGTTATAGCAGCAGGGTGCCACTGCCAGTTGCTTGCAGCCGGCGGCGCTGGCCAGTTGCAACAGGCGCACGTGCAGGTCGCCGCAGGCGTGCAGGGCAACTGGCGTGTGCTCCGCGTTGAGCACCACGTGCGCCATCACATCTTGCAGGCGATGGGTAACGGTCAGTCGATGGTGGTCGCTCAAGGCTTGGCCGGCCGCGATCAAGGCCGGGTCATGTTCCAGGCAGGTCAGTTGCTGGCCGGTGCACAGCAGTCGCCGGCCAAGGTGGCCTTTGCCGGCGCACCAGTCCAGCCAGTGGGTTGGCGTTTGCGCAAAATGAAGGGCCGCGCCGAAGGCTTCGATCTGTTGCCATTTGCGGCCCGGTACGTCGACGCTCAGACGATGCGCGGCGGGTGGCAAGCGCTGCGCCGGTAACTTATCCACAGCGCTGAGGCGCACGGCCTCGGCGGCCAATGCAGCGAAAGGCGCGGGCGCGGGCACTTCATGAGGGTGGTTGTGGCTGGTTTCGGCATCGGCCAAGGTGCGTTGGCGCAACCATTGGGCGAGTTCGGGCAGTTCGCTTTCCCAAGGCAACCGTTGATGCGTAAAGGGCCGTGGTCGCCACAGCCCTTGATGCTCGGTCAGGAACGCATCCAGCGCTCTGAAGCGTGTTTCAACGTCCCTGGCAGGCATCGACGCGCAGCCAGCGTTCCAGCAGTTTGAAGCCTTGTACCAACAGGTAGGAGATCAAGAGATAGAACACGCCGGCAGTGAAGAACATTTCCACGGTCAGGTAATTGCGCGCAATGATCGTGCGGGCCATGCCGGTCAGTTCCAGCAAGGTCACGGTGCTCGCCAGCGAGCTGGCCTTGAGCATCAGGATCACTTCGTTGCTGTAGGCCGGCAACCCGATGCGGGCGGCGCGGGGCAGGATGATATAGAACAGCGTCTTGGGCCGGGACATGCCCAGGGCGCGAGCCGCTTCGATTTCTCCAGGCGGGATGGCCTGGATGGCGCCGCGCAGGATCTCGGCGATATAAGCGGCCGTGTGCAGGGTCATGGTGGCGGTGGCACACCAGAACGGGTCGCGCAGGTACTTCCACATGAAGCTGGAGCGGATGCTGTCGAATTGGGCCAGGCCGTAGTAGACCAGGAACAACTGCACCAGCAGCGGCGTACCGCGGAAGAAAAAGATGTAGGCATAAGGCAGCGAGCGCACGTACCAGCGCTTGGAAGAGCGCGCGATACCCAGCGGGATGGCCAGGATAAGGCCGAGAACCACGGCGATGCCGACCAGCTCAAGGGTCAGCACGGCGCCCTGGATAAACTTCGGCAGCCACTTAAGGATGACTTCCCATTCCATTACGTCGTCCTCACGAAGCCGCGTGCGGCGCGGTTTTCCAGCAAGTGCATCGCCACCATCGACAAGGATGTGAGGCCCAGGTAGATGAGCGCGGCGACCATGTAGAAGGTGAACGGCTGTTTGGTGACGGTGACGGCGATTTGCGCATGGCGCATGATTTCTTCCAGGCCGATGACCGTGACCAGCGCGGTGTCCTTCATCAGGATCAGGAACAGGTTGCCCAGCCCCGGCAGGGCGATACGCCACATCTGCGGCATGATCAGCCGGGTGAAAATGCGCGACTTCGACAGGCCCAACGCCACGCCGGCTTCTCGGTGGCCTTTGGGGATCGAGATGATCGCACCGCGTAGCACTTCTGTGGCGTAGGCGCCGAAACACAGGCCCAGCGCGATCACGCCAGCGGCGAAGGCGCTGAGCGACAAGTCGGGAATGCCGAGCCATTCACCCAGCCCGCGCATGGCGTTGATGGTGCCGAAGTAAATCAGCAACACCCACAACAGCTCCGGCACGCCGCGAACGATGGTCGAATAAGTACCGCCCAGCCATTGCAGCGGCTTGTACGGCGAAGTCTTGGCCAAGGCACCGGCAAGGCCCAGTAGCAACCCCAGGCACAGGGCCGTGAGCGCCAGTTTGACGGTCATCAGCGCGCCGGCGGCAAGCGCGGGGCCGAATCCGTAAAGATCGAGATTCATGGTGTTTTCATATCGCGGCAGGCATTGCATAAAGCCGGCGCGCTCAAGGGAGCGCGCCGGTCAGGTCGCTCAGATCATTCGATGCTGAACGGGAAGTACTTGTCGTTGATCTTCTTATAGGTGCCGTCTGCCTTGATCTCTGCCAGGGCTTTGTTCAGGCGCTCGCGCAGCGGGTCGCCCTTGCGTACGGCGATACCGATCTTGTCGCTCTCTACAACCGGGTCGCCCTTGAACTCGTAGGCGGAACCGTCTTTGCTCTTGAGCCATTCGTATTGCACGTACTTGTCGGCGAGGATGCCGTCGAGGCGGCCAGAAGTCAGGTCCAGGTAGGCGTTTTCCTGGGTGTCGTACAGTTTGGCTTCGGTGTCCGGCAGCTTGTCTTCCAGGTAGCTACCGGCCAGGGTCGCGCGCTGTGCACCGATGACTTTGCCCTTGAGGTAGCCGGCGTCGGTCTTGAAGTCGGCAGTGGCTTTAGGCGCGATGAACTGCAGCTTGTTGGAGTAGTACGGGTCGGTAAAGTCAACGGCCTGCTTGCGTTCATCGGTGATCGACAGCGAAGACACCAGAAAGTCGAACTTCTTGGCATTCAGGGCCGGGATGATGCCGTCCCAGTCGGAGACATACACTTCGCACTTCTCGACTTTCATTTTGGCGCACAGGGCGTCGCCGATGTCTTTGTCGAAGCCCACGACGTTGCCGCTGGTGTCTTTATTGTTGAAGGGCGGGTAGGCCGCTTCGATCCCCATTTTCAAGGTTTCTGCCATGGCCGTGGCGCTGAACGCCATCGAGACGGCCGCAGCCAGAAGGAATTTTTTATAGTTCTGCATGCATGTTGCTCCGTTAGCGGTTGCTGGACATGAATTGTTTGCAGCGCGCCGAAAGCGGGTTTTCAAACACCTGCTGTGGCGATCCTTGCTCTTCGATCAGGCCTTGGTGCAGAAACACCACTTCACTGGAGACCTGACGGGCGAAGCCCATTTCGTGGGTGACCAGCAGCATGGTGCGGCCTTCATCGGCCAGCGCGCGGATCACATTAAGTACTTCCTGAACCATTTCCGGGTCAAGGGCGGAAGTGGGCTCGTCGAACAGGATGACCTTGGGTTGCATGGCCAGGGTGCGCGCGATGGCTGCCCGTTGCTGCTGGCCACCGGACAATTGCGCCGGGTAGGCGTGGCGCTTGTCGGCGATACCGACCTTGTCCAGCAAGGCTTCGGCCACTTCTATTGCCTCGGCCTTACTCTGGCCGAGCACACGGCGGGGCGCCTCGATGATGTTGTCGAGGATGCTCATGTGCGGCCACAGGTTAAAATTCTGAAACACAAAACCGATTTCGCTGCGCAGGCGATTGATCTGCCTGCCATCGGCGGCCATCAGCTCGCCGTTCTTCGCGGCCTTGAGCTTGAGTGCCTCGCCGGCCACCAGGATTTCGCCCTGGTGCGGGTTTTCCAGCAGATTGATGCAGCGCAGGAATGTGGACTTGCCGGAACCGGAGGAACCCAGGATCGAGATCACATCGCCGTCGCGAGCGGTGAGCGAGATACCTTTGAGTACCTCCAGCTCACCATAGCGTTTATGCAAGTTGCGGATTTCAAGCGCGGGCGTGGCCTCGGCCATGTGCGTACCTCTTGTGTTCATTGCGATCTGCGCTGTTGGGGGCCTTCCTGGCGAGGCGCCAAGCTAGCATAGCGTTTGGATGACACCAACAGCGGCGCGGACGGTAAACAGACGGTGTGCGGCAGGTTGTCGCATCGGCACAGCAGGGTGTCGCGCCATCAACAACCGAACAACCGTTTGAACCTGAAAAGCCGCAGGCTTCGCGTAAAAAAGGGCGCGATGGTGCCAGCTTTGGCCGGGTGTTGGAAGGGTTAAACGGGCAAACGGTCGCCCTGGGCTCTTTTATGGGGCGTCACGCGCTTGCTGTGTGTGGTTTTGGTGCGCGTGTGCACGTTGAATGTGGGTCGCACGGTAACGCTATAGCGAAATGCCATTGTTCTCAATGACTTGCGATGACTGTTGAAATCTCTTGCAGCCCGCGCCAATGGGGGCTTTGTAACATTTTGGCGCAAATCTTGCGTAAAAAATAAAGAACGCCCTGTTGGTTTCTTTTCACGAGGAGGAGTCCAGGCCGGGCGGACCGTTTTCGCAATTCCTCGCAAAGGTGTGTCAATGAGTAGTACGCAAAGCTCCAATGACCTCGAACAGGGGCTCAAACCGCGTCACGTCACCATGCTGTCGATTGCCGGCGTTATTGGCGCCGGCCTGTTTGTCGGCTCCGGCCACGCGATTGCCGCCGCCGGCCCCGCCGTACTGCTGGCCTATGCCGCTGCGGGTACGCTGGTGGTCTTGGTCATGCGCATGCTGGCCGAAATGGCCGTGGCGTCACCGGATACCGGTTCGTTCTCCACCTATGCCGACCGTGCGATCGGTCATTGGGCCGGGTTCACCATTGGTTGGCTGTACTGGTGGTTCTGGGTGCTGGTGATTCCGTTGGAAGCCAACGCCGCCGCCACCATCCTGCATGCCTGGTTCCCCGATGTGGCCATCTGGGCCTTTACCTTGGTCATCACGTTGTTGCTGACGGTGACCAATTTGTTCAGCGTGAAGAACTATGGCGAGTTCGAGTTCTGGTTTGCGTTGATCAAGGTCGTAGCGATCGTGGGTTTTGTGATCCTCGGCCTGGCGGCGATTTTCGGCTTCCTGCCTACCAGCCAGGTCAGCGGCGTGTCGCACTTGTTCGATACGCAAGGCTTTATGCCTAACGGCATGGGCGCGGTATTGGCGGCCATCCTCACCACTATGTTCTCGTTCATGGGCACCGAGATCGTCACCATTGCAGCGGCTGAGTCGAAAAACCCAGGCCAGCAAATTACCAAGGCCACCAACTCGGTGATCTGGCGGATTGGCTTGTTCTATCTGCTGTCGATCTTCATCGTCGTATCCCTAGTGCCGTGGAACGATCCGACCCTGGCGGCGGTGGGTTCGTACCAGACCGTGCTGGAGCGCATGGGTATCCCGAATGCCAAGCTGATCGTCGACCTGGTGGTGTTGGTTGCCGTGACCAGTTGCCTGAACTCGGCGCTGTACACCGCTTCGCGCATGCTGTTTTCCCTGGGGCGACGCGGTGATGCACCGGCGGTGTCCAAGCGCACCAATAAAAGCGGCACGCCTTACTGGGCGGTGATGTTGTCCACCGGCGCGGCATTCCTGGCGGTGTTCGCCAACTACGTGGCACCGGCGGCGGTGTTCGAGTTCCTGCTGGCCAGCTCCGGTGCCATCGCGTTGCTGGTGTACCTGGTGATCGCGGTGTCGCAACTGCGCATGCGCCAGAAACGCATGGCGGCGGGCGAGAAGATCGTCTTCAAGATGTGGCTGTTCCCTGGCCTGACCTACGCGGTGATGGTGTTTATCGTGGGGACGCTGACCATCATGCTGTTCCAGGAGGCGCACCGGGTCGAGATCATCGCGACCGGGATTTTGAGCGTGCTGGTGGTGATGGCGGGGCTGTTCGTATCGAGCCGTCGCAAGGCACAGCGAGCGGGTGCCGCGGTACTTAGCTGAATGCATGCGGTCACGTGTGGGAGGGGGCAAGCCTCTTCCCACATTTTGTTTGGTGTCAGTCTTGGGAAGTCACCAGCGCCTGGGACGCCGCCACGTAGTCCGCCTGGAACGCTGGCGATTCAATCCACGCCAGGGCGGCCGCTTCATCATCGCTGTCTGTGGCCCACTGCCGATACTCGATCAGCGCCGCCAGAATAAAGTCGGTGGCTTCTTCTTCGCCTTCCTGCTCCAGCACCAGCGCCAACAGCGGGTGGCTCAGGAACGCGGCGCACAGCGCCTGCTGGCTGTTCTGGCCGGCGTCGCGCATCTGCACGAACAACTCGGTCAAATCCACCGACTCAAGGTCGATGCGGCTGTCGTCGCCCTCGAATGCATCCGGCTTGGCCGCGACGGCGCGTTGGGTGCGGTTTTGCTTGGCCTTGGTCTTTGCCCGCTGGGCACGTTTTTGCTGCTTGTTCGGCGAGGCCATGGGCTTACGTCCTGTGTTTAAGGATCTGGGTGGCGTATTGAAGCGCAGGTCGGAGCAAATCCCAAGGGCTTGCGGGTGTGTTTCGTCTCGTGGCCTCTGCGGGTTATTGCTCGACCACCGCTCGGTAGGCACATAAGCTCACGCTTTTGCGACACGCCAGAGCCTCACTCATGACCCGCGACGCCCTCGAACACCACCAGATCCCCCTCTATTTCGTCACCGTCCTCCTGGCTGCCGTCTTTGGCCTGCTCGCGCCTTCATGGGCTCACAGTCTCAACGAATGGATCACGCCCGCCATCGCGATACTGATGTACGCGATGTTCCTGCAAATTCCCTTTCTGGACCTGCGTGCAGGCTTGAGCAACAAGCGCTTCCTGTCGGCGTTGTTGCTGGCCAATTTCATTTTGGTGCCGCTGCTGGTGTGGGCATTGACCCGTGGCCTGGTAGAGCGTCCGGCGCTGTTGGTGGGGGCGTTGCTGGTGTTGCTGACGCCGTGCATCGACTACGTGGTGGTGTTCACCCACATCGGCAAGGGCGATTCGCGGTTGATGTTGGCGGCCACGCCGGTGCTGTTGTTGCTGCAGTTGGCGTTGTTGCCGGTGTACCTGGGGGTGATGCTGGGGGCGCAGTCCGAAGGGGTGGTGGTGGCAGGGCCGTTTGTGCAGGCGTTTGTGGGGTTGATCGTGCTGCCTATGATTCTGGCGGTGTTGACGGCGTCCGTGGCGCGGCGTTCTTCGGTCGTCAGCGCTTGGAGCGGTGCATGGGCCTGGCTGCCGGTGCCGGCCATGGCGTTGGTGCTGTTCGTGGTGATCGGTTCGCAGATCACCTCGGTGGTGCGGGATATCGAGCTGTTGGTGCCGGTGATTCCGGTCTACCTGGGCTTTGCGCTGCTGGCGCCGTGGATGGGAGTTCTGGCTTCGCGGCTGTGTGCATTGCCTGCGATCACGGCGCGTGCGGTGACGTTCAGCGCGTCGACGCGTAATTCCCTGGTGGTATTACCCCTGGCGCTGGCCCTGCCCGAAGACGTACGCGGGCTGGCGGCCACGGCGGTAATCCTGCAGACCTTGATCGAATTGGTTGCCGAGTTGATCTACGTTCGCCTCGTTCCTGTCGTGGTGTGGCCTGCAAATCGATAATCGCGTGAATGTTGGGGTTTGTTCAGGCGCTATTCAGGGGTGCCCTCGGCACCATGAGTCGGCGCTTCCCACCTGACAGGTCTACCGATGGATCACCGCAACCGTTTTCGCCTGGAGTCCCTGGGCATCTTTATGTTTGCCTTGCTGCTGTTCACCTGGGGCATCTGGGACCAACAGCCCCAGGGGTTCGATGGGCGTTGGGCGCTGTTCCTGCAAGAAATGTTTCGCCATGGCGCAAGTTTTTTCCCCACGACCTACGGCCAGCCCTACGCGGATTACCCTGGCACCGCGACCTTCTTCAGCTTTGTATTTGCCCGCTGGTTCGGCGCGCCCAATCATCTGGCGAACGTATTGCCCACCGCCCTGGCGTCCGCCGGCGTCATTGCCCTGATCTATCGCTTGTTGGTCCCGTCGAATCGGCAGTGGGCGCTGCTCAGCGTGCTGCTGACCTTGCTGACGACGCAACTGCTGGAGAAGTCGCGCTCGGTGTGCCTGGACCAGATGGTGGCTTTGCTCTGTGTCGGCAGCTTTTACCTGCTGCACAGTGGCGAACGCTTGGGCTCGCGGCTAAGGCCGTTGATGGTGTTCCCGCTGTTCATCCTTGGGTTTGCCGTGCGCGGGCCATTGGGGTTGATCGAGGTCTGTGGCGTGGTGTGTGTGTATTGGGCGCTGGGCAAGCCGGGGGAGCGCGTCAGGCAGGTGCTGGCCCACGGCATCGTCGGCCTGGTATTGCTGGCGCTCTGTTGGTGGCTGCTGGTGAAGCTGGCGCGTATCAGCGGTGGCGACGCCTTTGCCGACGAAGTGTTCAGGATGCAAGTGGCTGGGCGGCTGGATGAAAGCGGCGAGCCGTTCTACTTCTACTTTCAGTTGAGTCTGTATCGCTATTTCCCCGTGGTGCCGCTGGCGTTGGCCACGTTGGTTGCGTTGCGTCATCGCTGGTCTGTGCGACACGTCGATGCCGAGGTGCAGTTGGTGGCAAGGCTTGGCGCCTGTGGCTTGATGATCTTGCTCGGTTTGTCGGTGCCGCACTTCAAACGTGCTTATTACATCCTGCCCATGGTTCCAATGTTTGCCGCTGTCGCCGCCTATGGGCTGCTTCGGGCGCAAGGCGCGTTCGTGGGTGTGCGCCGCTGCTATGAAGGCCTTGTCGTGGCGCTACCGGCGTTATGCGTGATCGTGGTTTTTGTGTGCCGGCATGGGTGGCAGAAGCACGGTTACTGGCCTGATGTTTCGTTGCTGATGTTGGTGGGAGCGCTGGTGGTACTGCAAGGGGCGGTGCTGATCGCCTGGCGCCGGGCCGGGCGATTGGTGTGGCTCAGCTTGATCGCATTAACGGCGCAATGGCTGCTGCTGGTGAGTGTGGTGGAGCCGGCCAAGGATCTGCAGTTCGACACCCGCGTGTTTGTTGGCCAGGTGGAGGCGTTGCGTAAGGCACAACCGGGCCCCTTGGTGTTTATCAACCTCGGTCGCGATACCTGGGCGGTGCGCTACATGATGAACCTGGACCACGACGAGCAGCCGGTGTTTATCGGCGGCAATCAGTTGGACCGATTGGAAGCCGTGCCCCGACCGGCGTGGGTGCTTGTGGCGCGCAAGGAGACTGCGCTGTTGAAGGGCACACCGTTGGAGTATCTGACGCCGGCGTTCAATGGGCGATTGAATGACAACCCATTGCTGGTGTTTCGGCTGGAGTAAGTAAGAGGGTGCGTTAACCGCGCGGCAAGCGAATTCACTGCCGCGCAGCCGCCGTGCGCGGATAAGTTAAATCCCAGGCAACAAAAAACCCGCACTAGGCGGGTTTCTTGTGTGTTTCAGATGACGTTTGCACCACCTGAAACTAATGAGTGGTGCCCAGAGACGGAATCGAACCGCCGACACGGGGATTTTCAATCCCCTGCTCTACCGACTGAGCTATCTGGGCAACGGGGCGCATTAAACGGGTTTTTCAGGGGG
>Ga0207650_10000758_pt1 | contig 24810 bp, 20 predicted proteins | sample KBSS63metaG_FD_184325 | JGI IMG/M metagenome (GOLD analysis project Ga0207650, IMG submission 184325) | Switchgrass rhizosphere microbial communities from Kellogg Biological Station, Michigan, USA - KBS S6-3 metaG (SPAdes) (version 2) | ecosystem: Host-associated > Plants > Roots > Rhizosphere...
CCTGTTCATCGCCGGCACTTCAACCACGGTAGCAAGCCAGTGGAAGGTCGACTCTGCCAGCACCGCCCGGCTGATGATCGAGTTCCATCGCAACCTCCAATCCGGGAAAGGACCATCGCAATCGAGCGCCTCCGAAGCTCTGCGAAGGGCTGCGATCAAACTGATGGCCGATCCCAAATATCGCCATCCGTTTTACTGGTCAGGATTCGTGGTGGTGGGTAACGGGATCTAACGGCTTTGCCTCAAAAGACTGAAACTCTGATGTCTCAGTTATACCGGGCTTCAAGGGTGACGGAAAGAGCATAAGAAACAGGGACCCGGTTTAACAGTATTGGACCCACGCTGTCGTACTCGATCTACAGCAGGAGCCACTTTTTACGCGACGACTTTTCGGCGGGTTCGTTTCTTCTGACGTGACTGTTTTTCTTTGGCTTCTGCTTTCAAAACATCTTCCTTTGAGACGCTGAAGAAATGGCGCACGGCGTTGTCTAATCGCTTCCGCGGTGTCTTGCCCGCCACTTTGGGTGGAGGTTCAGGGTTTCATCGTGGCCATCCTACCCCATTTTAACTTTTCGCTTTAAGTTCCTTCGGTGTCTTAGGGTATGAAAAAGGATACGGAGCCATTAGTAAACTGGTTGCCGCTGTAGTGCCATTCGACTTTCCAAGTGTGCCCATGAACAGAATTGTTGGGCTGGCCTGTGAATTCCACGAGGACAGTCCCGGCAAAAAGCACGGGTGACTTTTTAGAGAATTTTTCCACCAGCACGCCATCCCGATACAGTGTTGCGTCATATGTCCATGCTTGCGTATGCCATTTCAATATGTCGTCAAGTTGGAATGTTGTAAATGGAGTTTGCAGCGGCACTGGGACGAAGGTTTGTGGGGTAGACAGGAGATTGACGACTACGTTGTTCACGTTAAGGCTGCGACTGGTGGCCCCTGTAAACAGGCCGAAAACGATCTGGCCCGCCGTCGGCCCGGTACTGATTTGGGGGCAGGTATACGTCTTTCCTGCTTGATACGCCTTTGTGCCGACCGCCGAATAGGCCACGATCGACACGCCGTTTGCGGCGCTGCAAGCAGACGCAAGGTTAGCGGCATTGCTCAGGTGCAAATCGACCTTTGTGTTACACAGGTTGCGGCATTCTGAATCGTGGCCGATCTGCGTCTTGTATGTCGCAATTTGCCCAAAGTCATTGATTGGTGCAGACGGTGGCCCGAGTTTGCAAAAACAATGAGCCTTAGCGGAGGCTGCGCTCGGCAAGCAGCATATTGCCAATGCGACTATAAGCAATGCTTTCTTGTGTGCGAGGCTGACGAGTGTGGTTATCAGTGAGTTGATCATCGTTGCTCTCCTTATTGGACGTTCTGAAATCGTAAATCAAGTATTATGTTCCTACCAGTTAATCATCTGACCCGGCCATAACTTATTAGATTCAGACGTACTCTAATTGCACGGGAGGCCAACCGTCTGTGCGCTAAGCCACATAACAAGTTTGGTCAAGCGTTCCGTGTAAAATTCCAATTATCACGCAAGACAGTAGATGTATTCTCACAACGCTTGCAGAGAATGCGATTCCTTGGCTCTGCCTGACTCGCCGCAATTCAGAACCAACATCATGTACAGAACTCTCAGCCGGGGCGACATTGAAGAAGCTTCAATCGCTTGCCTATTCAAAGAAGAACATCTCGAAGCAGAAGATTGACCTGGACGCGCCGAAAGAAATACGCGCGGATCAGCGCACAAAGCCTCGCCTTGGGCTTAACTCTTACCGCTGCTTCGCAGCTGGTTCATACTTTCGGACCTTTGGGCCAAAGCTGGATCTAACGCTTACGCCACTCCTGAACAGTTCGCAACAGCCTGGTGGCCACCGGAGAATTCGGATTTTCTCTAACTAGAATTTGCAGTTGTTCCTCGGCCTCCCCCAACAATCCAAAGCGCGCGTACGTTAGGCCCAGAGTGAGGTGTGAGATTGGGCTATGCTTTTTCAAGTTTGTTAATTCGAGTAGCTTTTCTGATTCCAATATCTTGAATTGGGCTCGGGGTGCTGGAGCAACGGGCGACCTCACCTCCTGCCCGTTACTTACTGCCACTACTTCCCACGAATAGAGCTTCCCACGGCGCAGTGATGGTGTGGTCCATTGCGTGACGGTAATTGGTGTGCTTCGCGTTACAAGATTGAAGTCCGCGTCAAAAACTGAAACTGTGTAACTTGTCGCTCCCGTCAGGGCTTGCCAGCGCAGGCTAGGACGATCCGTCGCGACGACTGTGCCGGATGGACCAAGCAATCCAAACGTGTTTTCTCGGGCGGTGGGATCCATGAGCGTGATCGAAGGGGCGGTCAACTTGTCCAATACTTCCGGCTTGGACAAGGTTTTATTCGCCAGCACACCGCGCACCAGCGAACGGCTTGTCTCAGGAAGCTCATCCAGGCCAATTAGTTTGCCTCTGTTATCCAACTGAATCTTGCGGCCGTTGTCTTCCAAACTTGCCGCGACCGCAAATTGATCGGCGGTTGAGTCTTTCGTTGATTCCTTCGGTGCGGGCGTTGGCGAACCGCTTTCAGGCCTGTTCGAGGGACTTTGGCTGCTGGCCTGTTGAGCATTCTGATCCACGGCGCGCGAATGCCAACGCAACCACCCTACAAAACCCAAAACCAGAGATGCAGCAACTAATACTCCGGCTGCGGCGCGGGCTGGCGTAAACTGAAAAGCCGCACTCCATCCTGGGGAGAATTGCGCCGGGCTGTCGGCTTGCATGGCGGAAGACGAAACGCTTTCGACCGGTGAGCTTGCCGCAAGCGATTCCACCGCCTCGCTGCATTGAGCACAGAATTCGAAGTGACTTTCAAAGATTACTCGATCGGCCTGGTCGATTGACCGGTTCGCGTACGCACTCATTTCTGCATTCGACAGATGAAAAGGTTCCTCCGCGCTACGGGGCAGCAGAGCTTCAGTTAAGTCGCTGTAGACCAGTGCTGTATCTTCGGATGGCAGAATTCGACGCAGGCACGATTCACATTCAGCAACGTGCGAATCGATTCTTTCCCGTTCTGTTGGCCCTGTGGTCCGCTCGCGGAAAAGACTAACCTCGGTTTCGCTAAGATGATCGGTCATTCGTCGTTCGGTGTTTTGCTCCGCTGTTTACTTTAAACCGTACTTCTCTTCCGATTCTTACCAATCGCGTTTGAAATTCCTCACTTCGCGTCAAGCTTTCTCGTTCTTCGCAATAGACGCTCACGAGCAGTTTTGCGCAGGTTAATAACTTGCTGTCTAGTTACGCCAAGCATTTGCGCAATCCGGGAGTCATCAAGCGGCAACTCACTCCATAACTTCTGAAAGTCTGCTTTAGGTATCTCCAATAATCGGGCGAGCTCCTCTTTAGAAGCGACCCCCAGGAAAGGTAGAAACGAAATCACTCCCCCGTCCCTCGAGTCTCTGAGGTTAAGCAACAGAGCGGCACGTTGGAGCACCGGCAATTGACACACCTCAAGCCAAACCTGCTCAAAGAACAACCGCTGCTCCAGGGCTAGATCAACTCTCGGTTCTGAACTCGTAAACTGGTCATCTCGCTCAGAGTTACCGGTATCGATCGATTCGGTGGGCGGATCGTGAACCTGCCACGCTTCGGCGGCGATTTTTACGACTTCATCGAAAACTATCGGTCGACCAGAGCGCTCGAACAAGACATCGAGAAATTCATCAGACCTCATCTGAGCAGGATTTAGTTTCCCGTCCGTTGGACGCGTGACGGATTCAGAGGCGTCGAGTTCTTCCACTTCGGATCCGCTTACCTGACGTCCGCTGAAGCCGGCGTACCATCGCTTATCTTCAGCTTGCCACAAAGCAAATCGCGGGTTCTGTCTCAAGCGTCGGCGCAGCAAGCTTTTTAGCCGAGAGCGCTGCGGATGCTTCTCGCGAAAATAGTCAGCACACGCGGAGTAAGTTTTGATGGCGACAAAGTCCGGGAAATTGGCGATTGCCACTTTGTCTGGATTCTGTCTTAGAGCTCGCAAGGTTGAGATAATCGAGGCCCGCAGATCGCCGGCTAACTCCAGCGCGTCCTGGTTTTGCTGAGTGCCGCGTCCATTAAGTGACACTCGCAGCTTGCTTCTAAGTATTTTCTTGATAATTGGGTCGGCATGTTCATCGATGATCGCACGCAGCAATTCGTCTGAGATCGACTCGGACTTAGCAGTCAGGAAAGGAGCCAGCATCGAGTCGGAGCTGTCTTCGTTGGGGTCGTGCTTCATAAGATGTTACTTCAACATCCAGCCCTCAAATCATGCTTTGTTCGGTGACGTCTCGCAAGAGAAGTGTCGTCATCTTAGCCTCATCTGAGACCAACAGGCTCTCTATCCACTGTTAGACAGAAGTCACGATAGCAATTGGTTGCCTCAGTAACGGCCGCTGATGTTTCTGCACCCCATTACCAGAAATCCAACACCTTAGCGCAAGGGCCGAATGCGTCAGTGCTACGTTCGACAATACGTAAGGTTCGCCCCGATTGACGCAGAAGATGGTTGACGCGGGAGGTGGAGCAATTTAGCATTTCGATCAGCAGTTGCTCATCATATGTCAGAACAAGGTACTGAAGACTATTACGACGTGCTGCAGATCAGCACGAACGCCGAACCGGAGACGATTAACCGCGTCTACCGTATGTTGGCCCAGCGGTACCATCCGGATAATCAGCAGACCGGCAACGAGAACCGCTTCCGTATCATCACCGAGGCTTACGCGGTGCTAAGCGATCCGGAGAAGCGAGCGAAATACGACGTCGTGCACCAGAAGCAGCGGGATGAGCGCTGGCGACTGATCGCCAGCGGCGCGCAGACAGAGAACGACTTCGAGATGGAACAAATCGTACGGCTCAGCGTCCTTGAAGCTCTCTACACCAGAAGGCGTTTAGAGCCCAACATGCCGGGAATCCCGTTTCGTGATTTCGAAAAAATGACCAGCCGGCCTCGCGAGCACCTCGAGTTCACCATTTGGTTCCTCCAGAAGAAACATCTGGTGGAGTTTGATGACAAATCACGTCTGACTTTGACGGTCGAAGGCGCGGAATACCTCGAGCAGAGTTATCGCTCCAATCTCCAGCAGAAACGGCTGCACGCCGCCAAAGAGGAAAGCTGATTTTCATAGTCCCTGCCGTAGTGATTCAAACACACGAGACACGCAGGGATTAAGGTGTCTTCTCAAACACCCAGAATCCGCTTGCGTACAGATATTTTACCTGGCCCGACTTGTCGCTCTGGAAGGCAATCTTCGACTGGCCGTCATCGCGCACGAATAACATTGGTTCCACCTCGATCCAGCGATGAGAGCTGTTGCTTAATTTCACGGTACCATCTTCATTGCTTGATACTTTGAGAACCAGACCCAGGGCGGACTGAGGGCAAGTATGACAAAAGACATTCCAGCGATAAGTACCGGCGAACATTGGCGCACGCGTCTTGTACTCATCCTTTGCGAGCGGGACTTTGACGGCGGCTGGATTCGAGTAGTAACGCTCCAGAATGGCCCACTTCACGGTGTCACGTAAGTTGCTGTTTTCGTGATGATTCACCATGAAGAAACCCGCGTTCTCTTCCGGCAAGAGAACCAGTTGGGCACTGAAGCCCGCCATGTTTCCACCGTGTTCCAGTATGCGCAGTCCCTGATAATCATCTTCAAAGAAACCGTAAGCCACACCCGGAATCGCCGGGTGTCCTCTTGCATGTTGGCGCTGCATGTCGCGCGCTGCACGTTCAGTCATAATGCGCGCGGAGCCCAGGCGACCGTGCTGCAATTGCGCGATCATGAAACGCGCCATGTCCATCGCCGTACTATTGATCGAAGAGGCAGGCGTCGTGTGATACCACTCGTAAGCTTGTGGCTGGTTTACGCCGTTCACGTATTCGTAGCCCAGCGCGAGATCGTTCTTTGACGTAGCAGGGACGGTAATGCTCGTCCGATTCATGCCTAGAGGTTTCCAGATGTTCTTTGCCAGGTATGACTCAAAGGATATTCCAGAGACTTCTTCGACCAGCAGACCTGCCAGAGTGATACCGTAAGTCGAATAGGCGATTGTCTCCCCGGCTGGCCTAATGCGTTTGAGTCGCGTGCTGAGAAAATCTGCCAGAGGCAGAACGCTTTCTGCGCTTGGCCCCTGGGTGCCGGGGCGAATCTCATCGAATCCAGCCGTGTGCGAGATCAGATGCGCAGGGGTCACTGGCTCGGGAAAAGTCGCGGGAACCTTTAGCTTCTTGAGATAGCGATTGACGTCGGTGTGAAGTTTAAGACGCCCGCGGTCCGCGAGTTGAACGACCGCAGTAGCCGTGAACACTTTGCTGATCGACCCAATACGAAAGATGGTTTGTTCCGGCACCACCGGTTGCCGTGTCTCCAGATTCGCGAACCCATACCCCTTACTGAAAAAGATCTTGCCATCCTTTACAAAGACAAACTCCGCACCCGGAATGTGCTCTTTCTCCATCTGCTCGGTAAAGATCTTGTCGAGAAAGGTTTCTAATTCTTTGGGATCAGTTGGTCCATTGACGAACTCTTGTTGGGCGTTGGAAGGAAGCTGCAAAGCGCTCGCTACTAACACGAACGAGAGGATAACGACGCGAAACCGTAAGAGAGTATTTGAGCGACCTTGCTTCATCGCGAACCTCCTTAACAGACCTCGAACTAGTCAGCCGGAGATTGTGACACACAAGCGTCGCGCTGTTCTTGTATCCGTTTAAGTATTCTTGTCAGCAGTTAAGCTGAAAGGTTGGCTCGGAATCTTGAGGGTGACATGCCCGTAAACTGCTTGAAGGTTTTCGAGAAATGGCTCTGGTCGGAAAACCCTGCAGCCAGGGCAATGTCAACGAGGGGAGTGTCTGACGTCGAGATTTCCGCGCATGCGTATTCGATTCGCAATTGGCGGACGTATTCTCCAACAGTTTGCCGATAATGTTGGCGAAACGTCGTGGCTAAATGAACTGGATGAATATTAACGGATTTTGCGATGCTGTTGAGCGTTAATTTCTCAGAGAATTCTGCACGAAGCAGATCCCTGGCCTGCAAGAGCCAACGAGGCGGTGTTGGTTCTGAACGAACCTGCCGGCGGGCTACTTCGGCGATGATTTCCAAGGCCAGCCCCTCAATAATCAGCGGCGAGACCTCGTCCATCCGCCTGTACTCACGATAGAGCCTCATCGCCAGCCAGGCAGGCAATCCGACCTGGTAGACACTTACCCCGTCCAAACGTACCGAATGCTCATGAAAGTGGTCCAATCGATTGGGAGCGATTTCAAGAATAAAACAGCGTCCCCCAGAATCGTGATATTGCTCTGAGTGGACTTCACCGGGAGGAGTAAACACCAAACTCAGAGGTTTACACTCCCAACGCCTGCTGCCAAAAATCTCTGTCGAAGTTCCTCGCATGGTGAGATAAAAAGACGGGTTTGCGTGCGCATGCTTTGGGATTCTAAAGCCGGGTGGGAAAGCGCTTTCCTTTAAATAGAACCCGGCAACTTCGCGCTCCGTTACTTGAAGGTCAGCAATCTCTTCGCTCGAGAGAGCCTCTTTAAAGAACCTTACGCGTCCGAGGTCCGAAGGCATTAGCAATCTCCTTTTAGATCGAACCAGTCAATATTTTAAACGCCGGCACCTTAATCTTGTGGCAAAAAACTTGTTCTCGTCTCGTCGCTGCTCTTCTTCTTCCCGGCATCCAGACACCAACTCTTAGTTAGCGGACGAAATGGTGGGAATTCTGCAAGTACTTTAGGAATGTTGGCGTCCCAAAGCATTCCGAGTTGGAACCAGATTAATGCTTGGCTGCAAAACATGGAAACGCTCCGCCAGAACGCGTTAGGAACAGCGTCGCATGATGCTTAACCGGACGATTACCTGTTTGGTATAGTCCCAGAGTTGATTAGAACTGAACCCGACGGCTGAAAAGAAAGTGAAGTGAACGACGACTGAGAGTTAGTAGGATTCGCTGTTGAAATGGAACCGCCTCGGGCCGTCGGCAGGACAAACAAGTGACCCACGTAAACCTCTTCAGATTAGATGTAGCGTTTATTAAAGAACTTCGTAAACAATTATCCATTAGAAAGAATGCAGTGCTTGATACCTTTCCTGATTCGGCATTCTTCCCCAATGTTGGGCAGTTAAAAATCCTCATTGAAACAATGATCTGGGCGAGCATCCAGTTTGAGGAGGGGAGGCTGACTCCGCTAAGAGTTAGTTTTTCAGAACCAATGCCTTTTGACCACTTGGGATTGGTGTTTCGGGAATCAAAAGAACTGAACGTGGAAGAACTAAGAAGGCTAGGCCCTGCGACTCTTCCCCCGGACGGACAAATTGGCGTGTGGCCTTTAGGACCTGGCAAAAAGCTTCGGGTGTGGGGTTTACAAACGAATAATCTGCACGGCACTACGTTTGAGATAATTGACCCGGCTCGTTTGGTCATTAGGTTTGTAGGTAGATTCGCCATAGCTGTGATTAATGGAAATCAAGCAGGATTCATTTCTAAAGATTGGAATGATCGATGCGCAGATCTCTTTTACGGCGCCTATGCAAGTGACCTAACCCCTGGTGGACTCGCCCGGGGTTTCTTCTGGTCTCAAATTACGGAAGAGATACTGCGGCGCGTTCGCTTATTGAAACATGGTGGAACTTTGCTGTTGGTGACTGATAAGAATCGCTGGAGGACCCGCGTAGACCCGTTGTTCTACGAATGTGAAATTCACCTCGATAAGGTGCGTCCGATCTCAAGGAGACTGGAATCACAGCTTGAAAATATCGACGCCAAAGCTGAGCCGGGAGTACAACGCGTTGCGGCAATTCGTTCCACCATCGACCTAAACCACAGTGAACAAATCGCAATAGGTGATGCGGCTCGCGCAATAGCCTATTTGTCGGCGATTGATGGAGCCACGGTCCTCGATGTCGGGTTCAGAGTGCTTGCCTTCGGAGCTAAAATTGGCCCAACCAAAGTAAAAGAGCCGCTTTTGGCAAGAGTCATCTCTCCTTTCGACCGCGAGTCAACACGACTAATCGCACTGGAGAAGGAATTTAGAGGGACCCGTCATCAATCGGCGGCAAGATTTGTTAGAGATAATCCAGGTTCGAGAGCTTTTGTCGTATCTCAGGACGGTGGAGTAACCGGGATCGGGTGGACTAGCGATAACAATAACGAGCGAACCCTCACTGTATATGAGGGTCTCGAACTCCTTTTATAGGTTCAATAATTGGGTCTTGGACTTCCTTGATATTCGTCACAGCGTGCACGAAGTTAGAAGTACTTTTAAATCTAAGCATATATGGACCAGGCTCGTCCGTGGATAGAAGCGCGTCGCTCGTAGACTTGAAGGATCGCCTCGACCACATATTCATCGTGTAGACGCGATGGGGAATTTCGACGGTAATTAATTGTCACGGAGCCCGGTGAATTCCGCGTTGCGACGGCCGGAGCAAAATGTTTATAGCTCGCCACTGCCTAAAAAGGCGCGCTCCATCGGAGCGCAATGTAAACACCAGCTACATTTCGCTCCTGACGGAGCGAACCATTTAGATAGTGGCCGGGCTATAAACATGTTGCTCCTCCGGAGCAAAGACCCGGTCAAGCTGGTAGGCTATTGCCCTGGTGCTATAAACCGGAGCATAGGGTGGGGTCTAGTTCTATCGCTATTGAACAGTCAGAAATCGCTTGGTCCAGATTTGATTTACTGTAATTCAAGGAGAACCTGCGGCATGGAAAGCACGATAAGTTAATCAAGGTACGCTAAGGCGATCGTTATTGGACCCTTAATGGACGCGCGGTGAAAAGATCGAAGGTCAATGAACATAAATCCATCTGACAACGCCGGTCACACGGGCGTGAATATTAGAGCATCGAAACGGTCGCGCGTCGCTAATCGACCGTTACGCATCCAAGACATCACCAGAGTAAAGGCGGCGACGGATAAGTTGCCGCCTCTACTTTGCTTGTCGCGCGAGAGGATAGAATGAGCGACCTGAAATTCCCGTCAGTTTCGTCAATCAATCACGACGATTGGAGGGATGCTGACGGCACTGGCGTTCATCGAAAGCAACGTGACGAGAGCGATAGCAAACGTTGGATGCACCATGCAGACGTTATGACCTTTGAAGCCGTCAAGACGCCAGCGATGGAAGGCAAGCTGCCCGGAAATCGCCGTTGCATACCAAAGCGCCTCTAAGAGGAAGGCGAGGATAAGAGCCGCCACCGCGACAACCGCCGGCGGGGCCGCCGCTATGATTGCCGCAATACCCGCCGCCACTGGAGTTACGATTGGGGCGAGAACTGTTGCGGCCTCCGGACTCAGCGCCGCGAGTAGCGAGAGCGCTACGCCCCAGGCCCCAAGAGCCTCGGCGAAAGCCTGACGATCGCAAAGCTGCGTCGCACATTCTTCGCTGATACAGACCCTTACTCCGTAAGGAAGAACAACTTTCTTCCCGTCCTTGCCGAACATGAGCGGTGTTTCGAGCTGCTCAATGCTCCACCGTCCATCAAGGATGCACCCATATGGCCCGAGGAAGTCGCCAAGTTCCCTTAGGAGCCTGAGTGCTTCATCAATATCTCCGCTACTGAAAGCTGCCCGCGGCTGTGCGACAACTCCTGCGAACGGAAGGTCATCAAGATCAACCCACGGGTTTGGCCAACTGTTCAAGGGGATCTGTATCTTACAATCCGTGACCTCGTGAACCACCTCCTCAACGATCCGTGTGACGACGTCAATGAATCCGACCACGAGGTCGACGAACCCTTTGGCGAGGCAAAGGGCGGTGGCGCAGGGGCCTGCCCCGGCGCCAAACAGAGCAGATTTACATGGGTCTCTCCTGATCTCGCGGTTGTAGCATTCCTCATACTGTTCGGCGGCGGACTTTATGACCTCGATAGACTCGGTGACAAAAGTCTCCACCGTTTCCGTCACGGTGCGCGTCGTGCATTCCCATAGGCTGATGCTCAACGCGCTATTCTGCGTGGCTTTACCCATCCGAGCACTTCTTGCCTTATTCGGCTGCTTTGTCTTTACTTCCTTGACCGCGACGGGATATGACGTATGTAGCGTCGAACGCAGGAGCATTGCCCCGCCAGCTTTTCTGCGGTCTTTCACGATGGCGTCGACCATTTTACTAACGACTGCTTTATCCCACTTTTGTATCGGTGCCTCGCCGAATTGCACGCCATCGGTGGTGAACTTGATCGCTTCCTTGCCGTTTCCGAAGCGCACGAAGCCTTTGCGACCAGTGAAGTCCATCAGGGCCAGGCCGCCGGCGGCTTCGATGTACGTTGGCACGATCTCTTGTTCGCCCACGACGACGCGCACCTGGCCGAAGGGGCCGACAACAGTCTTACCGCCATCGCTGATTTTGAAGAGTTCAGAAGGTATTTTCTTGGGGTCGTGTTGCAAAGCCAGAGAAATGTTATCCCACGGCAACGCAAGCCCGACTCCTGCCAAGGCCATCTGGCGCATCAGTGTGCGGCGGGTTATCGTCCAGTCGAAACTGGCCGCAGCGCTGTCTTCTTGAGTAGATGAATCGCTCTTGTTTTGAAGTTCAGCGTTAACTTTTTTCTTTTCGTAATCAGTCTTTTTCATTTCTTCCTCCTGCGCGGTGTTGTGTGAGTGAAGCGTTGGCCTTTGGTTCAAGGCTGGTTAGTGCATCTCTCGAGGTTGTTGAGGCAGACGAGCAGCAATCCGTCCGGTGTCTCCTTAAAATGGATCGAACCTTCTTCGAAGAGTCTGTTAATCGCGCGTACGCTTAAACCAACGAGTGGAGCGGCCTCTTCGGGTATGAGCATCGGCGTCTCCGCCTCACACTCTTCACAAAGGACACAGGTGCGACCTGTTCGTTCACGTGCGTTGAGCCGCAAGCTGAGAGTTTCATGCGTTTCGGTGGAAATCAGCGTCGTCTTTTTGGTCTTCATTCGAGGGAACGGAGTTAGCTGCGTTGATGATTTATGAAGCGACCGCGTAAAGGACATGGCCCTTCGGTAGCCGCGTTCAGATTGTTTGCACCGGCGCGTTTTTCGAATACAATGGGCGACCTGTCAGCTAGCCCAGCCGTTTGACTCACGCTGCCAGTGCGAGCGCACATTTACCCCAGCCCGATCGGGGAAATCCTTTAGTTTTTCTTTAATATTTCTTTAAGGCCAAATGAGCAGTGAAACTCCTCACTTTTATGAGTTCGGCCCGTTTCGGCTCGACCCTTCAACACCGCTCCTTCTACGCGAAGGGCATCCAGTCGCGCTCACTCTGAAGGCGCTGGAGACGCTCGTCGTCCTTGTCGAGTGTGGCAGCCGAGTCGTCAGCCGCGAGGAATTGATCGAGGCCGTCTGGCCGGATGTTGAGGTTGAGGAGAACAATCTCTCAGTCAACGTCTCAGCGTTGCGCAAGGCTTTGGGTGAGAGCAAAGACGGACAGAAGTATATTGAGACCATTCCGCGACGCGGCTACCGCTTCACGGCAACGGTGCGCGACGTGCCGGTTGAGAGCGTCGAGCTGATTTACACGCGGCACACTCGCTCGCTGACGCTTATCGAAGAGAGTAGCGATGAAGACGAAATAGACTCAGCGTTGAAATACAGGAACGCGACCTTACGCAGACAGGTGGTCAAATGGTCTGTCGTCAGCGTGTTACTGCTGGCAGCGACGACAGCGGCCCTGTTCGTTTGGAAACAGCGTGCCCGGAGTGTAGCTGCCCCAGCGCTGGTCGCAATGGCTGAGGGGTTTGACGTTGAAGGTCGCGTGATGACCAGCTTCGGCTTTGCGGACCAGAAAGCTTATGCCACTGTGCTGCAGCCCGACGGCAAACTCGTCGTCGCCGGCGTGGCCGGGGAAAACATCGGGACTTATGACTACGCGCTGGCGCGGTACAATCCTGACGGCGCACTCGACGAGACTTTCGGGGTTGGTGGCAAAGTCGTCACTGCGCTCGGTCCGACCACCGACATTGCCTACGCCCTCACGCTCCAAGCGGATGGAAGGATCATCGCGGCTGGCGTCAGCTTCACCAGTACGGGAAACGGCACCCGCCGCTTCGCGCTGGCACGCTATAACCGCGATGGGGCGCTCGATGTCAGCTTCGATGACGATGGCGTTGTCACGCTCGGCTTCGGCACGCGCTCGATGGATACGATCTACGCTGTCGCAGTGCAGCCGGATGCTCGCATCGTCGTGGCGGGCAGTGCGTCAATGGCCTATGAGTTGAACGGTGTCACGCTCGGCCAAAACGATTTTGCCCTGGCGCGTCTCAATGCAGACGGCTCACTCGACACGAGCTTTGGACGCGGCGGCATTGTGATTACGGACTTCGGCGGCGGCCCCGACATCGCTTACGCACTCGTGCTCCAACCCGACGGTCGCATTGTCGCGGCAGGCACGACGACAAATGGCAGGAATCAGGACATAGCGTTGGCGCGTTACCAGTTGGACGGCGCTCTCGACGCATCTTTCGGAAAGGATGGCAAGGTGCGGACGGACTTCTTCGACGAGGATGACATTGCTTGGGCATTGGCTCTCCAACCCGACGGTCGGCTCGTTGCCGTCGGGTACACCAGCCACAATGCGAGTCTTGATTTTGCGATCTTGCGTTACACCTCTAACGGCTTGCCCGACCATTCCTTCGGCGTGGGCGGCAAGGTAGCGACCTCCCTCAGCCCTACTGGGAAGGGAGACGACACTGCTCGTGCAGTCGTCTTGCAAGCGGACGGACGAATTATCGTCGCGGGCCGCACCGGCATGGGCGTCTCCCCCGTTTTCGCCTTAGTACGCTATCGCATGGATGGCAGTCTCGACACGAGTTTCAACGGCGACGGCATAGTTAATATTACTTTCCCTCAGGGCGGCGACGCTTATGCCCTTGCGCGGCGGCCAGACGGTCTTTTGCTCGCTGCAGGCAGCGCAGGGGCAGACAAGTCATCGACCTTCGCCGTGGCGCGCTTCCGGCCGTGAGGAGCGGGTTTCTCAATTCCCCAAAAAACTTGAAGCTTTGCTAATGTCCGCCCACAAATTCAACGTGGTGGGTAAGCTCTCAAAAGAATTGATCATGCGAAAACCTGTCATCGCTGAGCACTGGAAGATGTAGAGACGGTTGGCGACTTATTCGCGATGGTGGTTGCGTTGCCGCACTTGCGGTGGCCAAAAAGAAGTAACGATTGTTGTGGTCGAAGAGCACTCTTAAGTTCCCTCAGGTTACCGCCGCAGGACTGCAGTAACATGCGACGCGAAGAGCATTATTACTTCGGTTTTGCACATGATTAGTTACCACGACCGCAGATGGGTCCAACTAAGACAACCGTTAAGAAAACGTTTGACTGGCTCGACGTTGGCTAATTGTTAAAAATGCTGAAGGAGTTTGGCGTCCCGTACGGGAGTCGAACCCGTGTCGCCGCCGTGAAAGGGCGGTGTCCTAGGCCACTAGACGAACGGGACTTACAAGCGAGCGGCTGGAGGATTATTGCAAGTGGTTAACTTAACGTACGGCTTTCGGTGGTGTCAAACGCGTCGTTTCCGGACTAGTGATCTGATTCGTGTGCTTCGTTTCTCTTTTGGGTGACTTGGTAGTGCGTAGTCGTTCTTAGTAAGGAGGACGTACCACGAAAAACACGAACGGGGGACAAACTTACACAAAAACAGATCGCACCGTTTCCGCGTGCCGTGTCAGGGGGCGCCGCAGCCTAAAGGCTGAACTCTGAACTGCTAGCGCTAGCGCGTTCTAGGTTGATGCGCTGATAGAAACATTGCGCGTGCGTCGTCGTGCGCGTGAAGCATGTTCATGAATTGTCCGGCGACGATCGAACGGTCGCTCGAGAAGCTGGACGCGGATTGGTGGTTGGAGCTTTCCGAAGCCGCAAGGTCGCTGCTGGAAAACGAGCGAGTTGAAAAGGGTCTAGCTGAAATCTCTTCCTCGCCTGCCGCGCGCCTCAGGTTTTCGTCAGAGCCAAAGTTGCCGATATTCATGAACGCCTCCTTCCACAACGGTCGAAGTTTTTTCCGGGGGTGTCATTGAATCCGATCAGCTCGTGGGGTTGCAGTGAGGCATGGCAAGCAACATGCCGCGGCGCTACACGACTCAACGTCACCGACATCTCTCCTTCACTGCCGACTAGACCCATCGAACGCAACTTCCATCCAAAAAATTGAATAGATAATAGGTTTTTGGACTATAATTGCTTCTCCTAAACAATCGAAGTTGCGCGACCACGGAATTACTCGCACTTATTGCGTCACGTGCAACCGTCCTCTGATGGAACACTATATGCGTCGCGATTTGTGACATTTCTTTTAAATTCCGGTAAGGCTGTTCAAGGCAGATGACCGAGAGCATTCTGAGTCATGTCGTGGCTGGCAGAATTACTTCACACCAGACCTACCTTCTCCGTTCTAAAACAATAATCATCGGAGGCCCTATGAGAAAAATCTTGTGCTCGAGAAGCTTTGTGGTGTTGTTGGTGATCTTATTGCTTAGCAGCGTTTCCTACGCTCAAGCCGGCAGATCCACTGTGCGCGGGACGGTCAGAGACCAGCAGGGGAATCTCATCGCCGGCGCGACTGTCAAACTGGAAAACGCCGAAAGAAATTTCAATCGCACCCAGACAACGACGCAGGAAGGCACTTATGTTTTCACCGCAGTGCCGCCCGGTACTTACACCATCGACGTTGAAGCCCAGGGCTTCAAGAAGACCTCGCTGGCCGCAGTACAAGCTTTGGTCGACACGTCGGTGGATGCCGACATTGCGCTCGAAGTTGGGAACGTTAGCGAGACAGTCAACATCACCGCCGGCAGCGAGGCGCCGCTTAACACGACCGACGCAACCATCGGCGTGGCCTTTGAGAACCGGCGCATCGAACAGTTGCCTTTGAATGCGCGCAACGTAGTAGGTTTGCTTTCACTGCAAACGGGGGTGACGCCCGCCGGCTATGTCAACGGCGGTCGCGCGGACCAGGCAAACATCACGCTCGATGGCGTGGACGTGAACGAGCAGCAACGCGGACTGGACATCGTCACCGATGAAGCGTTCGCCAGTGTCCTGCGCTCGACTCCTGACAGTCTTCAGGAATTTCGCGTTATCACTACTAACCCTAATGCCGAGCAGGGCCGCTCCTCGGGTGCGCAGGTTTCTCTGATCACCAAGTCAGGCACCAACGATTGGCACGGCTCGCTTTATCACTATCATCGCAACACGGTGACCACCGCCAACGATTTCTTTAACAACCAGGCAGGCGTCGAACGGCCGCAGTTGCTGCGCAATATCTTTGGCGGCTCAGTAGGTGGGCCAATCAAAAAAGACCGCGCCTTCTTTTTCTTTACTTACGAAGGGTTTCGCGAAGCGACCGGCACCAGCGTCGTCCGGGAAGTGCCGCTCCCGACACTCGGCCAGGGAATCGTCCGTTACTTCACGGCCTCAGGCGCAAGCGATGCCGGTTGCCCAGCAGGCACGCCGGCCGGAGTCAACTGTCTAACCCCGGCGGAAATCAATGCCGGCTATACGGCGGCTAACGGCGTCAGCCCGGGCGTTAATCCCCAGGCCCTCGCTGTGCTTGCGGCTGCGGCAGCGAAATATCCGGCGAATGACTTCAGCGTCGGTGACGGCTTGAATACCGCCGGCTTCCGCTTCAATGCGCGAACGCCCTCGGAACTCAACACCTATATTTCCAAGTTTGATTTCAACCTGACTGACCGCCAGACGCTTTTTGTCCGGGCCAACTATCAGCAGGACCTGGTGACTAAGGCCAACTCCTTCGCCACTGACTGCACTGACACGGTGCAATGCTTTCCGGATACGCCGCCGCTACAGATTTGGAACCATCCTAAAGGCCTGGCCGTGGGCCACGTCTGGACGGCCTCTAACCGGGTGGTCAACCGTTTCACTTATGGTTTCACGCGCGCCGCGTTTACCGACGGCGGCGACTCAACCGCCAACCTGATTACGTTTCGCTTCATCTTCCGGCCGCGGGGCTATAGCCGCACGCTTTCTCGCGTAACGCCGGTCCATAATTTGGTCGACGATGTTTCCTGGATTAAGGGTAGTCACAATTTTCAGTTTGGCGGCAACGTGCGCTTGATTGAAAACAATCGCGACTCCTTTGGCGCAGCTTTCGACAGCGCCATCACCAACCCTTCTTTCTATGACGGCTCCGGGGCGGCGGTAACCCGCATCGATCGCGGCGGCGGTCTCTACAGCGGCAACATCTTCAGCACGCCCGCCAATCGCACCAATCTTCGCGACGCGTTGACCGCGGTTATCGGACGATTCTCGCAGTACACCGCCAATCTTCAGTACGACGCTGGCGGCAAGCTCCAGTCGACCGGCACTCCTTCCGTGCGCTCCTTTGCCACGCAGGAATACGAAGCCTATTGGCAGGACTCCTGGCGCCTGCGCCCGAGCTTCACACTCTCTTACGGAGTGCGCTGGACCACTTCCACGCCGGTCTACGAAAAGAATGGCGTGCAGGTAAAGCCGGTGCAGAGCCTGGGGGATTATTTCAACCGGCGCGTGGCCAGTGCCGCTGCCGGCGTTCCGCTCAACGATCCCATCACGCTCGATAAAGCCGGCAAAGCGAATGGCAAGCCGGGCTATTACGAGCAGGATTGGAACAACTTTGCGCCGTCAGTTGCTTTTGCCTGGTCACCTGACTTTGGCAACAACTTCTTTGGCCGCCTCATTGGACGCAAAGATAAGAGCGTAGTGCGCGGCGGTTTCCGCATGACCTACGATCGCATCGGCAGTCAGCTCGCGGTTAACTTCGATCTCAACTCCGCGCTCGGTTTTAGTTCCAGTCAAACCGTCGCGGCCAACACTTTCAACGTGAGCGATCGCCAGGGACCCTTGTTCACCAGCTTCGCCGACAACCCGCGCACGTTTCCCTTTCTCGCCGGTGCGCTGCCGACGCAGTTGAACTTCCCGCTGACGACGCCGTCAGACGAAGCGCAGCGCATCGAGTCATCGCTCGATGACACCTTGACCACGCCGTATAACTACAGCGTCAATCTTTCCTATGGTCGGGAGTTGGGGAAGGGCTTGTCGTTCGAAACGAGTTACGTCGGGCGCTTCGCCCGCAAGCTGCTGGCGACGCGCGACATCATGCAGCTCAACAACATCAAAGACCCAGCCTCGGGCTTAACCTGGTATCAGGCCATCAACATCCTGATCGACCATCGTTATCGCAACACGCCGATTGCGAGTATTCCGACGCTGCCGTTCTTCGAGAATCTTTTCCCCGGAGTTGCGAATTTCATTCTCGGGGATCCGTCGCTCAGCAACACGCAAGCCGTCTACACGCTGCTCGCGCGGCCGGGCGTCGGGGGCTTTGACATTACTGACTACACTTTCATTCAAACGTTTCTTGACGATAAGCCGGTGGCCAAGTTCAACAACACGTTCTTCCATCCGCAGTATGCTGCCTTGTCGACCTTCGGTACCATCGCCCGCTCAAACTACAACTCCGCGCAGTTTAGTTTGCGGCAGCGCTTCCGCCACGACCTGACGTTTGACCTCAACTACACCTATTCACACTCGCTGGATAACGCCTCGGGGTTGCAGAACTCCACCTCTTACGGCACGGCGTTCATCGTCAACGCCCTTGACCCGGATTCAAACTATGCGAGCTCCGATTTCGATGCGCGTCATATCATCAACGCGAATTGGTTAGTCGGACTACCTTTTGGACACGGCAAACGCTGGGGCAGCGATTCAAACTCGATAGTCAACGGTATTCTCGGCGGCTGGCAGTCGACCGGAATCTTCCGCTGGAACTCGGGACTGCCAACCGGCGAGCCGTTCCAGGCTGATCGCTGGGCCACCAACTGGAACGTGCAGTCGAACATGGTGCGCGTTTGTGCGGCCAATTCGTCGCCGACTCGCGTAGGCGAGCCAAACCTCTTCACGGATCCGGTCGCGGTGTTCAAGTGTTTCCGCGAGCCGCGCGCCGGCGAGGTGGGCGACCGCAATATCCTGCGCGGCGAGGGCTACTTCACGCTCGACATGGGCATGGCGAAAACTTTCAACATGCCCTGGGAAGGACACACCATCCAATTTCGAGCGGAAGTTTTCAACGTAACCAACACGCAGAAGTTTGCCAACAACAGTTTGCTTGGGTTTGGACTGCCGGTTGATCCGTGGCTGCTTTCAGACGCGGACGCGCGCAACGAAATTCCCGACAACTTCGGCAAATACACTGCAACGCAAACCCCTCTGAACGAAACTAAGGCCGGCCGCGTGGTGCAGTTCGCGCTTCGCTATCAGTTCTAGTCCGTTCAGTAAGGGGCGCAGACAAAGGCAGGGGCACGGCATGCCGTGCCCCTGCTTGCGTTATCTGATTGGAATCTCTGTGCGTCCTCTGGCGAGATCACAAAGGTGGCACAGAGAAAATCTGAAATGTGAGAACCGCCGCTGAAACGCAGTGCCCGAGGTCGATTACTGTTTCGCGGAAGCCTTGCCCAGCCGTTGAGCGTCTTTAGCAATGCTCTGACTAAACTCGACGATCATCTGTAGGTCCGAGCTGGCCTTTACCGCCTGTTCCAACTCGATAACTGAGGGATTCTTGAAAATTGGGTTGCCAACAAAACTCATTATCGAGCGGTCGAGCAAAAGAAGATTCGCTTTGAGGCCCGCGGCGTCGTCGGCCTTCTTGTAAGCGGGCCGCTTCTCATCCTCGTTCACCATCGTTTTAGCCAGTCGCAGATTCTCTCTCATGCGGACAGCGCGAGTTTTGATCTCCGCCATGGTGTCGGCAACGCTACGGTAGTCCGGCGCAGCCGCACGCATAGTTGAGCTCATCATCTTGTTGTTGATGATTTGTATCTTTTCGTAGTCTTCCGCGATTTGGGCCAGGGCCAGTTTCTCCTGTTCGGGCGTGCGCACCTTTGCGGCCTCGCGCTCCATCTCGATCAGCTTGTATTGACGCTCGCGTATGCTTGGCGTGCGTACGGATTCTACCGGCTGGAGCGTTCCGTTGGGTGAGGGCCGGCCGACTGCCGGACCCGTCCCACGATCGGCCTGGGCCGCGGCGGGCGAACCCGCACAGACCACGATAGCGATGACAAGCAGTGACGTGAAAATGGTTGGAGTTAAAGTCGTAACGAGGCGTTTCATCCGGGGCCTCCTGGTTTGTCAAAAACGGCGTGGAGAGTAGGGGCAGTATAATTTCGCGAGGCCCCGTTTACAATGCTTGCAATTCTTTGGTAGTACCGAATTTCAGGGTTTCTCTGTGCCGCCTTTGTGTTCTCTGTGCCTCCGTGGTGGATTTGCTTGGCAAACACTCACCACAGAGACACAGAGAACACAGAGGACGCACAGAGATTGTTAAATTAGGTCACTATCAATCCTTTGCTGTCACGTTGGCCGAATGCCTTCGATGCCACAGCCAATACACCGCCGTCAAACACAGAGCAAGCCAAGCCAGTGCCTCCGCCATCGCGCCGAGCACGTCGGTGAGATAGTGTGCGCCGAGGTATATCCGGCTAAAACCGACCAGCAGGATCATCACCGCCGCTGCGAAGATAACCAACACACGTGTCCGCACGTCTTTTGTCCTTGAGAGGAAGAAGATTGCGAGCACTGCGTAGAGCGTGGTCGCCATCATGGTGTGGCCGCTCGGGAAACTGTAGCTGGTGAGCGTTAGCAGCGGGTCGTTAAAAAACGGCCGCTGCCGATGAAAGGCAGACTTCAATAGCTTGTTTAGCAACATGCCGCCGAAGACGGTCGACATAATCGCGGCGAACCAGTAAAAGCGCCGGCGCGAAATGAGATAGATTCCAAACAGACCCGCGATCGAACTTACTACGGCAGTTGAGCCCATCGCCGTAACTGCAAACATCGCCGTGGTCAGACGCGGATGGTTGTGAGTATGCAGCCGGGAGCTAAGCGCGGAATCGGCAGTCGTCAACGACTCACGTTCGCGAATCTCATCCGCGAGTTGCCACACGAACACGGTCATCGCAATAAAAACAATGACGCCGATGGCCGGGTGAAGAAACGGAAAAGTCTTCGCGTTGTGATTCATTAAAGCCAGAGTCGGGGGAATAGGGGAACAAAGAAAAAGGGTAAACTGTAACCGAATCTTTATTACCCTTTTTCCCCTATTACCCTTTTCTCCTCTTGGTTATCCCGAGGTCCTGATCCATCCGTCCGGCGTAAAAAGAAACTGTTCGTGCGTGGCGACCTCGAAAACTTTCCGTTCGGGCTCCCACTCCAACCGCTCAACACTGATATCCGGTCGATCGATGCGAATCACGTTGAATGAATTTTGTTCGCCGCGTCCTCTTGCCGACGTCGCTGTGCCCGCTTGTATCACGAGGGCCGAGTGTCCCTGAATCTTGTAGCGCTTGGCGCTGTGCATGGTGTGGCTAACGTGGAGATGTCCGGCCAGAAAAATGTCAGCGCCGCAACTGGCGAGGGTTTCCATCGCCATGCGCGCGCGTCCCACCAGATCGCGTTCATCGTGCCCTTCCGGTAGATCAAACGGATGGTGCGTGACCACGATGCGCACGATATTCTCATCAAGGTCGCAGAGTTTTTCACGCATCCAGGCCACCTGGCTTTCATTGATGCGTCCGCCTTTGATCGTGAGCGAGCGCGCGGTGTTCAGTCCGATCACGGCGATTTCTTGGTCCTGGTGCACCGGTCGCAAATCTTCAGTAATGAAACGGCGATACTTGTCGAGCGGTTGTATAAAGCGCATCCAGACATTGTGTAAAGGCACATCGTGATTGCCCGGAACGACGATCTGCGGATTCGGGAGACGGTCGAGAAACGCGCGCGCTTCCTTGAACTGGTGCGAACGCGCGCGCTGGGTTAAGTCGCCCGAAACAGCCACCAGATCGGGATTGATTTGCTTGATGGTGTCGACGAGGGGATCGACTACCTCGTGATTGAGCCGGCCGAAGTGTATGTCTGAAAGATGAACAATTGAACGCATGGATTTCTGCTAAGTCAGTTTTGTCTCTTCGTTCAGGCTTGCAGGCGCAGGCGTCAGTACGCGCAGTGCTGCCGGTCGCGTGCGATAGTGAAGCGGCGGTTTGATCGACTTCACTTCGCCGTCCAGTGCCACCCGCACTCGTTTGTGCCGCGTTTCGATCCAAACTTCACTCGTGCAAAGGGCGACGAAGTCTTTCTCCTGGCTTAAGCCGCCCAGCAGCGCGCGCAGCGCGAGGCGAAACAATCCCCAACGCCCGGTGCGATTGGTGATGTACAGGCTCAGCTCGCCCTTATCCAGACAGGCGCGCGTGCCGATGTTAAGCGTCTCCATTTCGTAGACGTTGTTGCCGACGAAGATGAACGGCGTGCGGCTCTTCAACTCTGCGCCTTCGACTCCAACTTTTATATCCAGAAACGGATACCTTCTGAGCACCGCGAGCGCGGCCCACACGAAAGCGGGCCACTTGCCCCAGCCGAGCTGCTGCTGCCGTTCGCGCTCACGAACGATGTTCGGATAAAGCCCCAGACTCGAGTTGTTGATAAAGATGTGACCGTTTACGTCGCCGACGTCCACGCTCGATTCGTGCCCCAGCGCTATGGTCTTAACCGCGCCATCCAAATCAAGCGGGATAAGCAGATCCTTGGCGAAGTGGTTCATGGTGCCGAGCGGCAACACGCCGAGCGTCTTACCCGTGCCGACAATCGCGGAAGCCACTGAGTTGATCGTGCCGTCGCCGCCGGCGGCCACGATCACATCCGCGTCGCTGTTTGCTGCCTGCTCGGCGCGCGCGCTGATGTCAGAGCCCGGTTGGTCCAAACAGATGCGGGCATCGAGGCCCGCCGCTTTGAATGCTTCCGACAGACGTTGTTGGACGCCGGCTGCATGGCCCGGCCCGGAGCTGTGGTTAACAATCACTTCAATCTTCACTGCGATAGATACTAGTGCAAACTTGTTGCAAAGCCATCGCTGGGCCGCAGTCGCTCAAGCGGGTGAGAACGTCTTCACCGCGTAGCGGTGATAGAAAGTAGCCGGGGGTCAGCGCGCAGCGCGCCACCCCCGGTTCACGACGCCTTTTAGTTTCTGAGCCCGCGAAGCGGGCGACAGAAAATACATTTCGCGTCATGATCCATTCCGATGATCTGCGCGGAATCTATCGCCCGCTTCGCGGGCTAGCGAGATTTTATTGCCTGGTCCGGGGTGGCGCGCTACGCGCTTACCCCCGGCTACTTTCTACCACCGCTACGCGTTGAAGACGTCATCTCCCCTCCGCGGGCCGCACTGTGCGGTGGCAGAGCCCCATCGGCTATACTCCTTCCACGCCTATGACAAAACAATCAGCGCATTCCAAGTCAATCGATCTGCGAGCTATCGCCGAACGAACAATGAACGAAGCCGGCTTTATTGCCGACTTCGACCAATCGATCCGAGCGGAACTGGAAACACTCAAGGCACATGCGCCGCCGGGTGACGCCGGCGTCCGCGACCTGCGTCAGTTGTTATGGTCGTCAATCGACGACAACAAATCGCGCGATCTCGATCAGGTTGAATACGCCGAGTCGCTTGCCGGCGGCGACACCAAACTCCTGGTTGGCATAGCTGATGTCGACGCCTACGTCCGGAAAGGATCGGCAATCGATCAGCAGGCGCAAACGAACGGCACCTCGGTTTATTCCGGAGTCAAAACTTTTCCCATGCTGCCCGAAGAATTGTCTACAGACTTAACTTCGCTCAATCCTAATCAGGATCGGCTCGCGGTAGTCACAGAAATGGAGTTGGCGGCCGACGGCGTGGTTAAGAATGTGGACATCTATCGCGCTCTGCTCCGCAGTCACGCGAAGCTTTCGTATGAATCAATCGGGGATTGGTTTGATAAGAACGCGCCGCTGCCGGAGGCTGTTAAGGCAGCGCCCGGACTGGAGCAACAGCTACGACTGCAACAGGAAAGTGCGAAAGATCTGGCCGAGCTGCGAAAAGAGCATGGAGCGTTGGAGTTCGGTACCATCCAGGCTTCGCCGGTTGTCGATGCCAGCGGCAGCGTTACCGAGCTCGCGGTGGTTGAGCAGAACAGCGCGCGGGATTTGATTGCGAACTTCATGATTGCCGCGAATGTCGCGATGGCAAAATTCCTCGAGGCTAAAGGTGGCCCAACCTTGCGGCGCATCGTGCGCGAACCGAAATACTGGGATCGGATTGTCGAGATCGCGGCGGACCATGGCGTGAAACTTCCGGCCGCGCCGGATTCGCGAGCGCTCGCTGAGTTTCTGGCGAAGCAGAAGTCTGTGGATCCAGTTCATTTTCCGGATCTGTCGCTGGCAGTCGTCAAATCTTTGGGCCCGGGCGAATATGCAGTGCAGCTGCCGGGCGAGGACGGTGAAGGGCATTTCGGTCTGGCGGTGCAGGACTACACGCATTCGACCGCGCCGAATCGTCGTTTTGCCGATCTGGTAACGCAGCGTCTCGTCAAAGCCGCGCTGGAAAATAAGCCCGCGCCTTACACGGTCGAAGAGTTGAAGCAAATTGCTGAACACTGCACGGAGCGCGACGCGGCAGCGCGGAAAGTTGAACGGAAGATGCGTAAGGTGGGCGCCGCCGTGTTACTGCAGAACCGGATTGGCGAAGAGTTTCCGGCGATCGTTACCGGCGTCACGGACAAGGGAACTTTTGCGCGCACGCTCAAGCCACCGGTTGACGGGCGCATCATGCGGGGTGAACGCGGGTTGCGCGTCGGCGAAAAGACGCGCGTCAGATTGCTGTCGACTGATCCTGAGCGCGGCTTCATCGACTTCGCGCGAGCGTGAGCGAGCCCGTGAAGCTCGTGTTTTCGGTTCGTGTTTTTTCGTGGTATTGGATTTCTAGTCATACCTGAGGATCGTAACCACGAATAAACACG
>Ga0207650_10000760_pt1 | contig 24766 bp, 13 predicted proteins | sample KBSS63metaG_FD_184325 | JGI IMG/M metagenome (GOLD analysis project Ga0207650, IMG submission 184325) | Switchgrass rhizosphere microbial communities from Kellogg Biological Station, Michigan, USA - KBS S6-3 metaG (SPAdes) (version 2) | ecosystem: Host-associated > Plants > Roots > Rhizosphere...
CGCTGATCCGCCGGATGGCGATGGGTGCAGGGATCGTGGGCTTGGCCTACCTGCTGCTCGCTGCGGTAGAGGTGGTGAGCGGCGCAGCCTTGGCCGGCTGGGCCTGGCTGGCGCTGTTCTTCCTGGTCTTCACCTTCGGCGAGCTGTTCATCCTGCCTACCGGCCTCGGCCTGTTCGCACGGCTCGCCCCGCCGCACCTCGGCGCCACCACCGTCGCGTCCTGGTTTCTGGTGATCTTCAGCGGCAGTCTTTGTGCCGGACTGGTCGGCACATTGTGGAGCAGCTTCACACCCGCAACTTACTTTCTGATGCTCGCCGGCATTGCCGGCCTGGCCGCAATCCTGCTGCGTGGAATGAGCGCGGTGGCCGATCAAGCGGGAGATGAGAAAGTTTCAGCCGAAGCGGATTGACAATTTTCTAATCAGGACAATAGTGTCTTTATTGGGATTAAGGGAGCGGCATCGTCCCATGCCGGCTCCCGGCGCTCAGCGGGCAAAGATCCGATGGCGCCAATCAGGGGAGGAAATGATGATCAACTGTCGCACCGCCTTGCTGGTGACAACTGCACTGGCAGCTTTCGCAACGCCAACTATTGCCTCAGCGCAGGAGCAGGCAGCTACTGCAGCCGCAACCGCTGCCACTGCTGCTCAATCGGCAGAAGCAGCACCGGCGCCCGAAGCAAAAGAAGAAGGCGAGCTAATCGTCGTCACGGCAACCAAGCGCACGCAGTTGCTGATTGACGTGCCGCAATCGATCACCGTGGTGTCCGGCTCGGCTCTGGAAGACCAGAATGCAAGCAATTTCCAAGACTATCTGAAGCTAGTCCCCGGTCTTCAGCTCAACCAAAGCACTCCAGGCCAAGGGCGATTGATCGCTCGCGGCATCAATTCCGGCGGCGTTGCCTCGACCGTTAGCGTCTACATGGACGAAACACCGTTCGGGTCGAGCAGCGGGCTCGTCAACGGCGCGGTGCTTGCCGGTGACTTCGACACCTTCGATCTCGACCGCATCGAGGTCCTGCGCGGCCCTCAGGGCACGATTTACGGGGCAAGCTCACTTAGCGGCGTTTTGAAATTCGTGACCAAACAGCCCTCGACCTCAGCATTTACGGCGCGGGGCCGGGTGGGCATTGAAACCACCAACGGCGGAGAATTGGGCTATCAGGGCAATCTGGTCGTGAATGCCCCGCTCAGCGACACGATCGCGTTCCGGGCGACCGGATCCTATCGCAAATATGGCGGCTTCATCGACTCGATCGGAACCAGCGCGCCGGATCTGTTCGGCCGCGTGTTGACCGCCGATGACGACAAGAACATCAACGACAGCAAGAGCTTTGGCGGCCGGGCGTCGCTGCTGTTCGCACCGACCGACAAGATCTCGATCCGCCTTACCGCGCTTGCGCAGAATATAGAAGCCGACGCTCCGACAGTGGTTGCAAGCGACCCTGGCACGCTGAAGCGCCTCTACGGCGAGCTCAGCCAATCGCAGTTCGTGCCGCAATTCTCGGACGTCAAATATCGCGTGTACAATGGTACGGGCACGTTCGATCTTGGCTTTGGCGACCTCACGACGTCGACCAGCTATGCCACGCAAAAGCAGGACTTCCGGGCTGACCTGACATTCCCGCTGAGCACCCTCATAGACTTGTCATTTGGTTATCCACCGAACGAGTTCTTCCAGGCGCAGTCAACGGACTCGGAAAAGTTCACTCAGGAAGTTCGTCTCACGGGTGAGTCCCATGTTCTGGATTGGCTTGCCGGCGTTTACTATACGAGTGAGGACGGCCTGATCGACCAGAACTTCATCGCGGTACAGCCGGGAACGCTCGATCCGATTGCCGGTCCGCTCCTTGGCCTCGCGCGGGTAGATTCTGAGTATAAGGAAATCGCCGGCTTTGCTGACGTGACGGTTCACTTTACCGATCAATTCCACCTCGACCTTGGCGGCCGCTACAGCCACAACAAGCAATCGGCCACCCAGGTGAGCGACGGCATTCTCGCCGGGGGTTTCAACCAGTTCCCGACAATCAAGTCCGACGAAAACGTGTTCACTTTCTCGGTGGCGCCGCGTTTCGAGGTGAACGAAAATACCTCGATTTACGCCCGTGTTGCCAAGGGCTTCCGTCCGGGCGGTCCAAATGTGGTGCCGCCAGGCGCGCCGCCCGAGGTGCAGAGCTACGATTCCGACTCTCTGATCAGCTATGAAGCGGGCATCAAGGCCCAGACCGCTGACGGCCGGTTCAGCGTGGATGCCGCAGCCTTCCACATTGACTGGAAGGACATCCAGCTCATTGCGACGGTGTCCAACTTCAACGTCAATACCAATGGCAGCAGGGCCAAGAGCGATGGCTTCGAACTAACTGCAACGGCACGGCCAGTCCGCGGCCTCTCATTGTCGGCCAATGCTGCGTACACCAACGCGCGCCTTACCGAGGACCTGCCGCCAATTGGCGTTACCGTGTCCGGATTTGAGGGCGACCAGCTGCCCTTCACGCCGAAGTTCAGCGCAGCCCTTAACGGCGACTACAGCTGGCCTTTGAGTGGATCCATTGGCGCAACCGTCGGGGCGTCGCTACGGCACCTGTCGAGCCAGACCGCCAGCTATGATGCAGCCTTCCGTGTTGCCAATGGCCATCAGCGCAAGCTCGACGCCTATCAGGTCGTCGACGTTCGAGCCGGGCTGGATTTCGGCAAGTTCCAGGTCGACGCTTATGCCCGGAACCTGTTCAACAGCGCAGGCCGGACGTCGACCAACGGGACGACGGTATTCGGACCCTTCCCGCTCAATCCGGATGGCGCAATGAATACTGGCGTCATTCGCCCCCGCTCGATCGGGATTAGCCTGACTGCAGGCCTATAGTCTGATGGGAGGAGGAGCGACCGATCCAGTAGACCGATCGGCGCAACTGGCGACGCTCGAGACTGCCCCGCTTGGACCGTATCTGCTATTCCTCGGCGATACGGTCGAGCAGGGCTATGCCAAGACCGCATTTGGCTTGTGCGATTGGGCTCCTGATCGATGCATCGGGGAGCTTGCATTGCCTGGCGCCACGGTAAGCACCGGCATTCCACGGCTGAGCTGCCGTGAAGCCTATGCAAAGGGCGCTCGAGCGTTGCTGATCGGCGTCGCCACCCCAGGCGGCGCGATCCCACAGCACTGGATCGCTCCATTGCTTGATGCGCTGAAAGCCGGGCTGGACATTGTGTCGGGGATGCACGCCAGACTCACTGACATTCCGCAGCTCGCGGCGTCGGCTGAAATGCTCGGCCGACGTCTCGTCGATGTGCGCGTCCCACCGGCGAAAATCCCGATCGCGACTGGGCGAAAGCGCAGCGGCAAGAGGCTGCTGACAGTCGGCACCGATTGCGCATTGGGCAAGAAATATACGGCTTTGTCGGTAGCGAGGGCACTCGAGGGGCGCGGGGTTGATGTGACTTTCCGCGCCACTGGCCAGACCGGGATCATGATCGCCGGCGCGGGCATACCGATCGATGCCGTGGTGTCCGACTTCATCGCAGGCGCTGCGGAGATGTTGACTCCCGATGCCTCACCCGATCATCTCGACGTTATCGAGGGCCAGGGATCCCTGTTTCACCCCGCCTATGCGGCGGTGTCGCTCGGTCTATTGCACGGCAGCCAGCCCGATATGTTCATCGCCTGTCACGAGCCTGGCAGGACGCATGTCCTTGGCTACCCCGATTTCGCCCTGCCGTCGTTGGAAGAGCTGATTTCCGAGACTGTAGCTCTTGGGAAACTCACCAATCCCGCCCTCCGGTGCGTCGGCGTCAGCCTAAACACCTCCCGCATGAGCGACCAAGCAGCGCGGCAGCTGATAGCGGCGGAGTCCGACCGGCTGGGCCTTCCGGTTGCAGATCCGGTACGCGGCGGCCGGACCTTCGAGCAGTTGCTCGACGGCTGCCAGGGCTGATCCAATGACCGAATCCTCGTCCGGCGGTTCGTCACTCTTTCAACGCTATTTGTTGCCCGGTTTCGCGTTCAAGGCCGTGGTCATCGGCGGAGGCTATGCCACGGGACGCGAGCTTGCCGAATTCTTCCTGCCGAGCGGCGCATGGGGCGGGCTGGCGGCGATGGCGCTGTCCATGGGCATCTTCAGCCTATGCTGCGTCGTCACCTTTCTCTTCGCCCGGAATTTTGGCGCGCGCGACTATGTGACCTTCTTCAGGCAGCTGCTCGGACCAGGCTGGGTGCTATTCGAGGGCGCCTACATATTGTTCATCGTGCTGATCCTCGCCGTCTACGGCGCGGCGGCGGGCGCGATTGGTAGCGCGGTGTTCGGCCTCAACGAAATCTGGGGCACGCTCGCCCTCGGGCTTTCAATCATCGCCATCGTGACGTTCGGCAATGTCTCGGTCGAACGGATGTTCGCCTATGTCTCCTACCTCCTTTACGCGGTCTATGCGCTGTTCGTGGTCCTGGCGTTCAGCCGCTTCGGGAGCGAGATCAGGTCGGCCTTTGCCAATGAGAGCCAGGTCGGAAGCTGGATGGCAGGCGGGACCGTCTATGCCGGCTATAACCTTATCGGCGCGGTCGTGATCCTGCCGGTGATGAGACATCTCACCAGCGATCGCGACGCGGTCATTGCCGGTGTGCTGGCCGGCCCACTGGCGATGTTGCCGGGTGCTCTGTTTTTTACCTGCATGGTCGCCTTCCTGCCGGACATTGCCTCGGCGACGCTGCCGTCCGATTTCATGTTGCAGCGGCTCGATCTTCCGCTTTTCCATCTGCTGTTCCAGCTGATGATCTTTTCGGCCCTGCTCGAAAGCGGCGCGAGTTCGGTTCATGCCATCAATGAACGAATTGCCAAGGCAGTTAGAGCCCGGCGCGGCGTCGAACTCAGCCATCGAATGCGGCTGGCAATTTCTCTCGCCCTGCTTCTGTTCTGCATGCTGCTGGCCGACCGATTCGGGCTCGTTGCACTGATCGCAAACGGCTACCGGGCGCTGGCCTACATCCTACTCATAGTCTTCGTCCTGCCGCTCCTGACTGTCGGGGCCTGGCGGCTTTGGCGTCACCAATCAAAACCGTTGGAGGTTGCATGAAATCCCGCCTTTCCGTTGCGCTGATCGCGCTTGCCGCGGCATGGCCGGCGCTCGCCGCGCCGCCTGCCAATTTCGACCAACGGGTCGAGGAGCTTCGCCGCGCTTCGGAAACGCCCGGCATGGCGATCGCCATTGTCGAAGACGGCAAGACCGTGCTGGCCAAAGGCTATGGCGTCCGGAAGATCGGCGGCACCGAACCGGTCGACGCCGACACCATTTTCATGACCGGGTCGACCGGCAAGGCCGTGACCGTCGCGGCGTTGGCAACGCTGGTCGATGCAGGCAAGCTCAATTGGGACGACAAGGTCGTCGATCGCCTGCCCGGCTTCCAGATGTACGATTCCTGGGTCACCCGTGAAATGACGGTTCGCGACCTTCTCGTTCACCGCAGCGGCCTGGGCCTTGGCGCCGGCGATCTCATGTTCGTGCCGCGGAGCAAACGAACCCGCGCCCAGATGCTCGAGGGGCTGAAGCACATCAAGCCGGCCACCAGTTTCCGCAGCGGCTACGCCTATGACAACATCCTCTACACCGTCGCCGGTGCGCTGATCGAAGCGGTCAGCGGCCAGAGCTACGAAAGCTATGTTCGCGACCATGTCTACAAGCCCGCCGGATTGCTAACCGCGACCAGCGACGAGCCGGGCCGCCTCGGTACGGTCAACCGCGCTTTTCCGCATGGCCGGATCAACGGACCGGTGCGCGGCCTCGGCGACCAGCAATTGCTCGACGAGACCGATCAGCTGGGCGCTGCTTCGACTCCTGCGGGCCTGCTGGCGATGAGCGCCAACGATCTCGCAAAATGGCTCACCATCCAGCTGGCGCACGGCAAGTTGCCGGATGGCGGACGGCTGTTCAGCGAGGCTTCGTCCGCGACGATGTGGGATCCGCAGGTGATCGAGCCGAACTCTCCACCTCCACCCGGCTTCGAAGCGACCAAGTCCAATTTCAAGACCTACGCCCTAGGTTGGGAGGTATCCGACTACGCCGGTGCGAAGATCATCTCGCACAGCGGCGGCGTGTTCGGTTTCATTACAATGGTCGTGCTGATCCCTGAGAAGAATGTCGGCTTCGCAATCACCATGAATGCGGAAGAAGGGGCGGTGCGGCGCGGCCTGACCTATGAGCTGATCGATCATTATCTCGGCCGGCCATATGTCGACTGGGCCGCTCGCTACAAGCAGCTGCTCACCACGATGCTGGGCAACGCCAAGGTTGCGGTAGAAGCCAAGGCTGCATCGCCGGCCAAGGTCGGACCTTCGCTCTCGCTCGGTCGTTACGCGGGCCAGTACAAGGACCCATGGTACGGGCGAATTACCGTATCGCAGGCTAAGTCGGGCCTCGCCATCAACTTCAACGAGACTCCGCGCATGAGCGGCCCGCTAGTCCATTACCAATATGACACGTTCATCGCCCGCTTCGAGGACAAGGGGATCGAGCCGGCCTATGTGACCTTCGGTCTTGATGCCGAAGGGAAAGTCGACCACATCACGATGAAGCCGGTGTCCCCTATGGCTGATTTCAGCTTCGACTATCAGGATCTGAATTTCACCCCCCTGGCTTCAGCACGCTGACCAGTTAAGCTACAGGAGACAGCGATGACCAGGCGCTATCTGATTGCGTCGACGGCACTTGCAGCGGCACTTTGGCAAACTGGGATTGCGCAAGGCGCTGCTCCGGAAAACTATGACCTGATCATCCGCAATGGGATGGTATACGACGGAAGCGGCGGTGCGCCCTATGCGGGCGACGTCGGGATCAAGGGCGACAGGATCGTCTACGCCGGACCGGCCACCACCGCGACCGCCGCCAAAACGGTCGATGCCAAGGGCCTCGCCGTCGCGCCGGGCTTCATCAACATGCTGAGCTGGGCGACGGAATCGCTGCTGGTTGACGGCTTGGGCCAAAGCGACCTCCGCCAGGGCGTCACGCTCGAAGTCATGGGCGAAGGCTGGTCGATGGGCCCGCTCAATCCCGAAATGAAGAAGCTGGCGGTAGCTCAGCAGGGCGACTTCAAATATCCGATAGAATGGACCACGCTCGGCGAATATCTGAGCCTGTTGGAGCGACGCGGTACGACGATGAACGTGGCGTCCTTCGTCGGCGCGACAACGGTCCGCCAACATGAGCTCGGCGAGCGCGATGTTGACCCCACTCCGCAGCAGCTGGCGCGGATGCGCGTCCTTGTCCGGCAGGCGATGGAAGAAGGCGCGCTCGGTGTCGGCTCCTCCCTCATCTATCCGCCGGCGACCTTCGCCGAAACCGATGAGCTGGTCGCACTGACGACCGAAGCCGCCCGCTGCGGCGGCAGCTATATCAGTCACATGCGTTCAGAAGGCGATCGCCTGCTGGAAAGCATCGACGAATTAATCGAGATATCCCGCCGTTCTGGAGCGCCGGCCGAAATCTATCATTTGAAGCAGGTTGGTCGCGCCAACTGGGACAAGATCGACGCCGCCATTGCCAAGATTGAGGCGGCCCGGGCTTCGGGTCTCAAGATCAGCGCCGACATGTATAGCTATACGGCAGGTGGAACCGGCCTCGCTGCATCGATGCCGCCATGGGTGCAGGATGGCGGCAATGAGGCAATGCTGAAGCGGCTGAAGGACCCCGCGATCGTCGAGCGCATCAAGAAAGAGATGCTGCAGCCCGGCTCAAACTGGGAAAATCTATACCTGCACGCCGGTCCGGACGGTGTCCTTATCGCCAGCATGACGGAGCCGTCGCTAAAGCCGCTGATGGGCAAGGCCGTCGCCGAAATTGCGAAAATGCGCGGAGTCAGTCCCGAGCAGGCGGTCATCGATCTCGTGCTCGCCGACAAAGGCCGCTCCGGCGCCATCTATTTCCTGATGAACGAGGAGAATGTCCGCCGGCAGGCAGCATTGCCCTGGGTCAGCTTCGGTTCTGACGCAGAGGCATCCGCGCCGGAGGGCGTGTTCCTAAAGTCGAGTACCCATCCGCGCGCCTACGGCAACTTCGCGCGGTTTCTCGGCAAATATGTTCGCGACGAAAAGGTCGCTCCGCTGGCTGACGCAGTACGCCGGCTGAGCGCCCTGCCTGCGCAGAACCTGGGGCTAAACGGCCGCGGCATGCTCAAACCCGGGATGGCAGCCGACGTCGTTTTGTTTGATCCCGCGACGATTGCCGATCATTCGACTTTCGCCAAACCGATGCAGTTTGCGACCGGCGTCAGGGACGTGTTCGTCAACGGCGTCCAGGTTCTGAAGGACGGCAATCCCACGGGAGCGAAACCTGGCCGGTTCGTGAAGGGGGCTGGCTGGACCGGCTGGCCCGGCGGCGGGGCCTGCCGTCGAGAAGCAAAGCCCTAGGACGGGCGATCGCCGGCACTGATTTGACCTAGAAATCTGTTCGGAAGGTGATGATCGGCCCGCTTTGTGCGACGTCGTACAGGAAGTCGCCATGGTCGTAATTGACCTTGAAGTAGCGCCAGCCTGCCCCGAGGGTCATCTTGTGGTTTAGCTGGTAATTGACCGTCGCATTGCCCTGCCAGGTCAGGTCCGACCCCAGGCCGAATCCGCCGACGTCACCGTAGACCGCCATGCTCCATTTGCCGCCTATCGGGGCGTGCACGCGGGCGGCGACAAGAGGGTCGAACCAACTTTCCCTCTTCGATCCATCCGCGCTTTGATTTGGCCCGTCGAGCTGCAATGTAGCTTTGAACCAGTTCATCCGACCGCCGGCCAGCAGGTCGACGGTTACTGGCCCTTTGTTGGCCACTCGATAGCCGCCCAGCAAGGTGACCTCGGCCGTCCGCGAATCGAGCTCAGCGTCGAGGAAGTCCTGGTCGCGGATGTCGATGCCGTGCTTCGCGTCGAGGTGGATGAAGGTCAGGTCGCCAAGGACGAAAATACGATCATGCCGCGCTTCTGCAGCGCCCATGAATGCAAATTTAAGTGCTTTCAGGACATCGCCGAACGACAGGTCGAGACCAACCGGTTCGACCGGCCCGATGATATCCGTTTTGCCTTTGGCACTGGCGAACCAGGCGTAACCGATTGTCGCAAACTCCCACTGCTTTGATGCTGTGGCCGGTTCGGAGATGGCAGCTGGTGGCGGCTCAGTGGATTGAGCATGTGCCGACCCCGCCCAGGCCGCCAACAGCAGTGATGCCAGGGATTTTGCCAGTCCGATCGGCATCGATTTCCGCATGGCCCTGCCCTTCCGCCCTTGCGCGGAATGTATCGGGCAGCGGCGCGACACCGGCTATCGGGGAAATACCTAGGTAGAGGCCTCCACCACCCCGGCAAATCGCCAGATGGTGGTCAGGTGATGCGACGCATCAATTCTTCGAGATCGATCGGTTTGCGGATCACCGGAACCGTCCCTCGGGCATCAGCCACTGCGTCCTCATCGGCATAGCCGGTCATCAGCAGGGCATGGATCGACGGGCGCTGGCTGACCGCAGACTTGATTGTGTCGAGCCCGTTCATCCCGGGCATGGCGAAATCAGTGAGGAGTACATCGTAGCCGCCATTGCATTTGAGCCGCTCAATCGCGCTGCTGCCGTCGCTCACCTCGTCAACCGCGAACCCCATTTCCCGAAGCTGTTCGCCGAGGACCGTCCGGACCGCGTCATCGTCGTCGACCAGCAGTACCGCCTTGGACGACTTGGCAAGCGGCGGGAGAGTCCGCTTCGCCGCTTCCGGCGGAGCCGGCTGGCGTGTCGAGGGCAAAATCATCTCGACCGTCGTACCCTTGCCCGGCGGGCTATTGATCTGCAGCCTGCCACCGGATTGCTGGACAAAGCCGGCCACCATCGACAGCCCAAGGCCGGTTCCCTTGCCCGATTCCTTGGTAGTGAAAAAGGGTTCGGTAATCCGGTCTATAATGTCGTCAGAAATGCCTTGTCCCTCATCGCTGACTCTGATCCGGATGAAACGGCCGGTGAATTGGTCGGTGCCCAAGTCGGCTTCCCGCTCATCGATTGCAACGTTGATCCGCCCTCCCGCCGGCATGGCATCGCGCGCATTAAGGATGAGGTTCACCAGCGCGAGCTCGAGCTGCGGCCGGTCAACAAACAGATTGTCGACCTGTTTGGCGCAGGCCCAATCGACCTCGATTGCGCCCGCCAGCGCATGCTCCACCAATCCAGCAACCGAATTGCACAACGATTGCGGATCGACGCTTGTCGGGGACAACTCCTGCTTGCGCGCAAAAGCCATCATCCGCCGCACCAGTTCCGCTCCCTGCTCGGCGGCGTGCCGCATCTGGTCGATGATCAGTTGGTCACGCTCCTCGAGCGGCACGCGCCGTTCAAGCAAGTGAAGGCCGCCCAGCACGGCGGACAGGAGATTGTTGAAATCATGGGCGATGCCGCCGGTCAGCTGGCCGATCGCATCCATTTTCTGGGCCTGAAGCAGCCGGCTCTCGAGCATTCGCTGCTCGCTGACATCGGTCAGCGTGCCCGCGAACTCGGTGGTTCCGTCTTCGCCATCCTTCACCAGAACGGCCTGGTCATGGAAATGCTTGAAGCTGCCGTCAGCACATTGCCAGCGATACTCGATTGAAAATCGGCCGCTCTCGGCCCGCTCAGCGAGCGCCGCAAAAACCCGCTCCCGATCATCGGGGTGGAGGCGACGCTCCCAGAGGTGGGGCTCGGCCTGAACCTGGTCGAAGCTGAAGCCGGTCAGCGCGGCGATGTCGCCGCTGATGAAGGTGGGGTGCCTCAGCTCCGCAGAAAGCGGTTCCAGATAGAGCAGCATGGGCAATGATTGAATGATCGCCGCCTCGCGTTCCCTCGTTTCTTGAAGTTCGCGAGTGATCTGCAGCCGTTCCAGCTCAGCCTCGAAGTTGGCTTCGCGCAACTCTTTCTCTGCGCGGCTGGTTTCTTCGACCTGGACCCGCATATTGTAGAGGTCCACGAACACGCTGACCTTCGATTTCAGGATCATTGGATCGACCGGCTTGAACACATAGTCGACCGCGCCCATGGCGTAGCCGCGCATCAAATGTTCGGTTTCCTTGTTGACCGCCGACAGGAAGATGATCGGGATTCGCGCGGTCTGTTCGCGCTCGCGGATCAGGCCGGCGGTTTCATAGCCGTCAAGTTCCGGCATGAACACGTCGAGCAGGATGACCGCGAATTCACCCTTAAGCAACTGGCGCAAGGCCTCGCGGCCCGATGTCGCCGTGACCACCTCTGCAAGGTCTTTCAGCACCTCCGCGAGCGCCATCAGATTGCGCTCATCGTCATCGACCAACAAAATTCGTGCCCGTGGACGCGCGCCCGCCATGCATTTTGCTTGTTTCACCAGCGACAGGCCCGTCACTCAGGCCGCCTTCGTCACGCGTTTCGCGCGCGGCGCAGCAGTCGCGCTTCGGGCGCGCCCTATCCATACCCGCATCAGGGCCAGCAGCAGGTCGATGTCGACGGGCTTGGCAATGTAGTCGGAGGCTCCCGCATCGAGGCATTTCTGCCGGTCGCCCTTCATCGCCTTCGCGGTAACTGCGACCAGCGCGACGTCGGCAATGCTTGGCGTCGACCGAATTCGCTGCATCGTCTCATAGCCGTCCATCTCGGGCATCATGATGTCGACCAGGGCGACGTCGATGTTCTGCTCGGCGAGCAGGATTGAGATACCTTCTGCGCCACGCTCGGCGTGCAGCACTTCCACGCCATGCACTTCAAGCACGCTGGTCAGTGAGTAAATGTTGCGAATGTCATCGTCGATGATGAGGATTCGGCTGCCAGCAATCTCGGGGATGGCTTCGCGCTTCGGCTTTTTGCCTGCCCGTCGTGCCGGTTCCTTAGCTTTCTTGCCGGCGGCTTTCGCAGACTCGGCGACCTCCCGGAACAGGGCGGCAATGCGGTCGCGGTCGGCCGGCTTCTCGGTGACTCCGGCGGCGCCGATGGTCAGCGCATGCTCGGCCTGTTCCGCCCCTGAAATGACATGCACCGGGATATCCGCCGTATCGGGATCATGCCGCAGCAGGTCGAGCAGGACGAAGCCGTCGATGTCCGACAGGCCCAGGTCCAGGGTGATTGCGCTGGGGCGCATCTTCCGCACCATTCCCACGGTGCCGGACCCGGCAGAAGAGATGACTCCCTTCAGCCCTTGCTCGTGCGCCAGCTCGAGCAGTACGCCGGCAAAGGTCGGGTCGTCCTCCACGATCAGGACGAAGGGGTGGCCATTGAGCTCATCCCGGTCGTCGGGCGGGGCATAGCTGATAACCGTCGGCGTGTCGGCCACCGCCTCGTCGATCAGGGTAGCCGGAATCGCCAGCGGACCGCCGAACGACTGCTGCGGCACATAGAGCGTAAAGGTTGAGCCTTCGCCCGGAACGGAGCGGACCTGGAGCTCGCCGCCCAGCAGCCTGGCGATCTCGCGGCTGATCGAGAGGCCCAGCCCGGTGCCGCCATATTTGCGGCTGGTCGTGCCGTCGGCCTGTTGAAACGCTTCGAAGATCAGTTTCTGCTTGTCCTGTGGAATGCCGATACCCGTATCGCGGACCGAGATTTCGATCGCCTCGTCGACCTCGCGGAGCACCGGGTGGCTTGGGCTCCAACCCTCAGTGGCAGTCCGCACGGACATGGTCACGCCACCTTGCGCAGTGAACTTGAACGCGTTCGACAGCAGGTTGAGGACAATCTGCTGGAGCCGCTTTTCGTCGGTGCGGATGGTCGTTGGCAGGGACTCGTCGAAATCGACTTTGAACGACAGACCCTTTTCTGATGCGAGCTGGCGGAAGGTGCGCTCCATATGCTGCTTGAGGCCGGCCATCGGCATGTCGCCGACTTCGATCGAGACGGTGCCTGACTCGATCTTTGACAGGTCCAAAATGTCGTTGATGAGATTGAGCAGGTCGGTGCCCGCGCCATGGATGGTGCGCGCAAACTCGATTTGCTTGTCGCTGAGGTTGCCCTGCTGATTGTCGGACAGCAATTTCGACAGGATCAGCAGCGAATTGAGCGGAGTTCGAAGTTCGTGGCTCATATTGGCCAGGAACTCCGATTTATACTTTGAGGTCAGCGCCAGCTGCTCGGCCTTCTCCTCGACCGCGCGCCGGGCCATGTCGATCTCGAAGTTCTTGGCTTCGACCTGGCGCTTCTCATTCTCCAGCAGCTGCGCCTTCTCCTGTAGCTCCTCGTTGGTGTTGTGAAGCTCTTCCTGCTTGGTCGTGAGTTCGGTCTGGCGCGCCTGGAGCTCCTGGGTCAACAATTGGGATTGGGACAGCAAGCCTTCGGTCCTCATCGTCGCCGCGATCGTGTTGAGCACGATGCCGACCGTTTCCATCAACTGATTGAGGAAGCTGTGATGGGTCTCGTTGAACTCTTCGAACGAGGCCAGCTCAATGACCGCTTTGACCTCATCCTCGAACAGGGCCGGCAAGATGTTGATATTGACCGGCGCCGATTTGCCGAGCCCCGAGCCGATCTGGATGAAATCGCCTGGCACCTCCTTGAGGCGCAGCGGCCGCTTGTCGGCGGCGGCTTGACCGATCAGCCCTTCGCGCAACCCGAACCGCTTCTTCAGCTGGTCGTGGCTTTCGGCACCATAGCTGGCGACGAGGTCCAGCTTGGTTTCCTCTTCGTCGCGGTTGGTGACGTAAAACACTCCATATTGCGCGTTCACCAGCGGCGCGAGCTCGGACATGATGAGGTTGGAGATGGTTGCAAGGTCGCGTTCGCCCTGGAGCATTCGGCTGAACCGGGCGAGGTTGGTCTTGAGCCAATCCTGCTCGGCATTCTTCAGCGTCTGCTCTTTCAGGTTCAAAATCATTTCATTGATGTTGTCCTTGAGAGCGGCCATCTCGCCGGAGGCTTCAACCGCAATGGACCGGGTGAGATCGCCCTTGGTCACCGCAGTCGCCACCTCGGCGATCGAACGGACCTGGTTGGTCAGGTTGGCGGCAAGCTGGTTGACGTTGTCGGTCAGGTCACGCCACAGGCCGGCCGCACCCGGAACGCGAGCCTGACCGCCGAGGCGGCCCTCGACGCCGACTTCGCGAGCCATATTCGTCACCTGGTCGCCGAACGTCGACAATGTCTCGATCATCCCGTTGATCGTCTCGGCCAGCGCGGCGATCTCGCCCTTGGCGTCGAACGTCAGCTTGCGCTTCAGATTGCCTTGGGCGACCGCGGTCACCACGTCGGCGATGCCGCGCACCTGGTTGGTAAGGTTGGTCGCCATCAGGTTGACGTTGTCGGTCAAGTCTTTCCAGGTTCCGCCGACACCCGGCACCTGCGCCTGGCCGCCAAGCTTGCCTTCGGTGCCGACTTCGCGCGCGACGCGAGTCACTTCTGAAGCAAAGCCGTTCAGCTGGTCGACCATCGTGTTGATGGTGTTCTTGAGCGCCAGGATTTCGCCCTTCACGTCGACCGTAATCTTCTTCGACAAGTCGCCACGGGCGACCGCCGTGGTGACATCGGCGATATTGCGCACCTGGCCGGTCAGATTGTCGGCCATCAGGTTGACGTTGTCGGTGAGGTCTTTCCATGTGCCGGCCACGCCGCGCACCTGTGCCTGTCCGCCAAGCTTGCCTTCCGTGCCAACCTCGCGCGCGACACGGGTGACTTCGGAGGCAAAGCTGTTGAGCTGATCGACCATCGTATTGATCGTATTTTTCAGCTCAAGAATTTCTCCCTTCACGTCGACAGTGATCTTCTTGGAAAGGTCGCCCGACGCGACGGCAGTGGTCACTTCGGCGATGTTGCGCACCTGGCCGGTCAGGTTGGCGGCCATCGCGTTCACATTGTCGGTCAAATCCTTCCAGGTGCCGCCGACGCCCTCGACCTGGGCCTGGCCGCCGAGCCGCCCTTCCGTACCGACTTCGCGCGCAACGCGTGTGACTTCGCTGGCGAAGCTGTTGAGCTGGTCGACCATCACGTTGATGGTGTCCTTGAGCTCGAGGATCTCGCCTTTCACTTCGACGGTGATCTTCTTCGACAGGTCGCCGCGGGCCACCGCGGTCGTCACCTCGGCGATGTTGCGCACCTGGCCGGTCAGGTTGCCGGCCATGGCGTTCACATTGTCGGTCAGATCCTTCCAAGTGCCGCCGACGCCCTCGACTTGGGCCTGGCCGCCGAGCCGACCTTCCGTACCGACTTCGCGCGCGACGCGGGTCACTTCCGACGCGAAGCTGTTGAGCTGATCGACCATCACGTTGATGGTGTCCTTGAGCTCGAGGATCTCGCCCTTCACGTCGACGGTGATCTTCTTTGACAAGTCGCCGCGCGCCACTGCTGTCGTCACCTCGGCGATGTTGCGGACTTGGCCGGTCAGATTGTCGGCCATTAGATTCACATTGTCGGTAAGATCGGCCCATGTTCCGGCCACTCCCGGCACCTGCGCCTGTCCGCCGAGCTTGCCTTCGGTGCCGACCTCGCGCGCCACGCGGGTCACTTCCGATGCGAAGCCATTCAGCTGGTCGACCATCACGTTGATGGTGTTCTTGAGCTCGAGAATCTCTCCCTTCACGTCGACGGTGATCTTCTTGGAGAGGTCGCCTGATGCCACCGCGGTCGTCACCTCGGCGATGTTGCGCACCTGGCCGGTCAGGTTGGCGGCCATGAAATTGACGTTGTCGGTAAGGTCCTTCCAGGTACCGGCCACGCCAGGGACCTGGGCCTGGCCGCCGAGCTTGCCCTCGGTGCCGACCTCGCGGGCGACGCGGCTCACTTCCGAAGCGAACCCGTTGAGCTGATCGACCATCGTGTTGATGGTGTTCTTGAGCTCGAGGATTTCGCCCTTCACGTCGACGGTGATCTTCTTGGAAAGGTCGCCTGACGCCACCGCGGTTGTAACCTCGGCGATGTTGCGGACTTGGCCGGTCAAATTGGCGGCCATGAAATTCACATTTTCAGTGAGTCCACGCCACGTCCCGGCGACGCCCTCGACGCGCGCCTGGCCGCCAAGCTTGCCCTCAGTGCCGACCTCGCGGGCCACGCGGGTCACTTCGGACGCAAAGCTGTTGAGCTGATCGACCATCGTATTGATGGTGTTCTTGAGCTCGAGAATCTCTCCCTTCACGTCGACCGTGATCTTCTTGGAAAGATCGCCCAGCGCCACGGCCGTGGTCACTTCGGCGATGTTGCGGACTTGGCCGGTCAGGTTGGCGGCCATCAGATTGACGTTATCGGTGAGATCCTTCCAGGTGCCGGCGACGCCCTTCACATTGGCCTGGCCTCCGAGCTTGCCCTCGGTGCCGACCTCGCGGGCGACGCGTGTCACTTCGGACGCGAATGATGCCAGCTGCTCGACCATGGTGTTGACCACCTTGCCGATGCGCAGGAACTCGCCGCGCAACGGGCGGCCATCGATTTCCACCGACATGGTCTGCGACAGGTCGCCCTTGGCCACGGAGCCGATGACCCGGGCGACCTCGGTGGTCGGCTGGACCATGTCGTCGATCAGTTCGTTGACGGCGCGGAGCTTGCTGTCCCAGCCGCCGGTCGCGCCGCGGATCTTGGCGCGGTGGCCGATCTTGCCTTCCTTGCCGACAACTCGCGACAGGCGCTCGAATTCCTCGGTCAGCTGCTGGTTGAGGCTGACCACTTCGTTGAACAGGATGGCGATTTCGGCGTCGGCTTCAGCGCCGTCCTCAGGCAGGCGGACGGTGAAGTCGCCGCGGCGCAGTTTTCGGAGTGCTGAAATCAGGTCCCGGCGGTTGACCCCAAATTCGGATCGCGGGCTTTGTTTATTCACTGCACACCTCACCACTCCGAGGAGCAGGCATACAGCTCCCCCCAGTATCGGAAAATTCTTCAGCGTCTAATCAGTTCCGGTGTTTCAAAATTAAACGAAATCCTGTCCCGTAGGGGTCGGTTGGCCGGGCGGAGGCAATTTTTCGTCGTAAATCCATCCACTTGACTCTCTGGCCAGCCAAGCGCACCTGAGAACATATCAGGAACAAAATGATGCGCGAGTCGGTTGATCAGCTAGCTATGCTGAGGCGGAATCTGGCCTCGATTGCCGGGAACAGGCTGTTGTCCGGGGATCAGCGGATTGCAACCGGCCACCTGACGCTCGACGCGGCACTGGACGGCGGCTTGGCGCGAGGGCGCGTTCATGAGCTGTTTCCTGCCGAAGCCGACGATGGGCCAAGTGCAACCGGCTTCGCGGCGATGATCGCGCTGAGGGCAGCCGGACGGGACTCGCCGATCTTCTGGTTGAGCAGCGACCAGGCCGGACGGCGCGGCGGTCGCCTTCATGCTCCCGGCCTCGTCGAACTGGGCGGTGACCCGGGTGCGTTGGTGCTGGGACAAGCTCCCGATGCCAAGGCGCTGCTCAGAAGCGCTGCCGACGCGGCGCGCTGTCCGGGCCTCAAGGCACTGATCGTCGAATGTTGGGGCAAATGTCCCGAGCTCGATCTCACCGCCAGCCGCCGCCTGGCGCTGGCCGCCGAGCAATCGGGCGTGACTTTGTTCTTGCTGCGGCTGGAAGCAGAGCCGCTGCCCAGCGCGGCGGACACGCGCTGGTCGGTCGGCACGACACCATCGCGTCCTTTGGAGGCCGATTCGCCCGGGCCGCCAATGTTCGAAATCGAATTGCTGCGCCGGCGTTCCGGGCCTTCCGGCATGCGCTGGCGCCTGGAGTGGGATCGTGACCAAATCATCTTCCGCGAGCCGGCGAATTCTGGCGCTATGGTTTCCCTTCCTGCCGGCCGACCGGTTGCGGCGGACCCATGGCGGCTTAGCGCCTGAAATTCCACTTGCCTTCGTCCTGAAGGTGAAGGGCGCGCTGCGCTTGGCGGCAGTCGACCAGGCAGCGCGATCCCTGGGATTGGAGCAGGGAATGGCGCTGGCCGACGCGCGCGCACGCGTCCCCATGCTGGAGACGGCCGAACATGACGAGTCGGCCGACCGGGCATGGCTCGAACAGCTGGCCGACGGCTGTATCCATTATACGCCGCTGGTCGCTTTGGACCCGCCGCATGGGCTGATCCTTGACGTTTCCGGCTGCGCTCATTTGTTCGGCAGCGAACGGGGCCTTGCCGTTCATGTCGAGGCGCGGATGGCCGCGCTCAGGATGACGGCGCGATTGGCTTTCGCCGATACGCCTCGGGCAGCGCATGCGCTGGCGCGGTACCAGGCGTTTGTCGCCAGGGATGAAGCGACGGCCATTCGCAAGCTCCCGGTCGCGGCGCTGGAGCTGGATCCGGAAGCGACCCAAGGCCTGCTTCGTGCCGGTCTCAAATCGGTTGGTGAATTGGCCAAGCGGCCGATGGCGGGGATTGCGGCGCGATTTGGGGCACAGGCAGTGACGGCGCTGCGCGAGCTATTGGGTGAAGCGTCCCGGCCCATCGAGCCGCGCATTCCTGCTACCCCGATTCTCGCCGAGCGTCGTTTCGCCGAACCGGTAGCCCGCACCGAATATGCGATTGCCGTGCTTGGCGAACTGGCTGCCGAGGCAGCCTGGCAGCTCGAACAAAGGCATGAGGGCGGCCGGCGGTTTAAGGCCTGTTTTTTCCGCAGCGACGGGCTGATACGGCCGCTCATGATTGAGACCAGCCGGCCGACCCGCGATCCGGCACTGGTCATCCGGCTGATGAACGAGCGGATCGAGAGCCTCAATGACCCGATCGATCCCGGTTTCGGCTTTGATCTCATCCGCCTGTCGGTGCCGGTAACCGAACCGCTGGCGGTGACCCAGTTGAAGCTGGAAGGCGGAGCAGCGAAGGAAGCCGAGGTTGCGGCGCTGATTGACCGCCTGAGCACCCGTTTGGGGCGCGAGCGGGTGTGCCGGTTGGTGACGCAGGACACGCATATTCCGGAGCAGATGCAATTGGCGCTGCCATTCGTGGAGGCTGCTCCGCCTGCTGCGAAATGGCCGGTCCCCACACCCGGTGAACCGCCGCTCAGGCCTCTTCACCTGTTCGATCCGCCGCAGCCGATCGAAGTCATGGCTTCGGTTCCAGACGGCCCGCCGCACCGCTTCCGCTGGCGCCGCAAATTTCATGAGGTGCGTCGTTTCGAGGGACCGGAGCGGATCGCGAGCGAATGGTGGAAGCGCAGGGATGGAGCGGTCGATAATGCCGGTCTCACCCGTGACTATTACCGCGTCGAAGATGCGCGGGGCCGGCGCTTCTGGGTCTTCCGCCACGGGCTGTTCGACGAAAAGCCCAACCCGAAATGGTATCTCCACGGACTGTTCGCATGAGTTTCGCCGAGCTAGTGGCCGCGACCAACTATTCATTCCTGAGGGGAGCCTCGCACCCTGGAGACATGGTCGGCCGGGCGCTGGAGCTGGGCATGGCAGGGATCGGTATCGCCGACCGCAATAGCGTTGCTGGCGTGGTACGCGCATGGAGCGCGCTCAATGACGCCTGCGATCAGGCCTGCAGAACGCTGGAGGAAATCGGCTTCAGGCTGATCGTCGGCTCCCGGCTGGTGTTCGCCGATGCGACGCCGGACATTATTGCCTACCCCGCTACGCGCCATGGCTGGGGGCGGCTGACCCGGCTGCTGACCGTCGGCCACCGGCGGGCTGAAAAGGGCGATTGCATCCTGCACTTCGCCGATCTTATGGCCCATGCCGAAGACCTGCTGTTGATCGTCCTGGCCGACGATTCCCATGAATTTTTGCTTCGCCGCCTGGCCGAGGAGCGGCCGGAAGCGGTGTGGCTGGGCGCGACCATGCCGCGGCAAGGCTGTGATCGCCGCCGGCTGGCGAAACTCAAACGGCTGGCCGATCGGATCGGCGTACCGCTGCTCGCCACCAACGACGCGCTTTACGCGTCGCCCGAAGACCGGCCACTGCACGATGTGGTGACCTGCATTCGGGAAGGAGTGACGATCCAGTCCGCGGGACGGCTGCTGGCTGCCAATGCCGAGCGGCATTTGAAATCGCCAGGCGAAATGGCGCGCCTGTTCCGTGACTGTCCCGAAGTGGTTGAAGAGAGCCTCAATTTCCTGTCGCGCATCCATTTCACACTCGACGAACTGCGCTACGAATATCCGCACGAGCCTGTGCCCGACGGCTGGACCGCGCAGAGCTGGCTTGAACATCTGGTGATGAATGCAGCGAACAAGCGCCATCCGGGCGGCTTGCCGCCCAAATGGCAGAAGGTGCTGGATGAGGAATTCGGCCTGATCCGCAAATGCGAGTACGCCAACTATTTCCTTACCGTGCACGACATCGTGCAATTCGCGAGGAGGCAGGACCCGCCGATCCTTTGCCAGGGACGCGGGTCGGCGGCCAATTCGCTCGTTTGCTATTTGTTGGAAATCACCCCGATCGATCCGGTCGAAAACAACCTCCTGTTCACCCGTTTCCTGTCCGAGGAGCGCCGCGAGCCACCCGATATCGACGTCGACTTCGAGCACGAGCGGCGCGAGGAGGTGATGCAATATGTTTACCGCCGCTATGGCCGCGAACGCGCCGGGATTGCGGCGACGGTCATCCATTATCGCTCGCGCAGCACAGTGCGCGAGGCGGGCAAGGCCTTGGGCTTGTCGGAGGATGTCACTGCCCGGCTCGCCAGCACCATATGGGGCAGTTACGAGAATGACTTGGAGGAGGACCGCTACGGCGAGGCCGGGCTGGTCCTGGCCAATCCGGATATTGCGCGGCTGCAGGCGATCGTCGACCGGCTGCTAAAATTTCCGCGCCATTTATCGCAGCATGTCGGCGGCTATGTGCTGACCGAAGGACGACTGGACGAGATTGTCCCTATCCACAACGGGGCGATGGTGGATCGTACCTTCATCGAATGGGACAAGGACGACATCGACGCGCTTGGACTGATGAAGGTCGATGTCTTGGCGCTCGGCATGCTGACCTGCATCCAGAAGAGCTTCGACCTGTTGCGGCGGCACCGGCTCGGCGACTGGCAGCTCGATACCGTGCCGACCGAGGATCCGGCGGTCTACGACATGCTTTGCAAGGGCGACAGCATTGGTGTCTTCCAGGTGGAAAGCCGGGCCCAGATCAACATGCTTCCGCGGTTGAAGCCCCGCTGTTTCTACGATCTGGTGATCGAGGTGGCGCTGGTCCGCCCCGGCCCGATCGAGGGCGACATGGTCCATCCCTATCTCCGCCGCCGCAACGGAGAGGAGAAGATTGATCTCCCATCGCCCGGGCCGCCGCATCCGCCGAACGAGCTGCAAGAAGTGCTCGGTCGAACCTTCGGTGTTCCCTTGTTCCAGGAACAGGCGATGAAGATCGCGATCGTGGCTGCCGGCTTCACGCCGGACGAGGCCAATGGGTTGCGCAGGGCCATGGCTACCTTCCGCAACCTGGGCACCATCCACCGCTACGAGGCAAAGATGGTCGAGGGGATGGTCAGCCGCGGCTATTCCCGTGATTTCGCGGGACGCTGCTACAATCAGATCAAAGGCTTCGGCAGTTACGGCTTCCCCGAAAGCCACGCCCAGAGCTTCGCCAAGCTGGTTTACATATCCGCCTGGCTGAAGTGCCATCACCCGGCGGTGTTTACCTGCGCGCTGCTGAACTCCCAGCCGATGGGTTTCTACGCGCCGGCGCAACTGGTCAGCGATGCGCGGCAACATGGCGTCGAGGTGCTCGGGCCCGACATCAATGCCAGCGATTATGATAATTTGCTCGAGCGGCGCGAAGGTGGCTCGCTCGCGATCCGGTTGGGCTTCCGCCAAATCGACGGCTTTCGGAAAGAATGGGCCACGCAATTGATCGCGGCACGGGGAGCTGGTTTCGGCCAAGTCGAGCAGCTGGCGCAGCGCACCGGGCTGCCGTCACGGGCGCTACGCATGTTGGCCGACGCCGATGCGTGCGGCTCCATCGGGATGCGGAGGCGAGAGGCGCTGTGGGAGGCGCAGCGAACCCCGCAGGGCGTGCTGCCGCTGTTCGCTCATGCCGCGGCGGCGGAACTGGGCGAAGAGCCGGATGCCGGGCTGCCGGCAATGCCGCTGCCGGAAGAAGTGGTGACCGATTATCAGGTCACCCGGTTGTCGCTCAAAGGCCATCCGATGCAGTTCCTGCGCTCGACCTTTGCCCAGGAAGGAGTGCTGAGCTGCGCCGAAACCGCCAAGGCCAAGAGCGGCACGCTGGTGCGTTGCGCCGGGGTGGTGCTGATTCGCCAGCGGCCGGGCAAGGGCAATGCGCTGTTCATCACATTGGAGGACGAAACCGGGATCACCAACGTGCTGCTGTGGGCGCGCGATTTCGAACGGTTTCGCCGGGAGGTCATGGCTGCCCGGCTGATGCAGGTCGAAGGCGTGGTCGAGCGCAGCAAGGAAGGGGTGATGCACCTGATGACGCGGCGGGTGGTTGACCGCAGCGCCCTGCTCGGACAACTCACCGAAGATCGGGAGATGCGCCCGCCAATGGCGCACGCCGACGGGCCGAAAAATCCGCCCGACCCGCGCCACGGCCACCCGCGGAATGTCCGGCTACTGCCGAAATCACGCGATTTTCACTGACTGCTAGACAGCCTCGACGATCGTCACATTGGCGATGCCACCGCCCTCGCACATCGTCTGCAGGCCGAACCGCTTGCCGCGAGCGCGAAGGCCATGGACCAGCGTCGCCATCAGCTTGGTTCCGCTGGCTCCTAGCGGATGCCCCAGCGCGATCGCCCCGCCGTTGACATTGAGCTTGCCCGGATCGGCATCCAGTTCGCTCAGCCATGCGAGCGGCACTGGCGCAAAGGCTTCATTGACTTCGTAAAGGTCGATCTCGCCGAGGCCACGGCCCGATCGGTCCAGCGCGCGGCGCGTGGCGGGGATTGGCTCCTGCAGCATGATCACCGGATCGCCGGCGGTAACGGTCAGATTGTCAATCCGGGCGAGTGGCCTCAGGCCGTGCTGCTTCAGCGCGCGTTCCGACACGACCAATACGCCCGACGCGCCATCGCACACCTGGCTGGCGTTCCCGGCAGTGATCATCCCTGCAGGACTGACCGTCTTCAATTCGGCCAACGCCTCCATACTGGCGTCCGCGCGAATGCCCTCGTCTCGATCGTGGCGCCGGGAATTACCTTCCTTGTCGAGCCCGTCGACAATGACGAGCTCGCGTTCGAAAGCGCCGCTTTCCGTGGCAGCCGCGGCTTTCCGATGGCTCGAAACTGCGAAGGCGTCGAGCTCCTCGCGGCCAAAACCGTAAATCTGCGCCATCATCTCCGCGCCAGTGAACTGACTGAACTGCTCGACCCCGTAGCGGCCCTTGATCGACTGCGGCCACGGTCCGATGCCGATTCCCGCCTGCATCGGCAGGATCACCGGGGTACCCATCGGCACCCGGGTCATGCTTTCTACCCCGGCAGCGATCACTACATCCTGGGTCCCGCTCATCACCGCCTGAGCGGCGAAATGCAGGGCCTGCTGTGAGCTGCCGCACTGCCGGTCGATGCTGACCGCGGGAACGCTGTCGGGCAGGCCGGACGCCATCACCATGTTGCGGCCGATATGGAAGCTTTGCTCGCCGACCTGGCTGACGCAACCGACGATCACATCCTCGATCGCGGCGGGGTCGATTCCGCTTCGCGCCACCAATGCATCGAGGACGGCTGCGCCGAGGTCCGCGGGGTGCCATTCGCGCAGCGCCCCGGCGCGCCGCCCACCCGCAGTGCGCAGCGCCTCGACAATATAGGCTTCTGCCATCAGCTTCCCCCTGTCTCCGTCGACCAGGCTAGGACAAAAATCCCTTCGCTGGTCAATGTCCGTGCTGCGCCGCTGTCGATCAACGCGCATTCACCGGGGTTAAGGTCCCCGACGGGAGCGTCGATTGGCAGCAGCTGAACGTCGTGCATCAGCGAGGGAAGTTCCGGTGATGCGCCGGCGCACCATGCGACGCCGAAATGCGGACCGCCGACCAGCACCCGGCTCTGGCTGCCGACGCTGGTATCGAGCGCATGGTTGTGGGGCTTCGCCCGCACGACGTCGGCCGCCTCCGCCAAATGCAGTTCGCGCGGCCGGCCATAGTCATAAAGCCGATAAGTGAGATCGACCGCCTGCTGGATCTCGAGCACCGTCAGGCCGGGCCCGAGGGCATGGATGGTCCCGGCAGGGTTATAGATGAAGTCGCCCTTCTTTGGCCGCCGCCAGTCGATCAGGTCGACAATAGAGCCGTCACGCGCCGCACCGATGACCTCGGCTGCGGGCAAATCGCGGAGGGTTCCGATGCCCAACTCGGCCTCCTCATCGACGTCGAGCACGATCCAGCACTCGTCCTTGCCGCGCGGATAGCCGCGCGCCCGCGCCGTCGCGTCATCAGGGTGCACCTGGACCGACAGGCGCTCGGTGGTGAAGAGATATTTGACCATGACGTCGAGCGCGCGGTCCGCCGGCGGCTCGAACCAAATTTCCCCGACTTGCCGCTTTGGATCGACGTGGAAGCGGGGATCGATGCCCGTTCTGCCCCAGGGCTTGTCGACAACCTTGGTGGCAAGGCGTTCCATCAGGCGAGTGCCGCGACCAGTTCCTTCAGCGGAAGGAAGGCGAAGCCGATCGAGCTGTCGGAAATACCGTACGGCATGAACAACTGGTCGCCGACCCGCATTCCGCCGCAGGTGTATACGACGTTGGGAACGTAGCCGTTGCGGTCGTCGTCCTCGGCCTCAAGGATCGGATAGCGGGTGCGGCCGAGAATTTTCGAGGGATTTTCACGGTCGAGCAGCACGGCACCGAGCGCATATTGCCGCATTGCTCCGACGCCATGGGTCAAGACCAGCCATCCCTCGTCGATCAGGATCGGCGCCCCGCAATTGCCGATCTGGATGAACTCCCAGGCATATTTGGGTTCCATCAGCAGGTCGCCGCCTTCCCAGTGGGT
>Ga0207650_10000762_pt1 | contig 24726 bp, 25 predicted proteins | sample KBSS63metaG_FD_184325 | JGI IMG/M metagenome (GOLD analysis project Ga0207650, IMG submission 184325) | Switchgrass rhizosphere microbial communities from Kellogg Biological Station, Michigan, USA - KBS S6-3 metaG (SPAdes) (version 2) | ecosystem: Host-associated > Plants > Roots > Rhizosphere...
CGTCCCGCCCGAGAAGCCGCCATCATCATAGAGGTCCGGAAGCAGTGTCCAGCCCTCATGACGCTGACTAACCACATAGGCGGCACAGGCCTCACGCTGGGCATCGAGACTGTTGAAGGCCTGATCGAGTCCCTCCTCGGTCGACTTGCGGGTGTAGATGGCGCAGCGCACCTGGCGCCCGACAAGATTGCCCGCAGTCAAGGAGGACGCCGCTCTCGGTCCCCGCTTATGCTCGTGAACCGCGCGCCGCGTGTCAATCTTGGCCAAGATGCGCTGCTTGACATCTTCTACCGGTGTGACAACGCCTGTAATCCTCGCTCGGATGGAATGAAGGGGCATAAGCTTCTAACTTCCCTCTCAAGTGCTGAACAGTATTCACAGCAGTCCAGAAAGGTTTGATCTATCTCACGGGGGAATTCCTTGCGCGTCCTAACCTCGCTGTTTCTGGCGTCAGTATTGACGAGTGTTCCTGCCCTAGCCTCAAGCGACCAAGTGGCGCGAGGGCCAGTGCCTGCATGGGTCGAGCCGACCGATTTGATGCCCGTACCTGCCCAAGCTAGCGGGATGATCTTCGTGCGGCGGCAGGATGTCGTCATTCATCTCGATCCGCGCGGTCAGCAGCAGTACAGCGCCTTCCGGATCAAGATCCTCCATTCAAACGCGCTGCAGATGGGCAATGTCGCTCTCGCCTGGAATCCAGCGGCAGGCACACCTACAGTTCACACAATCACGGTCTATCGCGGCGCTGAAGTGATCGATGTGCTCAAGGCCGCTGCATTCGAGGTGCTGCGGCGCGAGGACCAATTGGAGGCGGCGCGCCTTGACGGAGTGCTGACCGCCGTGTTGCGGGTGCCCGACCTGCGCGTGGGTGACGAACTGGAGGTTGCATATACCACGCCGATTGGCGACCCAACGCTCGGCACGCATGACGCCGGAGCGCTGTTTCTTCTGGGGACCCCCGCGCCGGGGCGCTTCCACCTTCGGCTGAGCTGGGAACGGGGGCTGGAGCCGAAGGAAAAGATGACGCCCGACATGGCCGCAGTGGCCGTGCGCAAGGAACAGGCGATCGATTTCCGGTTTGACAATCCACCGCCGCTCTCCGCACCAAAGGATGCACCGCCGCGTTTCCAGATGCAGCGCTTGGTCGAATATAGCGGGCTTGCAGACTGGCAGGCCGTATCTCGCCAGTTTGCTCCGATGTACGCAACGTCGGCCAAGGTCAATGCGCGTTCGCCGGTGAAGGCCGAGGCGGCGCGAATCGCGGCAGCCAGTTCTACACCACTGGCCCGAGCCAGCGCGGCGCTTCGGCTTGTGCAGCAGGACGTGCGCTATATTTACGTCGGTCTGGGCGCCGGCAATCTTACCCCTGCATCGGCGGACGATACCTGGCAACGCCGCTACGGCGATTGCAAGGCGAAAACCGCGTTGCTCCTTGCGTTGCTGAAGGAACTAGGCATCCCGGCCGAGGCGGTGCTGGTCAACACCAGCGGCGGGGACGACGGGATGGACGAGCGGCTGCCAAATCCACGCCTGTTCGACCACGTGCTGGTGCGCGCTACGATCGAAGGAAAGACGTGGTGGCTTGATGGCACTCTGCCTCCTGTGGCCATCCCGACTGCGATCCCCGTCTTTCACTATCGCTGGGTGCTGCCTCTGTTGTCCGAGGGGCGCGGGCTCGAACGGGTGATTTGGCAACCCGCGGTCCGGCCTGACGAGATCGAGCTTTACGATGTGGATGCGCGCGCCGGGTTTGATATACCGGCCAAGGTGACTACCACGTCGATCCTGCGCGGGGTAAAGGGCTTACAGCAGCAGGTGCAGCTCTCTCCCGCAACGCCTGAGCAGCTGCTGGCGGCGTTTCGCCAGAACGTCATCGGCTCGACTTGGCAGACTATCGATGCGGTCAAGTGGCGCTACGACGAGAAAACGCAGGCCAGTATCCTGACCGTGAGTGGGACCTGGAACGTGGACTGGGAAAAGGACGGCGCAGCGCGCTCACTCGCCCTGCCGGGCGGGGGCTTCAACCCGCCTGACAAGCGCGTCCGCGCCCCCGAGCAGGACCAGAAGGCGCCCTATTACAACGACCCTCGCTATAGTTGCATGGTCACCACCCTGCGGCTGCCCACCGTGACCAAGCTAGACAACTGGTCGACCAAGACGAGCTATGACGCGCGGATTTTCGGCGAGAACTACTATCGCGTGTTCGAGCGCCGCGCTGGCACGATCCGGATGATCCGCGGCTTTCGCACTGAGCGCCTGGAAATCGACGCGGCGACAGCGGCCAAGGACAACGACCGTATCGCCGCGTTTGACAACAGCAAGGCCTACACCTTCTACGACCCAACCTCGGGTGTGCCACTGGGCAAGGTGCTGGCTCCGGTTCCGGCAACCGACGAGGTCGACTGGACGGCCGACAACGTGCCGTGCCTCGCGAGCGGCGCTGCAACGGCAATAGCGGCCACGGAGGCTTCTGCTTCTGGACTCTAGCAGATGCGCCAAGAGGGCAATTGAAGCTGCGTCCAAACAAATAGCGTCCCGCTCATGTGCCAGCTGCAGCCGAAAGCTTTGACGTGGAAATGGCTGAATTGCGGGGCTCACAGGCTCCGAATTACGCCGCTCGGACTATCGGATTTCGACCCAAAGCCAGTCGTTCATTCCATCTCCCGTGAACGTCCGGCATCGACGGAAGCTGACGATCACGCCGGTTCGATTGGACGATAGGCAATCCGTCCTAGTAGTCTCAGTTGTCGGTGGAGGCCGGGGCGCGAGCGGGACCGACGGAATTATAGAGCCGCGAGTTGTTCATGGCGGACCCTGCCTCTCGCGCCCAGACTCAAACGACTTGATCGTCCCCGTGTGCTCCTCGACAAGTGACTGGAATGCCGGAAGGCGAGATAGCAATGGTCGCGCTCAGAATTCGAAGCCGCTCTTCGTCAACGCCGACGCCGTTCTGGCCCCGAAAATACCGCAATCTGACCCATCGACCGCTCCTAAGGGCACTCTCAAGAGCACGCTTAAGACCGGTCCCTAACCTCACCCGCAAGGCCGGTCCCGCCGGACGGATACCAACTTCCCCCGCCGGTTATTACATCTCCGAATGCCGCAGCAATATCGCTCAAGGCGCATATCCCTCGCAGAATGGGTGCGATCTTTTGCTGCATCTACTCAATAAAATCTGATTTACTTCATCTCAATTCATACAGGCGACGCAAAACCTCATTTGGCTCCTATCTCCGAACAGCTGTTTGCGATGGAAGTCGCCATTTACAGCTCAAGAAACAGAACGTCGGAATGGCTTGTTTGCACGCATTGGGAGGTCGACAAGAAGTAGGCCCGGACCTGTCAGGGCTTCACGAACCGATAGACGAACCGATCGGTCTCGCCCTTGATCGAAGGATCGAACACCTTGATCGAATGCGGATCGGCCTTGCTCGCGAGCATCGTGCTATCCTCGTCCAGCACGAAGCCGGCCGCCTCGACCTCCTCGCGGACGGACGCGGGATCAATCCGATGCAGCGACTGCGCATCGCCCGTGCCTGCCCCGGCGGCGGCGGCATGATCGACGATGACGTAGAAACCCCCAGGCTTCAGCCGCTTGTAGACGGCCCGATTGAAGTCGGATGCGGTCGCACCGCTCGCCCGGATGAGAGCGGTGTGGAGATCGTGGTAGAACAGGTGTAGCCACAGGACATCCGCTGGCTCGGTGACCTCCGGCATCGCTACAAGGTCCGCCGAGACGGCTTCGACGTTTTCTCGGCCCGGCTCCTTCGCAAGCGTCCGCATGATGCCGACCGGATCGTTCTTGAAGTGGGCGACTTCGGCCGGCACGAAGCTGTAGACCCGACCTTCTGTTCCCACCGCGTCGGAGAAGAGACGGGTCCAGTCGCCGTCGCCCGGGTAAACGTCGATGACGGTGGAGCCCACATCTACGCGTGCGAACCGGATCAACTCGGATTGTTTGGATTGGTCGTACATAGGGATCTCCGTTGCAGTTTGGCATTCGACGAGCGCGAGGCGTGCGAGGCGGCGAGCGGGATCATGAAGTGCGCAGATGACTGCTGTCGTCGGGCTGATCTTCTGCACTCTCTGGGCCCGATATCGCGGCGGCCCGAGCCAATGCCTGCGTATCGACATACTCCCGGATATTCGTCAGCCTGCCGGCTCGAACCGTGATGGCGAAGATCCATTCGTCCTCGAACGTCTTGTTCGTGGCTTTGATCCTCCCCCGCGCGAAGCCGACGACCAGAACCCGGTCTCCTTGCGCTACGAACTCCCGGGGTTCCGTGGACGTTTCTATCGATTTGGATGCCGTATCAAGCAAATCCGCCAGCTCCGCACGTCCGCGGTATGTTCCGGCCAGCGGCCAGTCTTCGCCCGGGATGATCCACTCGATGTCTTCGGCGACCAGCGCCAGCAGGGCCTCCCTGTCGCCGCGGCCGATTGCGGCGAAGAAGTCCTTCACGGTCTGGATGTTCGTCTCAATGCTCACGGGAATTTCTCCATTTCGCACGAATCGGATCCGTGCATTGTGGGCCTGCCGGTGGGTTTGTTGTGCTCATCAGTCGAACTTGACCAGGTCCTTAAAGATCAGCCGACCCCAGCTATTTCCGCGCGCCTGCACAAGCATTCCGCCCTCAGAAAGTGCGCCGAGTTTGATCGGTGAAAAACCGAGTCTTTCCGCGAGCGCACCAATCTCCGCCGCGGCGTCTTCATCGTCGCTCGCCAGGAACACGACTCTCCTGCCACCATGCACGGCCGCATCCTGGTCAAGGACGGCGGCGAGCAAATGGTTGAAGCCCTTGACCAGTCTTGCGCCAGTGAAGGCTTGCGCGACGAATTTGGACGAAGGCTGTCCTCCCAGGTCCTCGGGCGGCACGCCATAAGCATTGGTCACATCGATGATGGTCTTGCCTTGCCAGGTGGGAAGCGCCTTCGCGACATCCTGGTGCGACTCGAAACGGACGGCCAAAAAGATAACGTCCGCCTTGATGGCCTCCGCCAGAGTCTTGGGAATGATCGTGGGTCCGATTGCGGACGCATTTGCTGCAAAGCTGTCCGGATCGCGCGTGGTCGCAACGGATACTTCAATGCCTTCACGGGCAAATGCCCTGGCCAGGGCCTGACCAATATCGCCGAAGCCGATGATTGCGTAGCTCATGATGTTTCTCCGATCGTGTGTGATGTCGGGGGTCAGACTTGCGCCAGCCCTCCGTCGACGGCGAGATCCACCCCGGTGATGTAAGAACTTTCATCGGAGGCGAGGAACGTGACGGCAGCCGCGATTTCCTCTGGCTGGCCCCTGCGACCCATGGGGACCTGCGAGGCAAATTGGGCCGCCGCTTGCTCGGCTTGCTCAGGGGTAAGGCCCGTCGTTGTCGCCAGGGCGGGGGTGTCGATCGGTCCCGGGCTCATCGTGTTCACCCGGATCTTGCGGTCCTTCAGCTCCAGTGTCCAAGCGCGCGCGAAGTTGCGCACAGCCGCCTTGCTCGCGGCGTAAGCGCTGAACCCTGGCAGCCCCATCACGTTCGAGACCGAAGAGGTCAGGATAATCGAACCGCCGTCCCGGAAGAGGGGAAGGGCTTTCTGCACCGTAAAGAACAGCCCCTTCACGTTCACGTCGAAGGTCTGGTCAAAATGAGCCTCAGTCGCTACCGTGAGCGGAGCGATCGTCCCCGCGCCCGCGTTCGCGAAGAGAATGTCGATGTGACCATGCTTCTCTTTCACGACGGCGTAGAGCCGGTCCAGATCGTCCAGGCGCGACACGTCGCCCACGACCGTCGTAACGTTTCCCCCGATGACGGCAGCGGCCGCGTTAAGCTCTTTCTCGCGTCGCCCGGTGATCACGACATGCGCGCCTTCTTCCACGAAGCGCCTGGCCGTGGCCAACCCTATCCCGCTGCTGCCGCCAGTGATGACTGCGATCTTACCTTCTAGCTTTTTCATAGTCTTATCCTTCGTTATGCGTGGCCCAGGCATGACACCACGCAGGGGTCAGAGTTGTGCAAGGCCGCCGTCGACGGCGACTTCGCTGGCGGTCATGAAGCTGCTGTCCGATGACGCGAGAAAGGCGGCCGCCGCTCCGACCTCGGCCGGATCGCCCATGTGCTGGAGCGCAGTCATCGCGCCGTAGGCCGCAAGGCCCTCCTGGCCGAGGGCTTCGGTCGCGAGTTCGGTTGCTATCGCCCCGGGCGACAGCACGTTTACGCGGATGCCGGTGCCCTTCAGGTCCTCCGCCCAAGTCCGTGCGAGGTTGCGCACCGCCGCCTTGCTCGCGCTGTAGGCAGTGAATGCCGGGGCGCCGGTAGTGCCGGCGCTCGATCCGGTCAGGATGATCGAACCACCTTCGCCCATCAGCGGGAGCGCTTTCTGGACTGTGAAGATCGTACCTTTCACATTGACGTCGAAGGTTTCGTCAATGTGCTCGGCGGTGATCTTGCCGAGCGCAAGCTGGCTTCCGACCCCGGCATTGGCAAAGACGATATCGAGGGTTCCGCGCTCGGCCTTCACCGATGCGTAAAGTCGGTCGAGGTCGGCCTCATCGGAGACAGAGCCCATCACCGCGCGGGCATTGGGTCCAAGCTCGGCCACGGCGGTGTCGAGTGCGTCCTGCCGGCGGCCGAAGATGAAGACGAAGGCGCCCTCTTCGATGAAGCGCTTTGCCGCGGCGAGGCCGATGCCGGTAGCGCCGCCGGTAATCACGGCGGTCTTTCCATTCAGTCTGGTCATGTCGTGCATCCTTCGTTTCGCCGTCTCGGGCCCTTGGCCGTACGGGGGAGGTCCCCGGAGAGCCTCAACATGGGTTCGCCGGGGTCAGGCGGTGAGTGGGGAATCTCGCACATCGGTGGTGCAGAAATGATCCGGCCAATGATTAACGGTCTCGACGATTGCCCGCACTGTAGCCGAACGTGTTAGAATCAGGTTTGGCAAGCCGCACCGCGCGGCGCGGGAATGCACCATGATCGACTGGGATGACGTTCGCTACTTTCTTGCCGTCGCGCGCGGAGGCTCGGTGCGGGCCGCCGCCAAGCGCCTCGGGGTGAATCACGCGACCGTGCTGCGACGTATCGCCCAGCTTGAGGAACGCCTCGGGGCGCAGATGTTCGAAAAGCTGCCTTCGGGCTACCGTCAGACGGCTGCGGGCGAGGAGGTCCTCGAGCTTGCGATCCAGATGGAAGCGTCGTCGCACCAGCTAGAGACGCGAGTCCTCGGGCGCGACCAGAGCGCGCGCGGGCTCCTGAGGGTGACGCTGCCTCCGTTCCTTGCGACACATCTGCTCATGCCGGATCTCGCCGATTTTGCGCGTGTGCATCCGGACATCGAGATGGAGATCGCGTCGACCGGCGAGGTGGTGAATCTGACCAAGCGAGAGGCCGACGTCGCGATCCGCATTGTCTCCGATCGCAAGACTCTGCCACTCAATCTTCATGGCCTGAAGGGGCCGGAGCTGTGCGCATGCGTTTATATGTCCCGCGATCGACTAGCCGCGTGGCGTGCGGGCGCGTTGGATCCCATCCGGCCCATCGTCATCAGCGGTGATGGAGTTCCGGACTGGGCCGACGAGGGCGAGGTTCGTGCGACAGGGGTTCCGTTCAGGACTCCGGACGCCGAGGCGCAGATCGCTGCGGCAAGGCAAGGGATCGGTACGACAAATCTGCCGTGTTTCGTTGGAGATGCCGATCGCCTACTGGCGAGGGTTCCGGGCATCGAAATGAAACCACCCGCTACGCTCTGGCTTCTCACTCAGGGGGAGGCACGCAAGACGAAGCGCGTGCGGCTGTTTACCGAATTCCTATCCCGCAGGCTTGCCGCGTACGCTCCGCTTCTCGCGGGGCTGTCTATATCGCCCGACTGATGCCCGGTAGGTCGGCTTCTGTCGCAAGCCGACGTTCAACGGTGCAAGCGGGGATGGCTGCAAAGTCCCAAGGCGAGTCGCTCCGACATCGCCAGCGGGAGACGGATGAACGGCGGGTATGATCGCAATCAGGATGGCGTCGTTAGCAATTCGCGTGAACTAAGCTTTGTTGACGACAAGCCGGCCGCCAAATCCGATCTTGACGGCCTGTCCGCCTTTGACTCCAATCGGGATGGGCTTTTCTCATCTGCGGATGCGGCCATTTCCGTGCGTGGAAAGACGCAAATGGCAACGGCCAGAGCGATCAGGGCGAACTTATGACGCTGGCTGACGCTGGCATCGCGTCGATCACGCTGGCGGGCGAGGCTGTGAACAAGCGCTGGGGTGGGACGAGAATCTGGTCATCAACACCGGCAACTTCACCCGGACCGACGGATCGATCGCAGCACTGGGCGATGTCGCACTCAATTACGCGACAGGCAAAACGCCAGGTTCCGTCGGACCTGATTCGGGGAGAGGCGTGGCACGCCACGGTAGCTTGCGCGCCGGACAGCGCTTAGCCGAAGCTATTGCAGCTTTTGACGTGCATGGCGGCACCGACGATATCGTGCTGCACGATATGCTGCAGAGCAAGGAAAGCTGGTTTGCGGCGGGGCTGAGGGAAGCGCTGTAAGGCCAAACAAACAGCGTGGGTCTTTCCGCACTGCCAATCGTTTCTGAACCAACCGAGGAGCAAGCCATGAATCGTGGAAAGCGCCAAACCAAGCCTAAGAAGCCGATCAAGGCCGAGCGGAGTACGAAGAGCAAGGTTGTCGAGGCTCTTACTGCCGAAGCCGAGGACAAGAGCATCAAGGAGGAGGGGGACCCACTTGGCGCGAACTTTGCTTGAGCACGTAAAGACATCGGGTTGCCTGTTTCTCGCAATGTCCTACGGCGTTGCCCTGAAGTGCATCTCTTGCTGAAAGCCGCGCGCGCGGCGCGCAATAACCCGCAAATAGTCCAAAGTGGATAATTCGGTAATCTCAAACTCGCCCAAGACCCTGCTCTCATCGGTCCTGCACCGAGATGATCACTTTCAACGCTGGGCAAGCATGAGATCCGGTGCCGTCCGCAGCCGCTGGGCGTCGAACGCTAGCCAGATCATGATAGCTTGTGCGACGCTCGCTGCGATATTGTATTCGAATGATTCATCCATGACTGGAAGAATAATAACTTAGCAAAACATAAAATTACGTCCAAAATGGATATTTTCCTATTTATGGAATTACATTATTTTATAACATGGTTAATATATCTGCTACTAAAGCATTTGGGGATAAATTTATTAGCGCGGGGTCGATGGAGGGCTGCGTGCAGAAAGTATTGATCGCCGAGGATAATTTCATGATCGCCGAGATGGCCGAAGACGTTCTTCTGGCCAATGGCTATGAGGTCTGCGGTATTGCCGCCACAGCAAGCGAAGGGGTAGCACTGTGCCGCCTTCACAATCCTAATCTCGCTATCATCGACCTTCAACTGGCGGATGGGCAACTGGGTACAAGTATCGCGGCCCAACTGGCGCCCCTTGGCAAGCTCGGCATCCTCTATGCGACCGGAAATAGGACGCACGTCGCGCTGACGGCTGCCGACGGCCACGCCTGCATCAGCAAGCCCTATACCCCTTCAGATCTACTACGTGGGCTACAACTGGTCACCCAGATTGTGGCAACTGGAACCGCAGTGTCGCCCTGTCCTCCCGGATTTCAGACGCTCCTTCCGGCCTCAACAGGCAACGACGGTACTTTCATAAGCGAGGAACAGGCGCAGGCGCAAACTCATAAACTGTTACGCCAGCAAGCTACGATCAGTGGACGGGGTTCAGAAATTGTCCGTGATGGCCAAAAGCTCTTGGACGACATTGCACCTCCTCTTCTGGTGATTACCGGAGAAATTCAACGTATCGAACGGCTGATCGCGGATCATATTAAGCGATTTCGGGATCTCCAGCGGCCGGCGGATCGGCCGCGGACCAATGGATCGTCGGAAAGCCGCCTTGCGCGACGCCTTCTCGCGGCGCGTCGGCAACGCGAGCAGATATTCGAGGGCAACCTGTTCGGCGAACCCGCCTGGGATATCTTACTAGACCTGTTTGTCGCGCACGACGAACGGATCAATGTCTCGGTTTCCAGTCTTTGCATTGCCGCGGCAGTCCCGCCCTCAACCGGGCTGCGGTGGCTGACTAACATGACCGCGCAAGGAATACTGGTCCGTCGCCAGGATCCCGAAGACGCACGCAGAGTGTGGATCGAACTAGTCCCGCATGTTGCAGCTAAGATGCGGAGCCTTCTTCAATCCTGGGAGAATATGGTCGGCGACTAGCGGTGCTCATCCAACGATAGTATCACGCGGAAAAGTTTCAATGAACTGTCGCCTACATCGGTGTACGGTAGTGCGGAGGCGAGCTAAAATGAGGATGCCGCAACCTTTTCCAGTAAGTACCGGCTTTTATTATGACCCGAACGGCGACGAAATACTATTTCGTTGTAGGTAACTGACCTGCAAAGAGCTAAGAAGGTCATCTGCGGTGCTACGGCACAAAATCCTGACTATTTTGGAGTAAGAAGCTGCCCAAAGGTAAGGGAGATTCCGGTAAACCCACCCCAAGCCGGCGACGACCTGTCGCCAGCAGCGCGTCCGCGCCCAAGCGGCAAACCGCGTCCCACTCTCGGGGCAGCGACGCGGCGGAAGGGATTGGCGGGACCTTCCCGATCGTCGGCATCGGGATGTCGGCGGGCGGGCTCGAAGTCGCCACCGCATTTCTGAATGCGATGCCGCCGGACAGCGGTATGGGTTTCGTCATCGTCCAGCACCTTGATCCGACCCGCGAGAGCATGCTGGCCGATCTCCTCGGCCGGGAGACGGCGATGCCGGTCGTGCAAATCGAGGATGGCATGCGCGTCGAGCCAAATCGCGTCCACATCATCATCCCGGCCAAGACGCTGCTGATCTGCGACGGCGTCCTGCGCCTGGTCGAGCCCGAGGAACCCCGCGGCCAACGCCACCCGATCGACAAATTCTTCAGCGCGCTCGCCGAGGACCAGAAGGCAAAGGCGATTGCCATCGTCCTTTCGGGCGCGGGCAGCAATGGGACCGCCGGGCTTGCTGACATCAAGCAGGCCGGCGGCATGTGCATCGCGCAGGATCCCGACACCGCGAAGTTCGACAGCATGCCGCGCCATGCGATTGCCTCGGACTCGGTCGATCTGGTGCTCGCGCCCGACAAGATGCCGGAAGCGCTGCTGCGCTATGTCCGCCATTCTTATGTCCATGCCCCGCGGCCCGAAATGGCCGAGGGTCCCGGCGCGGACGGGTCTGGATCCGGCTTGGACGATGTGCTTACCTTGCTGCACGCCCGCGCCGGTCACGATTTTCGCCAGTATAAGCGCAACACCCTGTCCCGGCGCGTCCATCGCCGGATGGGCATCGCGCAGATGGAGAAACTCGACGATTATCTGGCCTTGCTTGTACGGAATTCGGACGAGGCGGGCCTGCTCGTCAAGGACCTGTTGATCCACGTGACCGCGTTTTTCCGCGATACCGATGCGTGGGACGCCCTCGACCGTGAGGTGATCACGCCGATGGTCGAGAAAGCGGAGCGCGGCCAGGCGATCAGGGTCTGGGTGCCGGCCTGCTCGACCGGCGAAGAAGCCTATACGATAGCCATGATCCTGGCCGAACGTGGCGACGCCGCCAAGAAGGCGCTCGCCGTCAAGATATTCGCGACCGACGCCGCCGAACATCATCTGAGCACCGGGCGCAGGGCGACGTTTCCCGGCAGCATGGTGGAAAGCCTGCCGGCGGAGCGGATCGCACGCTTTTTCGACAAGATCGACGACAACTATTACCGGATCAAACCCGAAATCCGCGAGACAGTGCTGTTCGCGCCGCAGAATTTGCTCAAGGATCCGCCGTATTCGCGGATGGATCTGGTCAGCTGCCGTAACCTGCTCATCTATCTCGATCCGGTGGCGCAGGAGAAGGTGTTGTCGTTGGCGCACTTCGCATTGCGCGAGAACGGCTATCTGTTCCTCGGCAATGCCGAGACGGTCGGCCAGCGCGAGCATCTGTTCGCCAGCGTGTCGAAGCGCTGGCGGATTTACCGGCGCGTCGGACCGGCCCGGTCGCTGGCAATCGACTTTTCCCGATGGCCGAGCCGCGATGGACCGGCGCAAGGCCCGGCTGCGCAGCCCAAGCTTGCCGATATCGCGCTCAAGACGCTCGCGGAACGCTTCGCGCCCGCTTCGGTGCTGATCGACCGGAATTACCGCGTGCTCCATTTCCACGGATTGACCGACGATTATCTGACCCAGCCAGCCGGTGCGCCGACGATGGACCTGCTGGCGCTGGCGCGCGAGGGATTGCGACTGACTGTTCGCAGCGCGGTGCGCAAGGCAATCGAGGACACTGCGGCAGTTACGCTGCGCGCAGCGTTCAAGAGCGGGACGAGTAACGCCGTACTGGTGACGGCCGGTCCTGTCCGCGATGGGACCGACGCCGGCATGATCCTGGTGAGTTTCGCCAAGGATCAGGTTGCAGTTTACGACTTGCCTTTACGAGAAGCGGACGTCGGCACCGCGCCGGCAAGAGACCTCGAAGAGGAACTGCGGTCGGCGCGTGAGGAAATGCGTATCACCGTCGAACAATATGAGACTACCAATGAGGAACTGACCGCCGCCAATGAGGAAGTGACGAGCATCAACGAAGAGCTGCAGGCAACCAACGAGGAGCTTGAATCGTCCAAGGAGGAGTTGCAGTCGCTCAACGAGGAGCTGAGCACCATCAACGCTCAGCTCGACCGCAAGATCGTCGAGCTGGCCGAGGCGAGTGACGATCTTCGCAATCTGCTCAAGGGCAACGAGATCGCGACGATCTTCCTCGACACGGAGCTGCGGATCAAATGGTTCAGTCCAGCAATTCAGACCCTGTTCGACCTGATCGACAAGGATGTCGGCCGGCCGATCGCCAACTTCACTCAGAAGTTCGCTGTCGGGGAGTTGCTGGAAAAGGCGAAAGCCGCGATCGAGCAGCTGGTGACATCCGAGCAAGAAGTGCTCGCGGACGATGGCCGGTGCTTGCTATTGCGCGTGCTGCCATACCGCACAAGAGATAACCTCATCGCCGGTGCTGTTGCCACATTCATCGACATCACCGACCTGAAATCGACCCAGGCCGGAATCGTCGCGGCTCGCGATTACGCCGAGGCAATCGTTGAAACTATACGCGATCCGCTTCTGGCGTTATCCGGAGATCTGCGTGTGCGATCGGCCAACTCGGCGTTCCACGAGACCTTCGGTACCAGCGCGACCGATACGACCGGCCGCCTCGTCTACGAACTGGTGGATGGCCAGTGGAATATTCCAGGGCTTCGGACCCTCTTGGAAGAAATGATCCCGACACGACAACAGATCGACGATTATGAGATCGCGCTCGAGGTCCCGCGGCTGGGAACGCGTTGCATGATGCTTAACGCCCGCCGCATAGACGGTGATGACGGACGCGGGGAACTCATCTTGCTGGCCATGGAGGACACCACCGAACGCCGGGATTCGGCTCAGCATCAGGAATTACTGGTTGGCGAGCTCAGCCACCGCGTGAAGAACACGCTTGCCGTCGTCCAGTCCATCGCCGCCCAGACACTTCGACACAGCAATTCGCTCGAGGCCTTCGGCGAGGCGTTCCAGGGTCGGCTCCAGGCGTTGGCGGGCGCCAACGACGCGGTGATTGATGGAAGTTGGAAAGGTGTGACGCTGAGGCACATCATCCAGCGGTCGCTCAGACCATTCGGGGTCGACCGACAGGTCTCGCTTGCGGACGGCCCTGAACTCGACCTGCGTCCACAGGCCTGCCTCGCGCTGGCGATGATCCTGCATGAGCTCGCGACCAATGCGGTCAAATATGGTGCCTTGTCCGTGCCTGCGGGACTGGTGTCAATTGCGTGGCGGAGAGACCCGGCCGGCCAGGAGCAAAAGATCGCAATCGACTGGACCGAGAGCGATGGACCTCCGGTCGAAACCCCTTTGCGGCGGGGACAGGGAACGAGGTTCATCGAGCGAAGCATCGCCTATGAGCTGAAAGGCAAAGCAAGCATAGCATTCGAGCGCGACGGCTTGCGCGCCACGCTGACCTTCCCGTCGCAAGCGGCGATCATGCCAAGGGGGGGGGCGTCCCTCGCCCCGATTTTGGAGGCCGATTGATGACGACCGCTGCGAGCTCGGCGCTGGCCGGCCTGCGACTGCTCGTCGTCGAAGACGAGTATATGGTCGCGGACCATATCGTCATTCTGCTGGAGGAATTCGGATGCGACGTCGCCGGACCGGTCGCGACGATCGAGGGGGCGCTTGCGGCTGTGGATGATGGTGGCCTGGACGGCGCGTTGCTCGATGCCAATCTCAAAGGCATCAGCAGCGCGCCGATTGCCGCCGCGTTGCACGCCGCGTCGGTGCCGTTTGTTGTCGTCACGGGATATGGCGCACGAGGACTGGCCGAGGACACCCTTGATCGCGCGCCACGGCTGACCAAGCCGTTCAAGGCAGCCGAGCTTGAGGCGATCTTGATCGCCGAGTTTACGCGGTAAGCCAATCGCTGGAGATATCCGATTTCCCGCGTTGGAGCGGGGCGAGTAAACGACCGGAAACGGCCAACTTACGAAGTTCGATGGCCATCGTAGTGGCCTGCGAGGAAGGCTGCGACCACAGCATGGTGAGCGGGGCAGGAGGGCTGCCGGCCACGTTCCCACCGGTCCCCACGTCCCCTCATCCACCCCTAGTAACTGGGCTGCCCGTTTGGCCGAAAGGCCCAGACGCCGTCGCTCTGCCGGCAGCATATCAGCTAGCTTCTGAGGGTCCGGCCAGGGCTCGTAGCCCTGGAACGTAATGATTGCCGGGAACATACGCACATGAGGCCGCTTGCCGTTTTCCCAACCGAACACTGACGTTTCGCTCACGCTCATAAGTGCCACCACTTCGGTCTGTTTGAGGCCTTGCTCCGTCCGGACCCGACGCAGATGTGCCGCCAGCGTATCTCCCTCGTCTGCCACCGCCTTTGGTTTCAACGCTTTCAGCGTGATCTGTCGAAATGGCAAAAGGGCAACGCGGCCATGAACCGCCTGCGGGTCGATCGGGTGCACTCTTGCTTGGGTCGATTAGAGGCGACAGCTCTGCTACCCTCCCCTAAGACGTATCTCTTGATGCGCGTGAATTCCTTCCGCTTAGCATTAGCTTTTTGATAACAGAGGCAGGCTAGATCGGGAACGGTCGTCAAAAAAATACAAGGTGCCGTCATGGCAAAAAATCATGAGGGCGAGAGCGCCTCAAAGCGCTCATCGTCGCGTCAAAGCACGCTGCTCCGGGGGGAGTTGCGATGGGAGAGCTGCCCGCAGCCGGTCGAAATCCGCATCCACAACCTGTCCGCGGGCGGATTGATGGCAATATGCTCCTGTGCGCCGAAGCTCGGCGAAACGGTGTCTGTCACGATCCGTGGCATCGGCGACGTTCCCGGGCAGGTCGCCTGGATTCGCGCGGGCGGCATCGGCGTAACATTCGACGTCGCGGTCGACCCGCACCTCGCCTTCCAGCTCTCCAATCCGAAGCCGAGCGCCAGGTTCATTCCGCCGGTCGAGAAGGATGCGAGGCGTCCAGGGCTTCGCCGAGCGCGCCGTTCAGAATTTTGAGGCGGCACGTGATCCAGCCGGCCAGCGGGATAGGACGGCGCTGGGAGCACTCTCCGCCAGTCTAGCCGCTTTGCTTTGCATTATAGGTGTGGCGGGTAGCTAATGGCGGCGCAACTTGTTTGTCGCGACCACTGTCGGGAACACGTCGCCGGAAGCTTTGAGGGCTACGCGTTTGATGGTTTCAGGATGATTCGCCGTTTGCGCGGCGTTGCCAATGGAGTGCCTTGATGCGTTGCACTCCAGCCGATCTGGGCCGCTACTCTAACGCGCCATCAAAAATTCGGCCGCGCTCGAAAGAGGCATGGGCTTGCCCGCAAATGAGCAACCGCTACTTTTCCATTCAGTGGAACTGCCATCGAAAACTGCATCGAGCACTGATCCCGGCATTGGGGATCAGTGCGCCTTTAGGGGTAAACAAGGGTTATCGACAGCGAACGTCGCTGTTTTGATCTATCGCCTTTCCAGCAAGGGCCCCAAGCGCGCCGCCGATCAACGTGCCGGCCGCACGATTATGGCCCCCATCAATGACGTTACCGAGAACGCCACCGCCTACCGCGCCGATTATCAGCCCGGTCGTGCCATCGCTGCGCTTGCAATAATATCGCCCATCGGAACCCCGATACACCTCATCCTGCGCCGAAAGACGCCGTTCGGTGTAGCGCGGATCGTCGCGATAATATCTTGTCGCGTCATAATCTGTGGCGAACCGGCTGTCGTCATAGCTGCCGCGCGCGGTAGCGTCATAGCCACGGCGATCGTTAGAGCCATAACCATCGTTTGCGCGACGCCAGCGCAGGCGTTGACTTAGGTTGTCCAAGCGGGCCTGGATCATGTCCCTGTCCTGCGGCGACATGTCCCCACGCATACGTCTCACATCCCGGCGAATGGCATCGAGCTGCCGCTGTGAAGATCTGGCCTCGCGCCGATTCAGACTACCATCCGCGATCCCTCGATCGATGCGCCTTTGAAGAAAGCCTATCCTGTCCCGGACATTTTCAGGTGCGCCTCGCCAAAACTCGTCCCGGTTCCATCCGCTGCCTGCCTGACGGTCCCAGTCGCTTCGGGGCGGCTGCGCCATCGCTGGAGTGCTTCCGATAAGTGCCACGGCCAAGAGGGCGCCCAATTTGATCGGGTTCATACCTGCTCTCCTACAGTTATTGTTTGTTGTACTGCCGTTATAACGCTCCTCGGGGCCGTAAGTGCCGTGCCGAATGTTAATCTCGGTAGAGCTCTCATTGACGAGGCTATCGAGGAGGGCCTGGTAATTGGCTAAAGCTACCAGACTTTCGCTAAGATCCTAATTGGCGGACGGCTCTGCTCAAGGGTCTACGCCATTCAATGACCCGTGTGGACGCCCGACGGCATGACCGAGTCGGTCAATGGGGCCGACCGGCCCCTACGCCACCGCGCGACTGTGCGAGGAGAAGATCGTGGACCTTGAGGGCGAACGGGATGCGCTGCCGCGATCCGAGCAAAAGGCGATGAACCAGCGATTGCATCAGCTACGTCAGATGCGGCAGTGGTACACGACGCGCTCCCGATACCAAACCTGCGCGAGGACGAGCGGCGGACCGTTGCTCGTCCTCTGCCGCGAGTTGGATGGGCCCGCGGGATCACCTCCGCTTATTGGGCGGTGCCGTGCTTCAATGCACTGACCCGGTCATGCCCGGCGCGCACAGACGTAAACGCCTGCTCGATCAGACTGCGCGTCGTGGATGACAGATCATCATCCTCAAGTGCTGTCTTGAACTTGCCCTTGATATAGTCTTCGCCGCGCTCGACTTCCTCGATGATCACTCGATCATTGCGACCGGTAAGCGTCTCCTTCAGATTCACGAAGGCGCGATGTGCAGCAGCCAGCAAGCTGCTGTCGTCCTCGGGGTTCCCGCCAAGCCGCCGCACCTCATCCTGAAGCTAGCTGGCAACACGGCTACGTTCAGTTGCAAACTCGCTGAACAGGGTAGTGAAGCGGCCCGCGTCTGCGTCCTCGGCGGCTTTACGCTGTCCAGCGTTGTCTTGATCAAGCTATTCAGGATGGAAATATCATGATTGTCGCTCATTGAAATATCCAATTCTGGTCTGTGGATCGCTGCCGGTGGGCCACCGGAACAAGGACTTTTGATGGGGAAGGTTCCATCAGCTCGTCGCAATCCTCGAGAGCCTGCGCTGGGTCGTACTTGCTTACGCCCGCGTGCGTATTCCCTGAGCAGTCTTTGCTGCCGCATCGCGATATGTCGCGTTCTTTGGGGCATTTCGTAGCTTGGCGATGGTGAGGCCGGTGACCGCAGGCAGCAGGGATTGCCTGCGCCTCGGTGCGCATTCAGGTCTATCCTGCCAGACGCTGCTCTCCTTGGTCTTCTCGTGTTGCGTCGGTGCGACGACGTCGCAGTGCCCCGCCGACTGCAAGAAATCCGAGGATCATTGTCAGCCAGGTCTCTGGCTCGGGTACAGGCGCCTGCGCCGGCTCTGGCCCAGCCTCGGACGGCATAGGCGGTTCAATCCGGTTTACCGGGGGCAGGTCACCGCCACCAATGCTGGGGAGCGGTCCGTTGACGAAGTCGAACCTGGGAGGGCCACTCCCAGTAATCCCGCCGATCGGGACCTCGGGAACCAGGAAAAAGGGTTCTTCGATCTTGGGGACAATCGGGCTCAGGCTCAGCGTGTCTGGACCGAGCAACGCGAGCGGGCGCATACGCACGACCGGCAGAACGCGTTCATTCGGCGCGAAGGGCACGCTGGCGGCGGCCACACGGGCGCGCGCCCGCTTGGTCTGGAGGAGGGCACTGCCGCGCTGTCCGGGAGACCGCTGCGCCAGGATGGAGAGGGGGTCGCGCAGGACGTCAGCGAACGCAGACCTGTTGTCCTCGCCGACCGACACCACGAACGCGCCTGTTGAGAGAGGAGCGAGCAAAATGGCATATTTCCACGATATTCGTGAGCGAGCAAGATGTGGGCGCTGATCAACCGGCGGGTGCTTGCACCCATCCGGTTTAGTTGATCGCGGCTTCCGCATGAAGATTCCTTGGTACGGTCCGACGGGATTTGCGATGCGCCCCAAGTGTCGTTTCCGTTGACCATAGGTAACGTTTTTCACGACACCGAGTTCCAGTCGGGATCTCAGACCAGCTGATCACCGGTCCCAGATTGACACAGATTTCCCCGCATTATTTCAGCCATCAGCTGGGACGGGACCGCAGTGGCCAGCTTCAGCGCGTCCTCGAGGTCGGTGTCGTCGGCCCTTCGGCGGAGGGTTGTTGACCGAACTGGGGCCGATGGCGTGAATAATCAGGAACCAGATCCTACTTACTGCGCGTCGCATCGGCTTGCTGGTCAAGCACCTCGCCTGACCGCGCGGCATTCTTGCGGATCTCTGCTGCCTGACGCTCGAGCGCGGCGGCCCGCTGGTCCCCGGTTTCGCGGACTTCGTCGGCACGGTCTTCGGTGGCATCGGCTTGCGCTTCGATTGCCTTGGCCTGATCGCGGGCCGCGCGGTCTTGGATCTCGCCCATCCGCTCCTGCGGTCCGTTGCCAAAAGCGCCACCACTCACGTTCGCGACCGCGTCTGCTTTCTCGCCCGCATTCTCCCGGGGTCCATCGCACCCGGTAAGTACGCCCCCGACCAGCGCCAAAAGCGCTATCAATCTGTCCGCGGTCACATAGTTCGGGTTCATCGACGCTCTCCCTTAAGACGAAACATTCGAGGCTTGGGTCGCCAACTCAGCACGGAAACTGTGACGACGTCCTCGCCGATCGGACTGTTGTCACTTGGTCTTGGGCCTTTGTCACAAGGTTTCCAACAATGCGAGCACGGGTGGAAATTCGAAAAGGCAGCAATCGCTGGTGTATTCCAGAATGGAAAAACCGGAAGCGTCGGGTTGGTTCCGGTTTTGCTCCTAATGGTCTGTTTTCCGGTCGAGCATCCCATATCCGGCAGACTGCTAAAAGATGACGCTGGACATATGGGCCCCTGGGGTCGTCGGACGCGGCGTGGGCGAACTTATCGTCTCAGATGGCGGACATGGAGCGCCAGCGCATACATGAACGGTACGAGAGTGGGCGAGCGACTGCACAAGCCTCGCTGGAGGCCCCACGGGGCGCACCCACAGGGGAGGGCAAGCCTCCATGTCCGCCCATCGGATGGGTCAATATGCTACCCGGCAGTTAGCCGTTCAGGCCGTTATGGGCCGCGAGATCTTCTTCAGTCACAAGGACCCTTCCGGCGCTGTCCAATCCTTCAAAATCGTATTTGCGTTGGATGGCTACCTGCGCTTCACCATGAACTGGATCGAATGAGTCCGGGACGGCGTTGTCTATTCCCGACGGCCTACCTGATCTCAGTTTATCAAGGGCAACGGGTGTGATCCCCATCGTGATGCCGAGGCCACCCAACGTGGCTGGATAAATTATCTCGCCGTCCCGTTCGATCGGGTCGACCTTCAGAAAAGTAATGAGATTTTCGTTCGACATAGCTTGCTCCTCATGCCCTGCAATCGTGGGAGGGTCGTTAGTTCGGGTGGCCTGCTTCATTGACTTGGAGCGTATCGACGCAGCGCTGCGTCAGATATGGAAGACATAAAACCAAGTTGCGGCCGACGTCGCTTCGCCTAGCTGCTGTCTGCCCGAGTGAGATCGCGGATCCAGCTCAGCGCGCGCATGGCCCGCGGCCAACCCATGGTCGTTATGGCCAGCAGCGCAACATGCTCCAGCTCAGCTGCGGACAGACCTTCTTTCAGCGCGCGGCGCGCGTGTGAGTGCGTTGCTCCCTCGGAGTCCGAGCCAAGCGCTAGCGCCAGGTGCACCAAACGGCGCGTGCGGGCATCCAGCGGCCCTGATTGGCTCGCTGCTTGCCCAAGTGCCACATACGCGTTCCAGAGATCGGGATGCTCATGCTCCATCGAGGTGGGTACGGCCGGTAGGTCATCATCGATCATGAGTTCTTCGTCTCCTCAACGGGCAACGTACCCGGTCTCACTGGGTCTCTCGCACGGCAGCCTCGGCCGCCTGGAAGCCGATCTTGCTATGTTGGCCATCGCAGAACGGCTTGGTGAGCGATGCACCACAGCGGCACAGGAATATGCGGTGCTTGCCCTTTAGGTCGTGCAGATTGCCGTCCCCATCGCGCAAAACCAGCTCGGCTAGATCGCCTGTGACGAGATAAGGGCCATTATTCGTTGCGACTATTTCGACAGGCATATTTTACTCCTGCTCATTCGCTATCCCGGGATCAGCTGCCCCGATGGGCTAGGACTAAACGTTCGCCGCTCTCTGTTGTTTCGTGGCCGGTTCCCGGCCCCCCGGTATCACCGACCCACATCGGCAAGATTAGTGGGTCAGGCGATAGTTCCGCCGCTCGATGGACATCGAATCCGTTGCTCCAGCAAGCTCGTGCAACTGGACCGAGCCTGAAGATGTTTGAACGTGCCTGAGTAGGGCTGCACCGGAACAGGTGCAGGTAAGTCTTTGAACATCTTTGAAGGAGGTTGAAGGAGGCCCCATCATTACGAATTTTAACTATTTGATATTAAACGACTTTTAAGGACTTTTAAGGAGCCTGAATTGGCTCCTGATCCCGAGGGGTTGGTCCCTGAGGGAGCCGGACGCAGCTGGAGGGACTTTGAAGCCGCCACCCTACTAATACCCTACTATTTGCCTCGGGGCTTTCCGACCAAAGATTTCCCCAATGCTCATTCGCGCCAATCCCGGTCATTCCCGAGGTGATTGCATAGGCCGAAACACGCCATTCATTCTCGCACTGATCGGAGCGGACCCGCTATGCCTTGAGAGATAAGACCGGTGACGAGACGGACGCCGCCGAGGCCTCAGCGAATGGGCGTCCGGGCTAGCCGCTTCGCACTTTGGCGTCGATCCACTCCGCCAACGCATCCAGCGCTTCAGCCTCCGCAGACGTGCTACCGCTTTTGGCGGCGACCCTGAAACCATGATCGGCGTGGTGAATAGCAAACTAAGACAGTAGCCCGCCACTTTTCTATGCGGGCTCTCAAGTGGAGTGGGACGGCGGCAGCCATGTGAGAAATGTCGAACGCGTAGGGGCGAAAGCCATCAATTCTGAATTGATAGGTTTATGTCTAAAAATCGGCCAGTTGTCCCAGAAAGCAGCCAGGTGGCTTCACGGTCAAACCTAGCCGTTAGCCAAGGCCCACGGCCGCATCTCTCACCGGCTTCGCCGCACCGCCCACACGAGCGACGACAGGCTGGTGATGATAGCTGCCAGGCCGATTAACATTGGCGTATCGATGAGAATCATGAATCACCTCCTTAGAGGGTAGACCTAGATTTTGAGGATGTAGGACAGCAGATTTTTCGCTGCGTAGGCCAGCCAGGCGATCGTGACGGCCAGAAGCAACGCAAACTCGACGTGGATGGCGGAAGGGCGCCACTTCATTGGATTGGACGACCTTCGCGGCACGTGAGTTGATCAATCCGTCTGGCGATCGCCTTCCATGTCTCCATTCCCATAGAGTCGCCTGCCAAGACAAGTGCGCCGATGCGTTCCGCGACGAATGCCGGTGCCTCGGCGCCATGCTGAGAAATCACGCTGTGGGCGCAGGCCCAAAGTTCGCGCTCGCTGATCATCTCAGCACCAGGGATGCCGACTACCATCCCACGGGCGCGCCAGACCTTCCTGGACGAGAATGCCACCTAGCGACTGGCCTTTGCGCATGAGGACGCGCAGTTTGCGTCCATAGCGATCCTCATCTCGGTACCCTGGCTGCACGGTCGTGAAGGGGCCCCGATTGACCAATTCGTAAAGGCGCTCGGTAGCACGATTTCCCAGGTCGGCCTCGTGCGCACAGCGTGGCGGATGGGTTTCCGGGGCATCAATGTCGGCAATGCGGATCTTGACGCCGCCCATCCAAATCGTGTCACCGTCGACCACACAGTTGGTCCCGCCGCCGGTATGACAGAGCCCAAATCTTGCGGTGGTCGCTGGCGCCTTGCTGGGGAAGAGGGCCGAGCCGGTACCGATCGCGCCCACCTAGAATGATGGCGCCTGCGAGGGATAACAGTACCGAACGGCCGTTCCGCCGGCCGCTTGATGGCCAACCAACCTCGCCAGCGGTTGCACTGCCCGACGATTTTCAAAACCAACGAGCATAATTTTAGTCCGAAATGGATCATTCTTCCTGCGCGCGGCACCGGAACAGCTCGCCATCCGTAAAAAGACTCATGGACATATGCTTTTCGCAACCGCAGCATAAAATTTCCGTAACAAATTTGTCCGGTGTCCATCTCCGCAGGGGGCAGATGAGCAATATGGCGCAGCTTTCCGACGTTACTCGCTTTCTTGAACTGACCAATGACGCGAAATGCCTCGCCGACCTGGACAGGTTGCTTGAAGACATAGCCCTCGACATGGGTTTCGACTTTTATGCGCTGGTGCAGCATGTCGACATAAGGCGAAGCGACAATCACGAAACCATTTGGCTGGAAAACTATCCCGATAGCTGGGCGGAGGCTTTTATCAGTACTGGTTTATACGCCAACGATCCCATTCTTGTTGCCAGTCAGAGAACGAGCGCAGGCTTTGCCTGGTCTGATGTCGGCAAGCTGATCAAGCTTAATGCGCATCATCGACGGGTGCTGGACCAGGCGGGCCGGGAGGGCATGGGCGATGGCTTCACGGTCCCGGCGCACGTTCCCGGCGAATCCAACGGGACCTGCAACTTCGCGGTGAAAAAGGGGCGCACGCTGCCTAAAGATAATCTGATGATGGCGCAGCTTGTCGGTACCTTTGCGTTTGAGGCGGGACGGAAAGTTACCCGACTTCGCAACAATCTGGAAAACCGGCCGCCAAAGCTTACCCAAAGGCAACTGGATTGCTTGGTCTTTGTCTCCCGAGGCAAGACTGACTGGGAAATTGGTCAGATACTGGGGATCAAGGAAAGCACAGTTGGCGAATATATCGAGGATGCCTGCACCCGGTACGATGTCCGCCGCCGCGTGCAACTGGTGATGCGTGCAGTGCATGACGGCCATCTGACAATCAGGGATACCATCGGATAACGTCAATCCCCGCGTTCGCAGGGGAGAAATGAACGTCGGTCATGAGGCAGTGTCTGGCTCACCTGAAAGGAGGTGGGCCATGATCAGTCATGTGAACTCAACGAATATAGGCCGTCATGAACACGCGATGGACGGCATGTTCAAAGATAGAAAACGCGTATTTGTTGACATTCTTCGATGGGATGTTCCTGTCGAAGGCGAATATGAGCGAGATCAGTTTGATAACCGAGACGCAGAATACTTCATAATTTGCGATTCCGGGACAGGAGAACACCAGGCTTCGATGCGTATTCTGCGCACCGATCGACCGCATCTTCTGGATACCGTGTTCCCGATGCTGTGCGAAAATGGCGTACCCAACGGATCGGAATATCGGGAATTGACCAGGCTCTGCGTCTCGCCCAGCCTCAGGGCACGCGATCGGCTGAGAGCTCGGAACCGCCTGTTCACCACCCTTGTCGAATACGCCCTTCTGACCGGAATCAGGGGCTATACGGGCGTCTCTGCGATGGGCGTCTACTCACAGGTGCTCGCTCTTGGCTGGCGATGCACGCCATTGGGCCTTCCGCAAATGATCAACGGCGAGGTCGTCGCTGCGGTTCTCGCTCACATCGAACCCGAAACGATCAACCTGCTCCGAAGTGCCGGCACATACGACAGCGGCGACATCATTGTCGCTGACGAGTTCGCCAAAGCGGCCTGACCACCATCATCAGAAAGGAAATTGCCATGGCACATGCTGCTGTGATTGCTGACGCGCGCCTGGAGATTGACGCACAGGCTGAATTTTGGGCGAAAAAGCTGCTCAACACGGGGTATGTCATAATCCCGGACGCCGTTGATCCCACGCTGGTCAGCGCGTTTGAACAGGATCTGTGGGACCGGTTCAACAACACGCCCTTTTGCGATGGGGCATTCTATGGCGATCGCACCAAGCGATTTCACAGGCTGCTCACGCATTCGAAGCATGCTGCGCAGTTTATCCAGCATGAGCTCATCCTGTCGATCGTCGACTATGTGCTGAAACCCTGGTGCGATTGCATTCAACTCAATCTGACCCAGGCCATTGAAGTTCACCCCGGATCCCGCGCTCAGGTGCCGCATCGCGATCAGGACATGTGGGGTGGGAAAAAAGGCGAAA
>Ga0207650_10000767_pt1 | contig 24650 bp, 26 predicted proteins | sample KBSS63metaG_FD_184325 | JGI IMG/M metagenome (GOLD analysis project Ga0207650, IMG submission 184325) | Switchgrass rhizosphere microbial communities from Kellogg Biological Station, Michigan, USA - KBS S6-3 metaG (SPAdes) (version 2) | ecosystem: Host-associated > Plants > Roots > Rhizosphere...
TGGCGTTGAAGCAACACGTTTATACAACGATGCACAAAAAATGGTTGAAAAAATCGTTGCGGGAAAATGGTTTAGCGCAAATGGTGTAATCGGTTTCTGGCCGGCCAATTCTAATAACAGGGATACGGTTACATTGCAAACAAAAAATGGTGAAGTGAAATTAGAATCGCTTCGCCAGCAAATGAAGAAAGCGGTTGGTCAGCCTTCTTATTCTTTGGCTGATTTTGTAGCTCCTGAAAACACAGTACCTGATTACATGGGTGCATTTGCAGTTACTATACACGGGGCACAGCAGTGGATCAAAAAATTTGCTGATGAACACGATGAATACAATAAAATCCTTGTGCAGATTTTAGCTGACCGTTTTGTAGAGGCCTTTGCCGAATGTCTTCATCAAAAAGTACGGAAGGAATACTGGGGTTATGAACAAAATGAAAGCCTCTCTAACGAGCAACTAATCAAAGAACAATACAAAGGCATTCGCCCGGCACCGGGTTATCCTGCATGTCCAGACCACACTGAAAAACTAAAATTGTTCTCATTATTGAATACTACTGAAAATATCGGCATTGAACTGACTGAAAGTCTGGCAATGAATCCGCCTGCATCCGTTTGTGGTTGGTATATTGGGCATCCTCAAAGCCACTATTTTGGTATTGGTAAAATAGGGCGAGACCAGTTGGAAGATTACGCCAAACGAAAAGGCATGAGCATGGAAGATGCAGAGAAATGGTTACGGCCTGTATTGGAGTGAGTTTTCACGTGGGCCATTTATAGCGTATTTCCCAGCCCGTAAATAAACCGTGTTGAAACTCCATAGTTTGTGGACCACCTTTTACCTATTCGCACAATTACAAGATTTTTCCTGGGGTTGACATAAATGTATTGGTTCAGAAATCCAATGGCACTGAATGCCGCGGTCCTGTTATTGGATCGATTGCTTTTGGAGATTTTCTTGATGATTGAAACGGTCTGCACGGTATCATCAAAGTTTTGATATCTCATTCTGCTCCACCATTGATTTTTATAGCCATCGTATTTGCTCATCGTATCGAAACTGGAAATTGTAGTTACCCATGCTTCATCAATGATTTGTTTGTCCAGCCATTTTCCCTGGTTCAGGTATAACTGTCCCAATTTTGCAAAATCCCTTGGAATGGCGTTTAATCCTGCCGAGGCAAATTCCATCTTCCTTTTTTTACTGTCTACGTTCCACGATGCATTATGTTCCATTCCCAGTGGTTTCCAAATTTTTTCCTCAAGATAGACAGATAGTTTTTTCCCGGTTGCTCTTTCAATGATCCATCCAAGGAACTGCGTATTGGCGCTTTGATAACGAAAGCGGCCTGGTGGTTCTGCAATTTTAATTTTCAATAGATATTTTTTCATGTTGCGACGTAACCCATATCGAATGGCATCGTCTTTCAGGTCGTATCTTCCTTCGTTAAAATCAAAACCGCTTCTCATGTCTAGCAAATGCTGGATGGTTATCTTTTTAAAATTGGAATCTCTTTCCAGTAATTCAGGAATGTAGTTGGTCATTGGTTCGGACAGTGATTTAATTTTTCCTTCGTTGTTGGCCATCCGAACTAAAGTTCCCGTAAACGATTTGGACACGGAATTGGAAGGTAGAATGTCATCCTTAGTAAATCCATCAAAATAGTGTTCATAGATAATGCTATCGTTTCGAATTACAAGAAAGGCTGCTGTGTGAGTTGTCGAGAGACTGGAATCCAGGTAACGCTTAAGTCCATCGTATTGTTTTTGAGACGTTCCATCTATAAATTGAAACGGGTTATCGGATTTTTCAATTTTAACTAATGGAAGCTTTTGGTAGTCAGTTAAATTCATCTTTCGTAACCTGTACGCACGAATAAGCCAGCAAGAGGAACAATTAAATAAAATGAATAAAATAAGTATCCATCTCATTTGCAAAAGTTACAGCATTCCCATTTTAGTCAAATCAGCTTTTAATTGCGTCGGCGATTTAAAAATGATTGTTTTTATACCAAATTGCTCAGCTGCCTTAGCATTGCGAACATTATCATCAATGAACAAAGTTTCCTCTGCGGCGAGTTGAAAACGGTCCAGTATTAACTGATAAAATTCTGGAAAAGGCTTCCGCATTTTTTCTTCTCCGCTGACTACCCTTCCGTCAAACCAGTGAAGAAAATCATATCGTTCCAAAGCAATGGGAAATAGCTCTGCGCTCCAGTTAGTGAGTGCAAATATTTTATACTTACCCTTTTGTTTTAACTGCCGGAGAATTTCAACGGTATCCTCAATAGGTCCACCCAACATTTCTGTCCATCTTCCATAATAGGCTTCAATGTATTCCTTCCATTCGGGATGTTTGCGAACCAGTTCATTTGTAGCTTCTGTCAACGGACGCCCGGCATCCTGTTTTTCATTCCAGTCCGATGTGCAGATATTTTCAAAGAAATGTTTTTTCTTTTCTTCATCATCAAACATTTTATCAAACACATAGGAAGGATTCCAGTCAATTAATACACCTCCCAAATCAAAAATGATCGCATCAATTTCGTTACTCATTTCACTAAATTATTTATAACTCTTAAACGTTTTTAAATCAGTTGCACTGGCTATCATGAAACTAACGGCTGTTCCTCCGCCTGCCGACAGGTTAAGTTTTAAAGTTGTTTTACTGTCAACTATAAAACTGTCGATGACATAAGCCATAGGATTTTTTTGCCAGTCGGCATTGGCAGCGTCGTGATAGATCTTTGCCAGATATTTTTTCCCAACATCTAAAAAGTTCAACGATTGTGTAAAGTTCCTGGCTTGTTCATCTGTAACAGCCCCGAGAAACCAGCTGGAAGAGTTTTTCGCTTTCCTTGAAATAATTAAATAATCTCCCGGTTCTGCCTGCAATACTTTCGTGTCGTCCCAGTCCACAGCCACATCTTTTATAAATTGAAATGCGTCCATGTGAGCCTCATAATTCTCAGGGAGATCAGCTGCCATTTGCAAAGGACTGTACATCGTAACATACAAAGCAAGTTGTTTGGCAAGTGTGGTATGCACCTGTTCTTTCTTTTCCTGGTTGTAGTGGCTCATTTTGATCTGAAATATGCCAGGTGTATAATCCATTGGGCCACCCATTAATCTTGTGAACGGCAAAACGGTTTCATGCATTGGAGGATTACCAACGCTCCAGGCATTAAATTCATTTCCTCTTGAGGCTTCGCTCGCTATCCAGTTTGGATAAGTGCGATGTAAACCTGTTAAACGCACTGATTCATGCATATCAACCATAATTTCATACTGTGCGGTTTTTTTGGCAACGCGTTCATAATGGCTAACCATCCATTGACCATCATGGTGTTCACCACGCGGAATTATTTTTCCCACATAACCTGTCTTTACACTATTCATTCCGTGATTGTTCATGAATCGATAAGCCGTATCCATCCAGCGTTCATAATTCGTTACCGAACCGGATGTTTCATGATGGCAGATAATCTTCACATTTTTTGAAGCCGCATACCGGTTTAATTCATTCACATCATAATCGGGATAGGGAGTTACAAAATCAAAAACATCCTCTTTCCATTTTCCAAACCAGTCTTCCCAACCCGTGTTCCATCCTTCAACGAGAACGCCATTAATCCCGTTTTTTGCTGCAAAATCGATATAACGTTTGACATTAGCAGTATTGGCGCCATGTGGAACTTTTGTTGCCTGTTGCGATCCAACCTGTCCCCCGCTATAATCCCAGCTACTTTTGCCTACATGCATTTCCCACCAAACACCGACAAATTTTTGAGGTTTGATGAAGGAGGTATTTTCGATTTTAACAGGATCGTTAAGGTTTAAGATCATTCTGTTGGCTGCAATGATATCTTTTGCCTTATCGCTTACAATGATGGTTCGCCATGGGGTTTTAGCAGGGGCTATCATGTAAGCTTTGTTACCGACTGCATCCGGAACCAATTCGGATTTTAATGTGAACGAGGATTTGTCAATAATAAGATTCATTGCAGGATAGTTTATCAATGCTGCTTCATGAATATTAATGTATAAGCCATCTTTGCTTTTTAACATCAGTGGTGTTTGTACTGCATTTTGATTAAAGGGTGCTCTTACTGATATGGCTATAGCTTCGGCACTGGCTGATAATGCATTTACTTCGCTCAGTTTTGTTTCATTGTATGGATATTCATTGCTATCAAAATCGCCGGGAATCCAAAATGCTTTATGATCTCCCGGTAAATGAAATTCTGTATTCTCATCCTCAATAATAAAATGAAGTAGCTTATCCTGTTTAGGAAATTCATATCTGAACCCAACACCTTCATTAAAAACACGGAAAATCATATTCACTAAAATTCCTGACCCGTTTTTTTCTTCCAATTGCATAACCAATTCATTATGATGATCTCTTATTGAACGGTACTCACCCCATACCGTATTCCATGTTTCATCATAATTTGAAGTGTCCACTTTTACCAACTTAAATTGTTGCAGGTTCACTGCAGGTTCTTTAAACTTTATGCCCAATGATGATGGCAAAATCACTGCCCGTGAATTATAATTTACCGAGTAGGTAACATTTCCATCAGGACTAAGATTTGCAAGTAGCTGAATAGTTCCGTCAGGCGATTTGGTTGTGAACTGTTGGGCATTAACAACAAGACTGGTTACCAAAGAAAGCAACAAGAGAAATTTCATGGCTATTTTTTTTCAAGTAGCCACCATAATCTTTTTCGTGGCTTTATTTTATAATTTGTGCGAATGTACTTTGCGATATGATCCATGGCCTCGGTGATATCATCTGTAAACAATACAAGTTTCATATCTTCCTTTGAAATCGTTCCTTTATCAGCCATCACCTGCATAGCTTCCCAGATATCCTTGTAATATTCTTTTCCAAACAATACTAACGGAAATCCTGTTATGGTTTTGGTCTGAATTAATGTAAGAGTTTCAAAAAATTCATCCATAGTGCCGAAGCCACCCGGCAGAATTATAAAAGCGTAGGAATATTTTATAAGTATGGTTTTTCGCACAAAGAAATGCTCAAACGTAACTGATGTGTGGACATACCTATTGCCTATCTGTTCGAAGGGCAACCGTATGTTACACCCCACCGATCTCCCTCCACTCTCAAAAGCGCCTCGGTTAGCGGCTTCCATAATGCCCGGGCCACCACCGGTCATTGTAGTAAACCCAATTTCTGAAATGCGCTTACCGAATTCTCTCGCATATTGATAGTATTCGTTTTCTTCCTTAAATCTTGCTGAGCCAAATACAGTGATGCATGGCCCAACAAAATGAAGACACCGAAAAGCCATGATGAACTGTTTAAAAACCTTCCATGCAAATGCTAATTCGTAACTCCGGCTTTTAGGGCCATCGAGATACACATGTTCCTTAGGAGGAATAATCGGGTCAATCTTTGGATTCTTCTTGTGTTCAGCCATACATGAAATTAAAAGTAGAACAGAATATGAAACTTTCTGACGCTTTTATCCTGCTTCAGGAACATTACTGTCGCTGTGTTATTGCCATCAATCACAAACTATGAACTTCTCTACATTTGTCCCATGAAAATTATCAGTTACAATGTCAATGGTATCAGGGCGGCAATTAAAAAAGGGTTTTTAAATTGGTTGAAAGCACATCCTGCTGATATTGTTTGCATACAGGAAAATAAAGCGCAGCAAACTGATATCGAATCAAAACTATTTAATGATTTGGGCTATCATGACCACTGGTTCTGTGCCCAGAAAAAGGGATATAGCGGTGTAACTATATTCACAAAAATTCATCCTGATAAAGTCCAATGCGGAACCGGTCACCAGGTAAGTGATGATGAAGGAAGAGTAATACAATTGGATTTTGGAAAGGTAAAGTTGATTAACGCTTATTTCCCGTCCGGAACAACAGGAGACGAAAGGCAAACCTATAAATACCAATGGCTGGATGAATTTTTCAACTATATCCAGGAATTGAGGAAGACAAACCCAAATATTATTCTTTGCGGTGATTATAATATTGCTCATAGGGAAATAGATATTCACAATCCCGCTGGTAATAAAAAAACATCAGGTTTTTTACCCGAGGAAAGATTATGGATGGATAAATTTTACGGCAACGGCTGGATTGATACTTTCAGAGTTTTTCATCCCGAACCGCATCGATACAGCTGGTGGAGTCAGCGATTTCCCAGCGTTCGATTAAATAATAAGGGATGGAGAATAGATTACATTTCTGTTACCGAGCCGCTGAAACCATATTTAAAAGATGCTGATATATTTTCTGATATAAAACATAGTGATCATTGTCCCATCTATCTTGAAATTGAAACAGAAATTTTAAACTGATGATCATTTACAATGTTACTGTAAAAGTGGACCAGCAAATTGCGGACAGCTGGCTTCGATGGTTGCTAAATGAACACATTCCGGGTATTATGCAAACAAATTGTTTTGTTGATTATAAAGTGGTCCGTTTACTGGAAGTTGATGACAGTGAGGGGCCCACGTATGCAATTCAATATTATGCGCTGTCAAAATCAGATTATAGCCGTTACCTTGAATTGTACGCTTCCAACATGCAAAAACTTTCATTTGAAAAATGGGGTGAAAAGGTTATGGCATTCAGAAGTGTAATGGAGATTGTGAAATAAGTGAATAACTATTTTTTTTAAAAATCTTCTCTTAGTTTTTTTATTGTATATTCTTTTGAAAGCCTTGCTGCACCTAAGTTTCACAGCACATCTTTTGAAATGCTTATGTGTCAAGGGTTTCAGAGGGTTACTTAAAATTATCCACAACATAAAAAAAATTGTATTCCCTGAAACCCTTGTCCATTGCGGTTTTTAGCAGGTTAATGAAATTTTTGTTTTGTCGAAAATTATTTTGCTACGAACAAAAAGCATCTAAATTTGCCCTTCTCAAAACTTTTTAAATAATCAACTATGAACAAAGCTGAATTGATCAACAAGATCGCTGATGATGCTGGTGTAACCAAGACCCAGGCTAACGCTGCTTTAGATTCTTTCGTAGAAGCAGTTACCAAAACTTTAAAGGGTGGTGGAAAAGTTACCTTAGTAGGATTTGGAACTTTCTCTGTGTCCAAACGTGCTGCCCGCAATGGCCGTAACCCTCAAACTGGTGAAGTAATTAAAATTAAAGCCAGGAAAGTTGCTCGCTTCAAAGCAGGTAAAGAACTTTCAGCAAAACTCTAATTGCTGTGAAACTTTTTGAGCTCTCCGCGTAGCGGGGGGCTTTATTTATACGACATTTGTTAAACAAAAAAAATAATTATGGGAAAAGGAGACAAGAAAACAAAAAAAGGGAAAATATTTAAAGGCTCATTTGGTAAATCAAGACCGGCCGGTGAAAAGAAAATTACAGGCAATCAACCCGTGGTTAAAAAAGAAGGGTAATCACGTTCAATGTTCAATCATCAACTATCAACGCTTTTTAAATTTGGGTTGTTTGTTAAGGATTGGGCATTGAACTTTTATTTACGGTGATAGTCTTTCAATCTTCCACGTCCCATCCTCGGTAAGTGAATATTGAATGCGATCATGTAACCGGCTTGGCCGCCCTTGCCAGAATTCAATAATCACCGGGGTCAGTTTATAGCCTCCCCAATATTCAGGACGTTTCAATTCTTTTTGTTTGAACTGTTCTGACAATTGCAGATACCGATTCTCCAACGATTCACGACTTTCAATAACCTGGCTTTGATTAGAAGCCCAGGCGCCAACCCTGCTTCCTTCAGGCCGTGATAAGAAGTATTCATCACTTTCTTTCTCCGAAATTTTTTTCACCAATCCGGTTATTCTTACCTGCCTTTCAAGCTCCTTCCAAAAAAAAACCAGGCATGCTTTGGGGTTTTCTTCAAGGTGCATGGCTTTATAACTTGTATAGTTGGTGAAAAATACAAAGCCGGTATTATCAAAACCTTTCAATAACATTATTCTTGCGGCGGGCATTCCATCACTTGATGCCGTAGCCAACGTCATTGCATTTACTTCGTCAAGCTGGCTGTTAATAGCTTCCGCCCACCATTTCTGAAATTGGACGATAGGGGTTAATTCAACATCTGTTTCAAGTAAACTTCTTGAAGAATATTCTTTGCGGAGATCTGCAATCCCAGAGTTCATAAAATCGATTGATAGCCAAAGTTACAGTACTACTTATCGATTTTTTTGCGTAGCAGAAAATCTCGCTCTACTGACATCATATTTAGCATGCTTTCTAATTCACCGATACGGCGTAAATCTGTTTGTAATTTTTTATTGGTGTCGGCAATGCTTTGCATATCAGAATTGAGATCAGTCAGAAACTGCACTTTTTTGTGTAATTGTTGGCGTTGAAGGTTAGCTTCCGAAAGTTTATCTTCTGCCTCATTCATTTGATGCCGCAGCAATTGGTTTTCTTCAATTAATTCTTCCAGTTTTTGCTGCTTTCTCAATAGTTCTTTATGCACCTGCTCATAAGTATACTTAGTGTCCTCTAATTCAATGGCAAGATTGTTTGCCCGGCTAGCCTGCTTTTCAAGTGCAGCCATTTTTGTTTGTAGCAGCTCAAATTCCTTGTATATTTCATCAATCCTTGTAGCCATTGTGTGTCCCGCGGTAACTTCCTGGTGCAACTCTTTAATTTCATCATCTTTTTCCTCAATGACTCCACTTAATTCATCAACTGTTTTTTCCAGCTGTTCTATTTTTCTATTTAATTCATTTTTTCCTTCGTGTTCTAATTCTTCCATTTTTTGCAAATAACTGTCCAGCATTCTTTGTTGTTGAGCAATTGTATTTCTTAATTCCTGCCCAGCTATTTCTTCTTTATGAGTAGACTTTTTTGGAGTTGGTTCAATCTTTTCTGGTTTTGAAAGCGAACTTTCATAACGCATGCGTGCCAACTGTTCTCCCAGCTCGATAGCATTTGTTTGGTTTGTCCCGGTTTGCTTTTCTTTTTTGATGCCAGTAATTACTGCCGTTTTCTTTGTGGCCTTTATAGTTTCCTGTAACGATTTGCGGCTTTTAATAAAAAAATATAGAGTAGCTGCGAAAATAATTGCCACGAGGGGGAATACAATAAATTCGATTAAGGTAAGATTAACTTCAAGGAGAGTCATTAGTTAGTGCCAGTAAGTTTCGGGCAACAAACTAATTATTTTTTTTGAATTTGCTAATCGTAAATTAACGAGTTAGCCTTTCACTAGGGTTCCTACTTTTTCCCCTGTTACAACTCTGCGCAGGTTTCCAGGCTTGTTCATATCAAAAACCACTATAGGCAAATCATTTTCCATACACAGGGTAAATGCGGTCATATCCATTACATTCAGCTTACGTGTAATGCATTCCTGGAAGGTGATAACATTAAATTTAGTTGCGGTTGAGTCTTTTTCCGGGTCGGCTGTATAAATGCCATCCACCCTGGTACCTTTCATAATTACATCGGCTTTTATTTCTATTGCCCTTAATGAGCCTGCAGTATCTGTGGTGAAATACGGATTGCCGGTACCTGCTCCAAAAATTACAACACGACCTTTTTCTACGTGGCGGATTGCCCTTCTTCGGATATAAGGTTCTGCAATTTGTTCCATTTTTATGGCACTTTGCAGGCGGGTGTATACCCCAACTCTTTCCAATGCAGCCTGCAGGGCCATACCATTTATTACGGTTGCAAGCATACCCATATAATCGCCGTGTGCCCTTTCAATTCCGGTTTCAGCCTCATTCATTCCGCGGTAAATATTGCCTCCTCCAATTACAATGGCTACCTGTACTCCCAATTCGGTAATGGATTTTATGTCTAACGCATACTGGCTTAATACATCCGTATCAAAACCAAAACTTTTATCCCCCATTAATGATTCACCGGAAAGCTTCAAAAGAATACGTTTGTACTTAGGCAGCATAAGCTAATATTAAAGCGCTGCGAAGATAAGGCATTGCGATTTTGAGTTTTCAATTTAAGATCGCTCGGCCTCAATATCCATCTCCAATTTGACAAGGTGCTGGCGGTGCTGCTGTTTTCGGGTAGCGCAAATAACCAGCTGCTCTCGGAAACCCTTACACGTTTCCCTTTTTAAACTTACTTTTCAGCTGTGTTCTATTACCTGATAAAACGATATGCCCGTTTTGCTATAAAAATCTATTGTACAAAAATCATAATCAATAAGCCCGAGGTTTTGATGGCTAAAGGACCGGTATTATTTGCATCGAACCATCCAAATTCTTTTTTAGATGGTATGATATTAACCACTTTACTCCACCAACCCTTGTATTCTTTGGCACGTGGTGATGCTTTTAAAAAAAATTGGGTGAATAAGCTACTTCGGAATTTGAAGTTGTTGCCCGTTTACCGGACAAGTGAAGGCGTGCAAAATCTGGAACATAATTACACAACCTTTGACGCATGCCGGGAAACATTCAGGCAAAATGGAATGGTTTTAATTTTCAGCGAGGGGAAATGTGAGAATGAATGGCATTTGCGTCCCTTGCGAAAGGGAACAGCAAGATTAGCGGTAACATCCTGGAAGCAAAACATTCCACTTACGGTTTTGCCAACCGCTTTTAATTATAGCTCGTTCAGAAAATTTGGAAAGGAAGTTCATTTGTTGTTCGGAGACCCCATTAATGCCGACGGATTTGTTCAATTTGAATCCGATGGGAAATCTTTTTTGGCCTTTAACGAACAATTGAATGACCAATTGAAAAAGATAGTTTATGAAATTAAGCCACATGACAAAAGCACTGTCCGAAATGTTTTTTCCATCAAACTAAAACCTTCTTTTTACCTTTTGTTGCTACCTGCTTTAGTAGGATGGATTTTACATGCACCTCTATTCTATTTATGCAAACTGTTTTCAGAATATTTTAGATATACCGGCCATTATGATTCGGTTCTGCATTCTATGCTGTTTTTATTATACCCCGTTTATTTTCTTTTCCTTGTTATATGGACATTTATTATGAATGCTACGTTGGGTGTTGCTATGATGTGTATACTTCCGTTTACAGCATGGGCCTGCACACAAGCCAAGTACCAGTCCGGACTCTAGACCATGGTATCTTTATACTTTTATCAAAACTATTGTTATGATATTCATTGTTCTTGGAGTATTGGTTTTAATTGTTGCTCTTGTCTTGCGCTCACTCCCAGGAGTTTCCAGCTTTTCCCGTATTGGAATTATGATTGCCATTGGGTTTATTTTACTGGGATTTATTGTGAGCAGTTTTGTTCAAATTGATGCAGGAAATGTAGGCGTGACAAAGCTGTTTGGTAAGGTACAACCAGTTGTTTTGCACAGTGGGCTTCATGTTATAAACCCCTTGTATGATATTCAGCGGTTGGATGTTCGAACTCAGAATTATACTATGAGTGGCATCACGGATGAAGGACATCGGGCAGGGGATGACGCCATAAGAGTACTGACTGCAGACGGGCTGGAAGTAACTATCGACTTAAGTGTTTTGTACCATGTTATTGCAGCCGACGCGCCAAAACTGATACGGGAAACGGGTGTGGATTATGAAGACAAAATTGTTCGGCCGATATCGAGGACAAAGATTCGAGACAACGCTGTATACTATGAGGCAGTTGCCTTATATTCTACAAAAAGAGATGAATTTCAAAACCGAATTTTTAAAGGTATTGATGACGAATTTAAGCGACGAGGATTGTTCCTTGAAAATTTGTTAGTGAGAAATATTACGCTTCCTGCCGCTGTCAAAACATCAATTGAGCAAAAAATCCAGGCCGAACAGGAATCCCAGAAAATGCAGTTCGTCCTGACAAAAGAAAAACAGGAGGCTGACCGAAAAAGAGTGGAGGCACAGGGGATTGCAGACTACCAGCGCATTATAAGTGAAAGTTTAACCGATAAGCAATTGCAATATGAACAGATCAAAGCCATCAAGGATTTAGCGCAATCACAGAATTCAAAGATTATTATGATGGGAAGCAAAGGTGCGCCGGTTATTTTGGACGCAAAGCAATAGTTAGGCCTTAAACATTCGCAAACGGTAAGCATTCATTGCAGTATGCGCCAATTGTTTAATCAATTTGTAATTGACTACGATACCAACAACGGCACCAATCCCTGGAATTAATTGAGCCATTTTAGCCAGGTCAATGTAATCCCTGTATTCCTGTTGAAAGTTTCTCCAGTCAAAAGCATGTACGTCATCGGGTAGGTGGTTTTTCTTTTGATCCCAGTCCTGCATTTGTAAAAAAACATTTCGGCGATGCTCATGGCTGCTGAAGGCTAGTTGAAAAATATGTAGTATATACAATCTTTCTTTATAGTCTTTCACATCAAAACCGTATAACGAGGCAATATCAAAAAGCATTTTAAATTTAATTCCAAGTAAAATTGGGAAGTCTGCAAGCCCTAATAATATTCCACCGGCGCCGGTAACACCCCCTTCAACTGCAGCTGTGTGTTTATAATTTTTGACCAATATTCCTATTTCATCTTCTGTTTCACGAAGGGTATAAATTGATCCGGGCTTTTTTGTTGTGTGTTGTGCTCCAAACAACACTCCTCTAACCATTTGTTTAATTGTTGCAGTAATGGCCTTGTGAATTTTTTCGGGGATGTAACTATTTAGTTTAGTCTGAATTTTTTTTGAAAGATTATTCAGAAAAGATGGCTTCCGAAGCATTTCTTTCTGCCATAGCTTTAGTTCATTATCCACGATTTGTTCATAATCCATTTGAGCAAAATTTTAACCCTGACAAGAAACAAACATTGAACCGGAAAGAACTACTCAACTCCCTTTGATGCTTTTAAGGAATAAACCATAGGAATTTTATCTTCTAACCCTTTTACTCTCCAATTGCCGTCTTCACCCTGTACTATATTTTTAAAGCAGGCATAAGGTGAATAAGAGTATTCGTTAAAGAATTCCAACTTTAGTTTTTGGGATAGGAGTGCATTCAGCACTTCGCTAATACCGTGATTCCAGGAATACTCCTTGCCTTGAATGTCGGCATCACGGTCCGTGTAAGTTCCGTGGCTGTCCAATACAATCAGTTCCTGGTTGTGATAATAATATTTTACTTCTTTGAAATCTTCATCCAGCATCCAAACTACCGGATGAAATTCAGCCATGTAAAAAAATCCGCCAGGTTTTAGAAAAGAAGAAATGATTTCAGACCATTTATCCACGTCGGGTAACCAGCCAATAACTCCGTAAGAAGTAAACACAACGTCAAATTGCTCATTCAAATGATCTTTTAAATCATAAATATTACAGCAAATAAATTTTGCATCAAGTAAAAGTTCATTGTTCAATCTATTTGCTTCCTCAATGGCTGCATCGGAGAGATCAACCCCCGTTACCTGTGCTCCAATCCTTTGAAGTGATAAACTATCCATTCCAAAATGGCATTGAAGGTGAAGGATCTTCTTATTTCTCACATCGCCCAACTCCCGGTGTTCCATGTCATTCAGGGAAGATTTGCCTTGAAGAAAAGAAGTAACATCATAAAAGGAGGAGTCCTTGTGAATTGTTGTTCGACGGTTCCAAAGGTTTCTATTGGCATCAAAGTATTTTCGGTATTGCTCCATAAAAAAAATCCCGCCTGTAAAACAAACGGGATTCAATTTAAAATTTATTAAAGGATTAACCTAAAGCCACTCTTTTAAACTCAACTACTTTTAATTCGGGGTCTACACTTTTTAGATGCTCACCAACAGATTTGGAAGCGTCCTTTACATAGGCCTGTGCTGTTAAGGTGCTTTCTTTGAAGAACGCATTCAATTTACCTTCAGCAATTTTTGAAAGCATTTCGTCAGGCTTTCCGGCCATCTTTGGATCCTGCCTCATTTGTTCCATAACTATATCTCTTTCGCGTGAAATAACATCCTGGGGCACAGAATTGGCATCTAGGGCTACAGGATTCATAGCTGCAATTTGCATGGCCACATCTTTACCCGCATCGCCAGCATCTTTATTAAAACCTACCAATACGCCCATGCGGTAAGCACCATGAATATAAGAAGCTACATAAGGTGCATCAATTCTTTCAAAACGAGTAACTCCAATTTTTTCTCCTATAGAAGCCAATTTATCATTAACAAGGTCTGAAACCTTTGCTCCGTTAACAGTTACCTCGTTCAATTCTTCAACACTCTTCACGTTGTTTGATACAGCTGCATCGGCAATGGTTTGTCCGAATGCCACGAAATCTGCGTTTTTAGAAACGAAATCTGTTTCGCAAGCCACTGTTACAATAAAACCGGTTTTATTATCAGCGGTTGTTTTCGCGATAACCACACCTTCTTTCGCTTCACGATCGCTTCTTTTTGCTGCTACTTTCTGACCTTGTTTACGTAACCAGTCGATGGCTGCTTCGAAATCGCCGCCTGTTTCTGTTAGAGCTTTGCGGCAGTCCATCATGCCTGCGCCAGTTGCCTGGCGAAGCTTATTAATATCTTGAGCTGTTATTGTTGCTGTTGCCATATAATCAATTTGACAATTTAATAATTAGCTAATTAGCTGATGTGCTAATTAGCTGATTGTTCTAAGGTTGAGATTATTAGCTAATCAGCTAATTGTCTCATTAGCTAATTATCTTCTTCCACCGCCAGGTCCGCGACCACCGGCATTACCACCGCCTTGAGGTGTACGTCTTGCGCTGACCGCCTGCCTGACCACCACCACCGCCACGGTTTCCACCGCCTCGGTTTCCACCACGTCCACGCCCGCCGCCGCTTTCGGCCTGTGCTTCAGCTTCTAAACGTGCTGCTCTTTTTTCTGCTTCCTGGTCTACATGGGCATCATCACCTTCTTCTTCCCTGGCAGCTTGTCTTTCTGCCAATCCTTCTGCAATTGCAGCAGTAATATAATTAGTGATAATAGCTATTGATTTTGTAGCATCATCATTTGCCGGAACAGCAAAATCCACTTTGTTAGGATCGCAATTGGTATCCACAACACCAAAAGTTGTGATGCCAAGGCGTTTTGCTTCTGCAAGTGCAATATGTTCGTGACCAATATCCACGATAAACAAAGCAGCAGGAACGCGGCCTAATTGAGCAATACCACCCAATACTTTTTCCATTTTTTCTTTATCACGGGTCAATGTCAAACGCTCTTTCTTGGTAATGGAATCAAAAGAACCATCATTCAACATTTTATCGATGCTCTGCATTTTCTTAACACTCTTACGAACCGTGTTGAAGTTGGTAAGCATTCCGCCCAACCAACGTTCTGTTACGAAAGGCATATTGACACGCTGGGCACACTCAGTAACAATGTCCTTTGCCTGTTTTTTAGTACCAACAAATAAAACCTTTTTACCGCTGCGGGCAATTTGTTTCAAAGCCGATGCTGTCTCCTGCAGGCCTTCCACAGTTTTATTAAGGTCGATGATGTGAATACCTTTCTTCTCAGCGAAGATGTAAGGCAACATCTTTGGGTTCCACTTCTTCTTAAGGTGACCAAAATGTACACCTGCTTCGAGGAGCTGTTGTTGTAGTGAAGTGTTCTGTTCCATTTTAATTATTTGAGTAGTTATTGTTTTATTTATTGATTATTGAATTATTAACTATTGATACATCGCTCTGCAGCTTTAAATAATCAATAATTAATAATGAATAACTAACGTTTGCTGAACTGGAAGCTTCTGCGGGCTTTCTTTTTACCGAATTTCTTACGCTCAACAGAACGAGGATCCCGTTTTAATAATCCTGCAGCTTTTAACGCAGGACGAAACTCAGGATTCAAATCTACCAGTACACGTGCAATACCCAGCATGGCTGCTTCTGCCTGTCCTTTTACTCCACCACCGGCAGCATTGATTTTTACATCAAACTTGTCAGTAGCTTCAATTGTTTTTAAAGGTCTTTCGACCTGGTTTTGTAAATACACCAGGGAGAAATAGGTTTTATAATCTTTGTCATTTACAGTAATGCTGCCGTTGCCACGAGTAATAAACACCCTCGTTACAGCTTCTTTACGACGACCAACACTATTTTTTTGCTTTTCCATTTATTTGATTTGAAATAAAGTTTTCAAATTTTGTTTCTGTTTCCCTTTAACCGCTTCAGACTCGTTTGCTTTTCATTAAGCTGGCCTTGTGCGGTTGGAAAGTCCCTCCACCGAAGGGATTTAGAGAGGCCTTAGAATTTAAGTTCCTTTGGTTGTTGTGCGGTGTGAGGATGCTGATCGCCGGCATACACAAATAATTTCTTGTACATTTTGCGCCCGAGACGATTTTTTGGAAGCATGCCCTTTACACCTCTTTCAATGATCACTTCAGGACGACGACGAAGAAGGTCTTTTGCAATCTCTTCTTTGCGTCCTCCGGGATAACCTGTGTAATGGTCGTAAACTTTTTCTTCTAATTTGTTTCCTGTGAATTTGATTTTTTCGGCGTTGATGACAACCACAAAGTCGCCACAGTCAACGTGAGGAGTGTAATATGCCTTGTTTTTGCCACGAAGTATTGCAGCAATACGAGAGCACATACGTCCCACGGTTTGATTGGTACCGTCAACCACATACCAGTTTCGTTGTACGGTAGCCGCATTCGCATGTTTTGTTGTAAAATGTAATTTGCTCATAGTTTTATTTTTTACCTTTTATCCTTCGCCACCGCGAAGTGTCCCCGGGCCATCCCCCGGTTTTAAAGGAGCGCAAAAGTATGGCTTTGAACCTATCCAATCCAAAAAAACATGTGACTAATTTTAAGGGCACCTTCATAAACAGCTGGTTTTCAGTAAAAATTTTGACTATATTTTGAAGTCATTAACGATTTTGTCAACATTAATCAGCTGTCTTCAATCACAATTATCCATCGAGGTAGTGTGTCAATAATTTTCCAGTCATTGGGTGGATGTAACATCGCAAACATTATTAATGTTATCGATAGCTATCAGTGGTGTTGGGTCACACGTTGTACTGTTAATTCTATTCAGCAATTTCGGAGGTCCTCCATTTGGTCAAAATCTTCTGATAAAAAATAAACTAATTTCAGTTCCAATTATGACTCAGCAGATTAGACATGTTAATGTCACCAGGTATGTTACTCCTTTGAGGGAAGGTGGATCGTTGCCGGCTATTGTAGAAGCCGATGATGACTTTTTATATGTACTCAAATTTAGAGGGGCAGGCCAGGGTGTGAAAGCATTAATTGCTGAACTTATCGGTGGGGAAATTGCCAGAGCTTTAGGACTTCGGGTTCCCGAAATTGTTTTTGCAAATGTGGACCCAGCTTTTGGAAGAACAGAGCCAGATGAAGAAATTCAGGATTTGCTCAAATTTAGTGAAGGATTGAATCTGGCCCTTCACTACCTGTCAGGCGCCATCAATTTTGACCCGGTTGTTAATCGCGTTGATTCCTTCTTGGCATCAAAAATCGTATGGCTGGACAGTTTCCTTATGAATGTTGACCGCACTGTTCGCAACACCAACCTGTTGATGTGGCAGAAAGAATTGTGGTTGATCGATCATGGCGCTTCACTTTATTTTCATCATGCCTGGAGCAATTGGGAAGAGCAAAGTCTAAAACCTTTTGTGCAAGTCAAAGACCATGTGTTGCTCCCCTGGGCAAGTACGCTGGATGAAGTAGATGAAACTTTTCGTTCAATATTGACTAAAGAAAAAATCATGTCAATCGTGGGCTTGATTCCTACCCAATGGTTGGTTAATGAGTCAGCCCCTGATGCCAATGAAAACAGGAAAGTGTATGAACAATTTTTATTGAACCGCATTCATCATTCCGAAAATTTCACCAAAGAAGCACAACATGCAAGGCAGGTACCTGTTTGAATATGCAATCATACGCATTGTGCCCAGGGTGGAAAGAGAAGAGTTTCTCAATGTAGGGATTGTATTGTATTGCAAAGAGCGCAAATTCTTACATACAAAATATAGTATCAATAAAGAAAAATTGAATGCCTTATGTGCTGAGATGGATTGTACAGAAGCAGAAGAACATCTTCAATCCTTTGAAAAAATAGGTGCGGGCGATAAAGCCGGAGGCACGATTGCGGCGCTGGATATGGCTTCACGTTTTCGATGGCTTACTGCTACCCGAAGCACCATCATTCAAACATCAAAAGTGCATCCAGGGTTTTGTGAAGATCCAAATGAAACAATTGAAAAATTATTCGTGCAACTTGTCCTGTAATTGCGTTAAAGCACAAGAATTATTTTACCCTGCGCCTCCTTTATTACATAGGTTTTGATTCCCTCTTTTGCCGGTCCGGATTTAACAGCACCGGTTAATAGGTCAAATTGAGAACCATGCCAGGGACATTGAACCGTGTTACACATGGTGCTGCCACCTGCCAAAGAGCCTCCTCTGTGTGTGCAGCGATCATCAAATGCAACATACCTATCTTCTGTTCGGGCCAATACAATTCGCTTATCGTTTACATGAAGAAGCTTCATGCTGTTTATTTTCAGTTCATCTGTTGTAGCCACCTCAAGTTCTCCTTCAAAAACATCATAGGACTTCTCGTTCCACTTCCCCGCATTGGCATAACGAATATCAACTCCAATTTGATTGCGGTATACCAGGGTGCCACCCATCCAACCCGCAATAATCATTAATGAAACTCCAAATAATTCTAATAAAGCAACAATAATTTGATTTGAATCCTTTCGAAGCATCAAAGACACCACGAAACAAATCAGCATGGTAACATTAATGATCCCATGCTTTGCTGCTCTTGTCTTTGCGGTGCTTTTTGGGGGCACTGTATAAAGAAAATCAACGAAACCCGGAACAGCCGCAAGCAATGCAAAGCCAATTCCACCAATATTTAAAAAGTATGCTGTTTGTAAAAGTTCAGGCATCTTTAGCAACCATCCCAATAAATGGCATATTAGTGTACCTGTAAAAAATGCAATGGGAAAAGGAACTAATATAGGATGTAGTGGATGAGATTTGATATTGACCTTGCTCTTCATGATTTTTAAATTAAAGCATCAAAAAGCTTACCCGGCATACCAACAAGTAATAACTGTTTTACGTCAACATATTGTCATATAATATAAATTGACCTTTCTATCATCCACTCCTACCCTTCATTCTCCATCCGTGTAGATTTCCTTTTTAATTGTAATGTAATAAGAAGTAATTGCGTTCGTAACCGGCCTTATTAAATGCTAATGAGCGTATCAACTGCACTGGAAAATAGTGAACTAAAACTGGAACCTGAGGGAATTCGCAAGCTGGCTTCCCTTTACCATGCTATTGATCATCCAACAAGATTGGCCATCATGAAGCTGATTCATGCTCATGAGGCTATGTCGGTGATGGAAATCTCCGACAAAATGCGGCTTGATAAAGAAATCGTTTCCCAGCAACTTGGCATATTAAGAAGAGCAGAACTGGTATATTCTATTCCTCGTTCAAGGTTTCGGTATTACTCTTTGAATTATAAAATATTGTTTCGCCTGAATTACAGGTTCGATCCATAAAAAGTTTTCTCATGTGCATGTTTAAATGCGCTACAGGGGTTTGTGTCTACTTACCCCTTTATTTTTTTTATCGTTAGTGTGATCCATTCTTAATAGCCCGAATTACATCTTGACTTAAGGGTGACACGGCAGGATCAAAATAATGAGTAAGCTGTCCTTTTTTATTAATCAGGTATTTGGCAAAATTCCAGCTAGGTTCTTGTTCATTCCATCCATTAAGCTCTTTATAGCTTAACCATTCAAAAACCTTGTGTTGTTCTTGTCCTTTCACCACAACCGCTTTTTTTGCAATAGGAAATGAAATGCCAAAATTTCGTTGACAAAATTTGGCAATGTCCTCATCATTTCCTCTTTCCTGATTTTTAAAATCATTAGAAGGAAAGGCAAGAACTATAAGGGTTTGTTTATTTTCCTCGTAAAGTTTTTGCAATTCAGTGTATTGATTGGTATAACCACAGTCACTGGCCGTATTCACTATGAGGACTGCTTTGTTTCTAAAGGTTTCGAAAGCGAGTTGCTGGCCATGATTTAAGGTGGCAGAAAGGTTATAAAATGAAATTGTTGGAACTATGTTTTTGTCGTGTTCCAATTTTTTATTCTTACCTCTGAACTTTTTATAGCTGACAAAAAGAGGATAGCTCCATTTCAGTATTCTTTGTCTGAGGGTCATTAATTTTTAGTTCTAAGTTCGGCAAGTATGTGATTCATTCACTGATAATTTCTGTTGATAATCATGAATATCATGCAGTATATCCTCGTTTTTTAGAGTACTTGTACGATTGTTTCAAAATCCAAATTTCTCTTACTTTGAATTGATTCTCAAGGGCCGATAAGTGAGTTTTACCCTTAAGATTATCCAATATCCAACGCCTATGAAATTTCAATTTTACCTGTTAGCTGTTTTGCTATTTCTTTCTATCTACGCTAAGGCCCAGGATTGCACATCTCTTTCTTTTAGTTATACCTCGCAGGAATCCAGATGCGTAGCCACAGGATCTATTATTGTAAACGTTACGGGCGGCTCCGGAGATTATAATTTCAAAGCTACCGGCCCGGTTATTACTTCCCTTACTTCATCGAATGTAATCACAGGATTAGCCCCGGGTTATTATAAGGTAATGGTGAAAGACCTGGCAACCGGTTGTATTAAAGAAAAAGACAGCATTTATGTAAGCGGGTCCTATAAAGATCCCAGGTTTCAACTGATCAAAACCGACGTATCCTGTGCCGGTAATGATGGAACAATTTCGATACCGGGTCAACAATTCGGACGGTCGCCATTTAGTTATACAATTATTTCTCCTTCACCATCTAAAATCGGGGAAACAAATTCCAGCGGTAGTTTTTCTGGCTTGATAGCTGGTGAATATGTAATTCAGCTGAAAGACTCATGTGGAGGAATACAGGTAAGGCGCATTACCATCGAAAATTATAGCTGGTGGATAGAATATTTGTCGGTGGTTCGTAACGGTTGTGATATGGCTGATCTTTTTATCAGGCTAAGAGATAATAAAGGTAACTCCAATACATCAGGCAGCGCTTTTGCCGGATTTTTATACGGCTATATTGAAAATGGTGATACTACCTGGACTTCGGATTATAATTTTTCTATTTTTCTGGGCACAAAAAGAAGCCTAACAATAGTTGTTAAGGACAATTGCGGTAACATTCAATCAAATTCCTGGTCCATTGCTGATGATGTAAAACCATCGCTAAACTCTGTTTCCCTATCTGACTTTGTATGCACAAGCTTTACAGCTTCTTTTACAGGCCAAAATCTTACTAGCCCTAATTTTTGTTTGTATAACAGTTCAGGCAGTTTGATCAATTGTAATTCTACGGGCATATTCAATAATCTGCCTTATGGCGACTATTGCTTGCAAGCTCACGACGCCTGTTATGATACAACAATTATAAAATGTTTTAGTGCCACTCGGCCAACCCCGTCTACGGCAGCCGCAGTAAATATTACAAACAAAACTTGTTCAACATTTACGGCTAGCGTTACCGGGCAATCCAATCTTACCAATCCGGATTATTGTTTGTATGATGTTAACAGTGTGCAAATAGCTTGCAATTTAACCGGCGTTTTTAGTAATATACCTTTTGGTGCTTATTGCATTAAAATACATGATCAATGTACTGATACGGTGATTACAAGATGTTTTTCTGCGACTAAAGCATTGCCAATATTGACCGGGTTTACCTATACCGGTTCTGGTTGTAATTCGTTTGGTGCCCAGATTTTTGGAAGTGATCTTGTTACGCCTCAATATTGTTTGTATGACAACAGTGGTAACCTCGTAACCTGTGACTCGTCGGGGATTTTTAATAATCTACCTTATGGACAATACTGTGTCAGAGCAATTTCCTGTGAAGACACTACCAATTCCTTATGTTTCGCCGGAACAAAGCCAGTACCATCTGTCGGTCCAAATGTTCAAATCAGTCAAAATAACTGTACGGGCTTTAATGTAGCGGTCACGGGGCAAAATAACCTGGCCAATCCGGAGTATTGCCTTTATGATGATACTGATGATTTGATTGTTTGTAATTCGACAGGCGTATTCGATAGCGTTCCTTACGGTTCTTACTGCATAAAAATTCACAACAATAATATTTGTTACGACACCACCATTGTGAGGTGTTTTACCCAGTTACGTCTAACACCTTCAATCGATAATTCGATACAGGTACTGACATCCGATTGTTCAACTGTTTCTTTTAAAGTAAATGGAACAAACCTTTCCAATCCCAGTTATTGCCTGTACAATTCTTCCAACACTTTGTTAGAATGTAACAATTCCGGCATATTTAATAACTATGCTTTTGCATCTTATTGTGTAATTGTTCATGACGGTTGTATAGATACTACCATGCAGGTATGCCAAACTTTTACACCGATCAAAGGAATTACACTTTCTACTTCTAAATCATGTACAATTAACATGACCTTTGTGGACGTTCAATTTGCAAATGGTAATTCTCCCTACTCAATTAAAGTATTTAATGATACTTTGGTTTTTTCTGGCACTACCTTATCTAACCCTTACCGAATAGAATTGGCGTCGTTAGCAGCAGGCAAACAATATAAAATAGTTGGCGTGGACAACTGTGGAAATAAAGATTCTGCCTTAATAACTCCAGATGCCAATATTGTTACTATAAATACAACAGTAAGGGGAAAATGTCCGAGTTCGATATGGGCAAACGGTTCAGGAGACCTATTGGCAACTGCAAATTCAAATTACTTTGGACTAATACCACACATCATTAAGAAGGATGGCAATACATTCGATCGAGGCTATTCCTCTCTCGCAAATACCACCTATACATTTGCCGATTTGGAACCTGCCCAATACATAATTCAGTACACACAATCAGCTTGTAATGGCAAATTATATGATACAGTAACAGTAACTCCGTATGCTTATCCAACTCAAGGCCATTCTGCAGTGTATCAGTGTGATAATAATAACTTTAGTTTAAGTGCCAACGTACGGGATGGATTAGGACCATTTAGTTACGAAATCATTGGGAGTTTACCTGAAAGTCCCACCATAACATCTCCGCCACAAAGCAGCCCCGTGTTTAGTATTGATAATGGAACTGCGTACTCACTTGTTCGTTTAAGAACAGTTGATGCCTGTGGAAACGCTACATTGAGTGATGTAAATGTTTTGCCATTGCAAAATTTTTCAATCAAAGCAAATGATAGTTGCTTCTATCAAAATATAACATTGTCGGTGGACCAAATACCAAATGCAAGTTATGCCTGGTATAAAAAAACAACTCCGGTTGATAGTGTACTATTGGATTCCGGAGTGTCCTATAATCTGCCATTCTTTCTTCCGGAACAAACCGGTGTTTATGTATGCAAAGTGAATGTAAACAACGGATGCCTCACCAGGGTTTCTTCTTTCAACCTGACTGGTAATTGTTATTTTGGAGTATTAACCACATCACTTCAATTAAATGGAAAAAGGAAGGACAAAACCAATCAATTGTCCTGGGAAACTGCTGATCAGAACGGACTAATCAGCTATTCAGTAGAACGAAAGCAAACCGGAGAAACAGGATTTTCGACCATCGGAATCGTTCCCAAACAAGCAGGCGGCCGGTATTTCTTTAATGACGATAATTTCAATATCGGATCCATTCAGTACCGGTTAAAAGTCATCTACACAAATAAAATAGAGTATAGCAATATTATTATTCTACAACCTGAATCGCATCAGGTCACTGTCTATCCAAATCCTGTAAGGAATGAATTCAGAATTTGGTTTAATTCTAACCGACCGTCTAACTATAGAATTGAATTGATCAGCACTAGCGGGCAATTGATCTTTGCCAAAGAAGAGAAAAATATTTCTTCATCAATATTGATCTATACAAGAGATAGTAAGATAAAATCTGGTATTTATTTACTTAGAATCGCAGACTTTACTACAGGCATAACTGAAATACGCAAACTCGTATTTGAATGATTGCATGTTGGTTATAGTTCTGTCAAAGCCGCTCCTTTCCAGGAGGGGCTTTTTATTTAAATTCTATCGGTAGGTCTACCGCCACAGTATCCCATCCAATAAAAAGCTCCATACCCTTATCGGTTTTATTGAAGCTCATACTAAAGACATCCACTGGTGTAGTTAATAGCTGCACAGGCACATCTGTTCGAAGTACATCTTTCTTTTCGTCATAAATAAAAGCTCCCCACGTGTCTGTGTCCTTGTTAATAATGAGCGTCCATTTATTTTCGGTTGGAATTGCATAGAGAGTATAGCGTCCTTTCAAGACTTTTTTTCCCGCAATAGTTACATCTCTAAAAAATTCTAATTCTGTAGCTTCATTTGCACCCAGGCGCCACACTTTATTATATTCGATCAATTGTCCGAAAATCACACGATTGTCTTTTTGGGGCCGGCTGTATACCAATCTGGCTACCGGAGCTGTGGTGGCTTTGTTCTGTGATTTAAGAATGGGGTATTCCGCGGGAAAATAGGACATATCCATTGGTGATTTATCCAACGTAGGAATCTTAGCCCTTTGCTGCACTGATGTGGTTGCTGAAGTATTTATTGAGGACTGTCCCTGTGCTTTCAACACTACCGCAAAAAATAAAAACCCAATGGCTAAAGATGTTTTTTTCATAAAAGGAAATTAGAATCACAAAAATAGATAACAGATGTTTTAAACGTCTCAATTAAGGAACGAGTTCTTC
>Ga0207650_10000773_pt1 | contig 24604 bp, 19 predicted proteins | sample KBSS63metaG_FD_184325 | JGI IMG/M metagenome (GOLD analysis project Ga0207650, IMG submission 184325) | Switchgrass rhizosphere microbial communities from Kellogg Biological Station, Michigan, USA - KBS S6-3 metaG (SPAdes) (version 2) | ecosystem: Host-associated > Plants > Roots > Rhizosphere...
ACCGCCTGGTCAACAAGCGCCTGCTCGCCTGCGCGTTGCTCGTGATTGGCATCACCTGTGCGCTGGTGGGGCGCATGTACTTCCTGCAGGTCGTACAGTTCGACTACCACTCCACGATTTCCGAGAACAACCGCGTCCACGTGCTGCCCATCACGCCGACGCGTGGGTTGATCTATGACCGTAATGGCGTCGTACTGGCCGATAACCGTCCCAGCTACAACTTGACCATCACCCGTGAGCGCACCACCGACCTCAAGGGCGAACTGGACGCCATTGTCAACTTGCTGCGTCTGCCCGCCGAAGACCGCGCTGTATTCGACAAGGCGCTGAAACAGGCGCGTCACCCTTTCGTGCCTGTGACATTGTTTTATGAACTCACCGAAGAGCAGATCGCGCTGCTGGCCGTAAACGAATTCCGTCTGCCTGGGGTAGACGTAGAACCGCAATTCGTTCGCCACTACCCCTTGGGCGCTCACTTTGCCCATTCGATCGGTTACGTAGGACGGATCAACGAGAAAGAATCCAAAGCCCTCGACTCGGTGGAGTACCGCGGTACCCAGTCCATCGGCAAGACCGGTATTGAGCGCTTCTACGAGTCCGAGCTGCATGGCCACGTAGGCTATGAGGAAGTCGAGACCAATGCCCAGGGCCGCGTACTTCGCGTGCTCAAGCACACCGACCCGATTCCCGGCAAAAACATCGTCCTGAGCCTCGACGTCCATCTCCAGGAAGCGGCAGAAGAAGCCCTGGGCGATCGCCGAGGTTCGGTGGTTGCCCTCGACCCGCAAACCGGTGAAGTACTGGCGATGGTCAGCAAGCCGAGCTTTGACCCGAACCTGTTCGTTACCGGTATCAGCTTCAAGGAATATGCTGCGCTGCATGACTCCATCGACCGACCGCTGTTCAACCGCGTTCTCAGAGGGCTCTATGCGCCTGGCTCGACCATCAAGCCGGAAGTCGCCATCGCCGGCCTGGACAGTGGCGTCGTCACCGCCCAAACCCGCGTGTTCGATCCCGGTTACTACCAACTGCCGGACTTTGACCACAAATACCGCAACTGGAACCACAGCGGTGACGGCTGGGTAGACATGGACGCGGCGATTATGCGCTCCAACGACACCTATTTTTACGACCTCGCCCACAAGCTCGGCATCGACCGCCTGCACAACTACTTGGCTGAGTTCGGCCTGGGTCAGAAAGTGTCGCTGGATATGTTCGAAGAGTCAGCTGGCCTGATGCCTTCCCAGGCATGGAAGCGTGCCACCCGCCGTCAACCGTGGTTCCCGGGCGAAACGGTGATCCTCGGCATCGGCCAGGGCTATATGCAGGTCACGCCGCTGCAATTGGCCCAAGCCACCGCGTTGATCGCCAACAAGGGGGTGTGGAATCGACCCCACCTGGCCAAGACCATTAATGGCGTGCCGCCGGTGGACGAAAATCCCATGCCCAACGTAGTCCTCAAGAACCCGCACGACTGGGAGCAGGTCAACCACGGCATGCAACTGGTGATGCACGATCCTCGCGGTATTGCCCGTGCCGCCGCACAAGGCGCGCAATACCGCATCGCTGGTAAGAGTGGTACGGCGCAAGTGGTGGCGATCAAACAGGGCGAGCGTTACAACCGTGAAAAGACCCTGGAACGACATCGTGATAACGCGTTGTTTGTCGGCTTCGCGCCAGCTGAACACCCGAAAATCGTGATTTCGGTAATGATCGAAAACGGCGAGGCCGGTGGTCGCGTTGCAGGACCGGTCGTGCGCCAGATCATGGACGCCTGGTTACTCGATCAGGAAGGCCACTTGAAACCGCAATATGCGACCCCGGCCAAAGCGCCAGGAGACCCAAAGGTTTAAATCAAACCGTCCACTCGTCCCAGCGCTCTACGTCCTCATAGACAAGCCAGGGCACATCATGGGCTGTCCAGATGTGCGCGGTGGGCCTGGCGCCCGGATCAACATCCAGCGTCGCCACCCGCACGATGACGTGCGGTTGATGCCCACGCTCCGCCATCAGATGCGAGCCGCAGCGCGAGCAGAAATGCCTGAATTTACCTGGCGACGATTCAAAGGACGCCAACAGCTCCGCGCCCTGGGTCCAGCGAAAGTGCTCACGCATCACACCGGCTGTCGCTACGAATGCCGCCGCATGCACCTTGCGGCAGCTGTTGCAGTGGCAGTGGCTGATGGGCATGTCGAGGCCGTCTACCTGGTAGCGCACGCCTTTGCAGAAGCAACTTCCATTCAATGGGTCAGTCATAACGTATTGCCGGTTCAAGGATGGGGTCATCATCATTGCTTACAACCTAAGGTTGCGCATTATTTGATGTCGCCTACTGTCAATTGAGGAGGTGACTTATGCACGTATTAGATCGCATAGAACGAAAAGTCCTGCTCAACGCGTCACGTAAAAAGGTGTGGGAAGCCCTCACCGATGCCGAGCAATTCGGCAGCTGGTTTGGTATCGCTCTAAAAGGCAAAACCTTCGTTGCTGGGCAAACGCTCGAGGCGCCTATCACTTATCCGGGGTACGAACACGTGATCTGGAAGGCCAAAATCGAACGCATCCTGCCGCAAACGCTGTTCTCTTTCTGGTGGCACCCCTTCGCGGTCGAGAAGGGCGTCGACTACGACCAGGAAACCCCGACACTGGTGGAATTCACCATTGAAGACCGAGCGCCGGGCATTCTGCTGCGAGTGGTCGAATCGGGCTTTGACGCCGTGCCTCAGGCCCGTCGGCAAAAGGCCTTCAAGATGAATTCCCGTGGGTGGGACGAGCAGATGGGCAACATCGAAACCTACCTGAACCAGGCCCGCCAGGCCTAACCCCGATGGGCATCAGGGTTGATGCCCGTTTTTCCTGTCGAAGCCTCGCAACAAATTTACGAGATTAAGATCTGCGCACGCGGATGCCGAGTAGAATCACGCCCTGAAAGCGATTCCTGAGGTGCGGTACGGTGGATTTACAGCAGGGTTTTGTCCTGACCCGGCATTGGCGCGATACGCCGACGGGCACGGAGGTCAGTTTCTGGCTGGCCACCGACCAGGGCCCGAGGTTTATCCGCCTACCCGTGCAGACCTCCGTGATGTTCGTCCCCGAAGCCCATCGCAAGCCGCTGGATTGGTTGCTCAAGGGGGAGCGCGATATCGAATTGCGCCCGTTGCAGCTATGCGATTTCCACCACCGTCCCGTCCTGGGCTTGTATACGCGTCAGCATCGCCAGGCGATGGACGTGGAAAAGCGCCTGCGCGCCGCGGGTGTCGATGTCTACGAAGGCGACGTGCGCCCACCCGAGCGCTACATGATGGAGCGTTTCATCACGGCGCCCGTGTGGTTTGGCGGCACGCCCGATACCAGCGGTGTGCTCTGCGACGCACAGATGAAGCCCGCGCCCGACTACCGCCCGCCGCTGAAACTGGTGTCTCTCGACATCGAGACCACCGCCCAGGGCGATCTCTATTCGATTGCCCTCGAAGGCTGCGGCGAGCGCCAGGTGTACATGCTCGGCCCGCCGAACAAAACTGACGCGGTGGACTTTAAGCTCGACTACTGCGACACCCGCGCCCAATTGCTCGAGCGCCTCAACGAGTGGCTCGCCCAGCATGACCCCGACGCGATCATCGGCTGGAACGTGGTGCAATTCGACCTGCGCGTCCTCCACGAACATGCCCAGCGCCTCAACGTGCCGCTCATGCTCGGGCGTGGCGACGAGCCGATGGCTTGGCGCGAGCACGGCAGCCGCAACCATTACTTCGCCGCGGCCGCGGGGCGGCTGATCATTGATGGTATCGAAGCCCTGCGCTCGGCCACTTGGAGCTTCGAATCCTTCAGCCTGGAAAACGTCGCGCAAACCCTGCTGGGCGAGGGTAAGGACATCTCCACACCGTACCAGCGCATGGATGAGATCAACCGCATGTTCGCCGAGGACAAGCCCGCCCTGGCGCGCTACAACCTCAAGGATTGCGAACTGGTTACGCGGATTTTCGAGAAGACCGAACTGCTCAAATTCCTGCTGGAGCGCGCCAGCGTTACGGGATTGCCGGCCGACCGCAACGGTGGCTCCGTCGCCGCGTTCACCCATTTGTATATGCCGTTGATGCACCGCCAGGGCTTCGTCGCGCCGAACCTGGGTGACAAACCACCCCAGGCCAGCCCCGGCGGCTTTGTCATGGACTCACGCCCCGGTCTCTACGAGTCGGTGCTGGTGCTCGATTACAAAAGCCTCTACCCGTCGATCATCCGCAGCTTCCTGATCGACCCGGTCGGCCTGATCGAAGGCCTCAAGTACCCGGATGACAGCGACTCGGTGGAAGGCTTTCGTGGCGCACGTTTTTCCCGCACCCGGCACTGTTTGCCCGCCATCGTCGCGCGGGTCTCCGAGGGCCGTGAAGTGGCCAAGCGCGAACACAATGCACCGCTGTCCCAAGCCCTGAAAATCATCATGAACGCCTTCTACGGCGTACTCGGTTCCAGCGGGTGCCGTTTCTTCGACACCCGACTGGCCTCGTCGATCACGATGCGCGGCCACCAGATCATGCGTCAGACCCGCGAACTGGTCGAAGCCCAGGGCTACGAGGTGATCTACGGCGACACCGACTCCACGTTCGTCTGGCTCGGCAGCGCGCACTCCCAGGAGGAGGCCAGCCGCATCGGCCGAGGGTTGGTGCAGCACGTCAATGACTGGTGGCGCGAGCACCTGCACACCACGTTCGGCCTGCAAAGCGCCTTGGAATTACAGTACGAAACCCACTTCACGCGCTTCCTCATGCCAACCATCCGTGGTGCGGAGGAGGGCAGCAAAAAGCGCTACGCCGGCCTGGTGGTTCGCAGCGATGGCAGCGAAGACATGGTCTACAAAGGCCTGGAAACCGTACGTAGCGACTGGTCACCGCTGGCCCGCCGGTTCCAGCAGGAACTCTACCAGCGCATCTTCCATCGCCAGCCCCATCAAGACTACATACGCGACTACGTACGCCGCACCTTGAGCGGCGAGTTCGATGAGTTGCTGATCTACCGCAAACGCCTGCGCCGCCGGCTGGATGATTACGAACGCAACGTCCCGCCCCATGTGCGCGCTGCGCGCCTGGCCGATGAGTACAACGACCGCTTGAACCGGCCGCGCCAATACCAGCGGGGTGGCTGGATCAGCTACGTGATCAGCGTTAACGGCCCGGAACCGTTGGAAGTGCGCCAGGCGCCCATCGACTACGACCACTACGTCACCCGGCAATTGCAGCCGGTGGCCGATGCGATCCTGCCGTTCGTGAATGACGATTTCAGCACCCTGGTCGGTGGGCAAATGGGCCTGTTTTAAAACGCTTGCCTCGTTTGTGTGAGTGCCTGCACTCTTGGGTACTGACGACCCAAACACGGCGCCGCTTCCATGACCCAGATCACACTGACCGGCACCACGGTCGAACTCCTGCCCCTGCAAAGGGCACACAAGGCCGCCTTGCTCGAGGCCGCCGCCGATGGCGAACTGTGGAACCTCAAGGTCACCCACGTACCGGGCCCGGACGCCGTCGATCAATACATCGACACCGCCTTGGCGGGCCGCGACGCTGGCACCATGATCCCCTTCACCCTGGTGCGTCGCGATACCGGCCACGTGGTCGGCAGCACGCGGTTCTGGAAGGTCGACCGGGTCAATCGCAAGCTGGAAATCGGCCATACCTGGCTGGCGCTGTCCGCGCAGAAAAGCGGCATCAATACTGAAGCCAAGCTGCTGTTGCTGACCTACGCTTTCGACGTGCTCGACTGCGTGCGCGTGCAATTCACCACAGACGAACTCAACGAAAAATCCCGCGCGGCGATCCTGCGGCTCGGTGCCGTGCAGGAAGGCATCGTGCGCCACGAACGCATCATGCCTGACGGCCGCAAGCGCAACTCGGTGCGCTTCAGCATCATCGATTCGGAATGGCCGCAGGTGAAAGCCAACGTGCAGGCCAAACTGCAACGCTAGGAGGAAAAGCCCATGTACACGCTTTATGGCATCGACGAGTCCGGCTCCTGCATGATCGAAATCGCCCTGCAGCGCTGTGCGGTGCCATGGCGACGGGTAGACGCAGCCTCTTGGGCCGACGGCGAGGGCAGCGACGAACTGGCCCGCATCAACCCGCTCAAACAAGTGCCCACCCTGGTCACCCCCGACGGCCAGGTGCTGTCGGAAAGCGCCGCGATCCTGATCCACCTGGGCCTGGAGTTTCCCGCTTCTAACCTACTGGCGGGCAACCGCGCGCAGATCATTCGCGGCCTGGTGTACATCGCTGCCAATTGCTATTCGGCGATAGGCATCATCGACTACCCGCAACGCTGGCTGGGCGACGTCAACGAAACTGTGCAGGCGCAACTGGTCACCGGCACCCGGCGCTACCTGCACCAGGCCTGGGTGGTGTTCGCCGATCAGTTTGCCGACCAGTTGTTTGCCGCCAACAACGCGCCCAATGCGCTGGGCTTGATGGCGGCTGCAGTGTCGCGCTGGGACGAGGCGCGGGAGGCGTTGAATGGCCTGGCGCCGGGCTTTGCCCAGACACTCGCGCAAGTGGATGCCGACCCCCTCGTAGCGCCCGTATTTGCTCGGCATTGGCCGGAATGGAAGGTCTCATAATGTTTCCGCAATCAGTGGAAACAATGACAGCCACATCCACCAAACCCTTGCGTAGCGGGCGTCCTGACCTACGCTTTCTTAAAGTGGTGTAGGAATCATCCTTGAATTTGACTGTCGCAGACATGAAACTCAAGAACCCTGCATGGAATTTAAAGGAGGTGCGCATGCTCATCCGGTCGCTGACCCTGGCTACCTTGATGGCTTTTACGGGGCCGCTGTTGGCTGCTGATGATATCAACCCGCTCAAGCAGGACTTGGGCAAAGCCCGGCCGCTGGTGGTGGTGGAGCTTGATTCCGGCAACGACACCTTGGCGACCCTCAAGAAACAGTTGGACGAGCCTGCGACCAAGCAGTCCTTTGAAGAACGCAGCATGGTGTTCTACACCGTGAAGTTCGGCAGCATCGGTGCCGAAGGCGAGAAGTTCGCCAAGGACCCCAAGGACAACAAAAAGCTCACGCCGCCAGAAACCAACGCGCTGATACGCGCCCTCAAGCTGGGTGCGGGCAGCGGCACCAAGGTGATCCTGGTGGGCAAGGACGGCGAGAAGAAACTCGAGAAGACCGTGCCACCGGATACCCTCGACCTGAAGGAATTTTTCAGCGCTATCGACCAGATGCCGATGGCTGAAAAAGAGGCCGCCGCCGCCCCGGAACCTGAACCTGCAGCACCGCCGCCAGCCAAGGGCGCCAAGCCTGCCAAGCACGGCAGCAAGCCAGCCCCTCAGCCCCTCGACGACTGAAATACAAATCTCCAGGTGGGAGCTGCGGCGCCGCTCCCACAGTTGGATCTGCTGCGTCCTTAAGTCGGTGCCTTTTCCCCAACCGCCTTACGCACCGGAAACGGAAAGTAGAAAAACCGCAGGAACGCCACCCGCTTGATCACTTCCCCGATCAACAACGGCACCACCACCGCCACCACAAAACCGATGCAGGCCGCGATAAGCGCGGGCAGCCCCAGACGCTCCATCAGGTCGAAGGTCTTGTGTTGGATTTCGCCGTGGAAGATCAGCAGGATCAGCGTCGACTGGCCGATGTAGGTCATCCCGCGCGTGATCAGCGCCGACACCATCAGCACCCGCGCCAGCGCCCAGCACGCGTACACCCCAATCACCGCCATCAGGCTGGTCCACAGCCAGTGATCGTAGCGACGCTGCGCCAGGTCCATGGTGTCACCTCGGTAGAGGAACACGGCGGCAAACAGCACGACCGACACCAACAGGGTCAGCAGTGAACCCGCATGGGTGCGCAGCCAGTCCCGCAGCAGATAGCCGTAGATGAAACAGGTGCTGCTGATCAGGGTGATATCCAGGCTGAACGGTAGGCCCGGCAGTACCCAAGTGCTGCCGCCCAGGGTCACCGGCCGTTGCCAGAACCACGGCAGCGTCCAGATGCCGATCAGCAAGGGCACCAGCATTACCAGGCAACGCACGGCCAGCGGCAGGCGCTGGATCAGTCGGAGCACGACCCAACTGAACAGGATCGCCACCCAGAAGTGTGGCAAAAACCACAGCGCCTGCCACGGGATGGTGTCCACCGAGGCATACAGCACGCCGCCAATATCCGGCAGCAGCGGCTGGCCACGCAGGATACTGCGCACGATCACATAGGTGAGCATGGTGAAGAAAAACGGCTTGAGCAGGCCGTCAGCCTTGCGCACGGCCATCTCTACAAAGGGTTGTTCAGGCTTGAAGAACACCCCGGACAAAAAGAAGAACAACGGCAAAATGAACGACGCCAGTATCGGATACAGCACGTCCGGCGAGGTGGCGACGAACCAGCTGTGTGCATACACGATCACCAGGATGCCGATGCCTTTGGCGATATCCATTTGAATCCAGCGATGTTTCATCTGAGTCGTCCCGATCGATCGTTCATGCCTTGCGCCACGGCTTCAGCCACAGCCCCATCCCGAGCAACACCACGGCGCCGGCCAGGGTGCTCAGCCCCAATTGCAGCCACACGCCCTCAATCCGAAACAGTGCCAACGCCGCCGCGCCCATCAGCACGCCACTGAGCAACCATTGCCGCGCCCAGGGCAGGGCACCCAGCAAGCCCTGGCGTTGCATCAACAGCAACGCGGTGCAGAGCACTCCCGCCAGGGCCGCCAACGGAATGCCCGCCAGCCCGAATACAAACGGCAGTACCCCCAGCAACAGCACATTGACCAGGCTGCCGAGCAGCTCGCAGCGCAGTGGTTGGCGCGTGTCACCGGCGGCGTAGGCATAACGTGCGAGCAGGGCGTTCCAGGCGCCGAATACCAGCGGCACGGCAAACCAGGCCAGCAGCAGCGGCAACGGTGAGTCCAGCGATTGCGCGGGCAGCAGCAACGCCACCAGGCTCGGGGCCGCCGCCACCAGGCCGACGCCGGCGGGCAGGGTCAGCACGCTGGCGGTCTCCAGGCCACGCTTGAGCAGGGCCAGGCGCTCATCGCCCTGGCGGCGGCTCATCATGCCCAGCAGCACCTGGTTGAGGCTCATCAGCGCAATCAGCGGCAGGTTCATCAACTTGCGCGCCAGGTTGACCCAGGTCACCGCGCCTTCGCCCAGTAACGACGCCACCAGCCGTTCGATCAACGCCAATCCCTGGCTGGCACCATTGCTCAATAACAAGGGACCGATGCGTTGGCCCAATTCCCGCAGCGGCGCCAACGACAGCTGCCCATGCCACGGCCGCCAGCCCTGGCGCCACATCGATGGCAACAGCGCCAACGGCATCAACAGGCTGCCCGCCAGACAGGCCAGCGCCAGCGAATGCGGTTGGGTGGCGGTGCCGGCCAGTGCGAGGTAGGTCACCGGCGGCAGGTTGAACAACAACGAGCCCAAGCCTGCCAGCACAAAACGTTCGCTGGCCTGCAAAGGAATGCTGAACAGCGCATGCAGCATCAGCCCCGGCACGCACCAGGCGACAATCTGCAAGTTATTGCTGGCGAGCGCCGTGGCACTGGCCGCCAAGCCCGGCCCGAGCAATTGCACCAGCCACGGCGCCAACAGTGTCAGCAGCAGGCTGGTGACCAGCGCGATCAGCAGCAACGCCGGGAACAACACCGCCAACCAGCCTAGTCGCTCGTCGTCCTTGCGCGCCAGGTACAGCGGTAGCGCAGCGGCGCTCAGCACGCCGCCGGCCAACGACATGCGCAGCGCCTCCGGTAAAAACAGGGCGATCAGGAACGCATCGCTGCGCTCTCCTGCGCCCCAGGCCGCCACCAGCAGCCATTCACGGGCAAAGCCCAGGCACAGGCCGAGCAGCGTCGCCAGCGTCAGCCAGACGGCGGAGCCCAGCATCAGGGCTGCGCGCCATCAAGCACGGATTCGCGAACGGCCACGCTTTTCACCTGCGGCAGGCGCGCCGGAAACAGTCGCCGCGCCTCCAGCACATTGATCCCGACCATCAGCCAGAACAGCGCAACCATCACCACCGCAAAGCTGAAGTAATGGTCGAACAGACCGCTGACCAGCGCCGAGAGAATCCCGGCGGTGGTGCCCAGCCACAGTGCATTGTCCTTGGTCAGGCGGATCGGGCCGCTGTCCGGGCGCGCTTCACGCCACCAGCGTACCGTCACCGCCACAAAGAACAGCATGCCGACGATGCCGGTCTTGTAGATGAAGTTCAGCCACAGGTTGGAGATGCCCAACAAGTCGGTGCCCGGCACCGGCGGGTCGACCTTGAAACCGATGCCGAACGGATACGCCAACACCGCCTGCGGGAACATGCGGTATTCGTCGAAACGCACTTCGGTACTGGCGTTGCTCGAAGAAAAAATCGTCGCCAGGCGTTCCTGCAACGGCGGATACGCGATCACCAGCGCCACCGTCAGCGCCGCGCCGATCATCAGCAAACGCCCGGTGTACGGCACCCGGCGCGTGGCCATCCACAGCAGCACCAGCGCCAGGCTGACCATCGCGCCACGGCTACTGGCCAGCAGCAACGCCGCCGCACCGAGGCAGGCCACGCTCAGCCCCAATGCGCGTTTCCAGCCTTGCTCGGTCATGCCGAAGCAAAAGGCCAGGGGCAGCAGCAACGCCATGATCCCGCCGATGGCATTCGGGTGCATCCACGGTGAGCCCATGCGCGAAGACATGGCCTCCAGGCCGAATTTCAGCATGTCGAAGTTGCCGTAATTGAACAGCGCCAGGATCGGCGCAATACCGGCCCCGGAGCGCGTGCGCACGAACACCGCGATCGACAGCACCAGCATCGCCAGGCTGCCCAGCAGCAAGGCGATCACCAGGGATTCGCGGTGCTTGTGGTCCACCAGCAATTTGGCGCAGAGGAACACCGACGACAGGCTCAGCAGCCAGCGCAACCAATTGGCCACGCCGCTGGTGTCGGCGTGAATGGTGATCTGGCCGACGATAAACGGGAACACGCTGAACAGCATCAGCCACAACAGCATCTGGTCGGTGGGGCGGCGGGTGAGGCTCGGTGGGTCAGGCAGGCGTGTCAGCAAGTTGTGCCACAGCACCGCGCCCCAGGTCAGTGCCAGGATGGCTTCGCTGACGGTGCTGCGAATGCCCAGGTTAACGGTGGAGTACGGCATGAACGTGGCGACCAGGGCAAACAACAACAGGCCCCAGAACGGAAAGCGCAGGATGGTCACTGCCCCGGCCAGGCCGATCACGGCGAGGAACGCCTTGGCCGGTGACAGCAGCAGGGCGAGGGCGCCAAACAGCAGCCCAAAGAGGATCGCGACGAGACTGGGCAGGTTCACGTTCACGTCAGCTCCTTGATCAGTTCGGCCAGGCGCCGTTGATAAGCGTGATGGTTGAAGCGTTCCGCCCATTGCCGGCGTTGCTCGGGCGATGCTTCATCGGCCTGTTCGCTCAGGCTGACCATCAACTGCGTCAACGCCGGGCCATCGGTGGGCGAAAAGCGCGGTGCCGACGGTGGCGTGATCTCATCCAGCGACGTGCCGCTGGCCACCGCCACCGGGGTGCCGACGCTCAGGGCTTCGATCACCGGCAGGCCAAAGCCTTCGGCGTACGACGGTTGCCACAGGCGCGAGGCCCGGCGGTACAGCGCGTGCAGTTCGGCATCCGACACGCCACTCAGCGCGCGAATGCCCGGCAGTGCGCGCTGCGCTTCAGGCAGATGGTCGAGGCTGCCCACCAGCACCAACTCCGGAACGGCGGGGGACTGACGCCGCGCCTGTTGCCAGGCCTCCACCAGGAACGGCACGTTCTTGCGCAGCTCGCGGGTGCCCACCAGCAACCAATAGCGCTCGGGCAATTGCCGTGCGCTGAGGTCCGCTGCCAGTGCGGAAAAACCATCGACCTGGTTGGGCAGCACGCGAATCTTGCCGGCTGCCTTGGGGAACAACCGCGCGGTTTCATCGGCGCTGTACTGCGACGGCGTCCACACACGGTCGGCGCTGTGCACCGCGTAGGCAATCGACAGGCGATCGCTGGTCTTGTAGATCAGCGCCTTCAAACGGTTGGCGTGGTAGTTGTTCAGGGTGATCTGGAACAGGTCGTGCAACAGCACCACGGTGCGCAGCCCCTTCGGCTTGGGCGGCAAGGGCAGGCCCATGTTGAAGGTGCTGATGTACAGATCGATACGCTGCTCACGCAAGGCGCGCGGTAGAAAACCGGCCTCGAAACGCAGGCGATTCTGCGGCTGGTGCATGGCGGTCTTGGCACAGCCCCAGGCCGGGCAGTGGGCCTGCAAGCGGGTTTCATCGCCCAGGGGCGCCACGGTAAACCGCTCAAGCTCAATGCCCGGCAGGCTGTGCAGGGCGCTTTCCAGCGCGTACACCTGGCGGCTGATGCCCGATTGCGGCGAGGTGCCGACGGTGCGGTAATCCAGGCCTACACGCATGCGGGCTCCTTTTGATTCTGCGGTGAAAGGGCGGCGTACACCGTTTCCAGTTGGCTGGCGGCGACGCTCCAGTCATGGGCGCGACGCACATAGGCGCGGCCGGCTTCGCCCATGGGCGCGGCGGCGTCGGGAAATTGCAGCAGGCGCACCACGGCATCCGCCAGCTTGGCGGCGGTTTGGCCTCCGAGGTAGTCCAGGCCTTCCACCAGGTCCAGCCCCGATACACCTTGCTCGGTACTCGCCAGCGGCAAGCCGGCCGCCAGCGCTTCGAGCACCTTGAGCTTGGAACCGCCGCCATGGCGCAACGGCGCCAGAAACACCGAGGAACTCGATTGCAGGCTCAGCAGGTTGGGCACAAACCCCTGCCACTCAATGCGCGGGTCCTGCCAGCGTTCCCGCCAGGTGTCGGGCATGCCGAAGCCGCACACGCTCATGCGCGCGTCCGGGCAACGCTCCCAGACCTTGGGCAGGATCTCGTCCAGGGCCCACTCGATGGCGTCCACGTTGGGGGCGTATTCATAATTGCCGAGGAACAGCACGCGGCGTGCCGACGGGTCAGGGCGGGCGGCAGCGAAGTGGTCGCAGTCCACGCCATTGACGACCACCGACACCGGTTTGCCGGCGATCTTTGCCAGGGTCTGTGCATCGCTGTCGGTCACTGCGACCACCTGCGTGGCCTGGCGCATCACGCGACGTTCCCAGCGGGTGTAGCGCCATTGATCGTAGCGAATGAATGGCAGCGACCAACCCGGCAAGCGGTCGTAGGTGGCGGCGCCAAGGGCTGATTCAACGTTGTGTTCCGTCAGCACAAAGGGTTGGGATTTACGCGCCAGCGCCGCTTCGTACGGCTGGAAGCTGTAGCTGTGCTCGATCTGCACCACGTCCCAGCGCTCACCCAGCAACCAATTGAAAGTGTCCTGCAATTCACCCGACAGCCCATTCACGCTGGCCAGCAGCGGGTAGGGCGCGAACAGCCCGGCCAGCAGCGTTGTGGCGCTGCGCAGCGGGCGGCGCGGCAGGATGATCAGTTGTTCGAGAAACGCTTCCAGCACCTTGCGGTCGGTGAGTGACACCGGGTGTTTGTCCTGCAGCAGCAGGGTGATCTGGTGCCCACGTGCGGCCAGGCTGCGCAGCAGATGGAACTGGCGCGTCTTGCCGCCGCTGGTGGCGGGCCAGGGTGAGTAGGGCAAAATCCACAGAATGCGCATGGCAGGCCTCACTCCCATAACAGAATTTGCAGGTTCGACTTGACCGGTACGGTCAGGCCATTGGTACCGCTCACCGGCGTTTGTGTGCCGCGCAGCGGGTCGTACAGGGTGGCGCTGGCCAGGCCCGGCAAGTGCGCGCTGCCACCCTGGGCTGACCAGAAAAACCACAGCTTGCGGCCGTCGGCGCGGGTCCAGCCGATGCTGAACAGGCCGTCCGGCAGCTGGTCGGCGACCGGCGGATCGCCCGGCGTGAGCTTCGGTCCGCTGACGTCGAGGAAATTCTTCAATGCGGTGTAGACGGGCTTGGGGTTAGTGTCGATATCCAACAAGCCATAGGACTGATCACGGATGCTGGCGCGCTGGTCCAGGTCGCTCAAGGTGAACAGGAAGATCTTGTCGTAATCCATCGCACTCATCAGCGCCAGGCGGCGAACCACGTAGTCGGCCTGTGCCTGGGGCGTGATGATGTCCTGGGCGTCTTTGGGCCCCTTGTAGGTTGACCAGCCCCACTCGGTGCTCCACAGGGTATTCACGCCGCCGTTGCGCAGGGCCTGGTTGAGCTGGGTGGTCTTGGCGATGAAGTCCAGGTTGGCCGGGTCGTTGCCTTCGGGCAATTGGGTGTAGGGGTGATAGGACACCACCGTATTCAGGCTGGCCACGCCCAGCGCGCCCAACGCGTCGAACATGGTCTGGCCATTGGGCATTTCGCTGAAGAATGCCATGCCGGCGGCCACCACGGGTTTGTTCGGGTTTACCACCCGCAACGCTTGGGTGGTGGCGGTGAGCAGTTTGGCGTAACCCGCCGGGTCTGCCGCCGGGCGCCAGAAGCCCAGCAGGTTCGGTTCGTTCCAGACTTGCCAGGCATCGACGCTGGGGTAGCGCTGGGACAGCAACGCCATGCGGTTGGCGAACACGTTGGGGTCTTTCGGTGGGTACTGGTCCGGGTACATCGACAGCGGCGGGGCACTGGTGATAAAACGCGCCGAACCGACCAGGTAAAACACCGACTTGATCTGGTTCTGTTGCAGCTTGCCTACCAGTTCATCGAGGGTGGCGAGCTTGTATTGATTCTGCGCAGTCTCCAGCTGATCCCAGTGCAAATCCAGGCGTACCCACTCCAGGCCCAGGGCCTTGAGACGGTCGATCTGCTTCTGGTAGCGCTCGGGGCTGAACCACAAGAACTGCGCGTTCACCCCCAGGAAATCCTTCCACACCACCTCCTTGCTGCCCTTGAGCACATGGCTTTCGGCGTCCGCCTGGCGACCCCACAAAAATGCGCTGAGGCCCAGGGCCGCGACCACCGCGAAGGTGGCAAGGTAGGTGCGTTTACGTGCCATAGGTCGACCCTGCAATGGCCTCTTCGAAGAGCTGCTTGAATTTCTGCGCCGTCAACGGCCAAAGACGTTCGCGGCCAATCTCCCCGGCGCGTTCGGCCCAGTCCCTGGCCAATAGCGGCGTGCGTGCCAGGCGTAACAGTTGTTCGCTGAGCGCGGCCACATCACCTTCGGGGTAGATCGCACCGTTGCCGCTGGCGACCTCCTCGGCGAACGCGCGCGCATCGGAGGTGATCGCGCCGCGCCCGCAGGCGGTGGCCCAGGACAACGCGCCGCTGGTGCCGCGCTGGCGCCCCAGCAGGCCGAGTTTTTTCGATTCGCGATACGGCAGCACCATCACATGGTGCGCCTGGATGGTCTGGGCAATTTCATCGGCGGGCAGGTTCAGCCGCCAGTCGATGCAACCGGTCAGGCCCAGCGCGGCGATCTGCGCGGTCAACTGCTCCAGGTAGTTACCGCCCGCGCCAAACGCCATTTCCGCGGCGGTGCCACCGGCCAGGGTCAGGCGCACGCGGTCGCGCAATTCGGGGGCTTGCTTGAACACATCCGCCAGGGCCTGCACCAGGTCTTCGATGCCTTTGCCACGGTAGATAAACCCAAAGTACAGCAGGTGCAGCGTGTCGAGCGACGGCAACGGGGCCGGTGGAACGGCGAGGTTGGCGTGGTTGATCACCGCCACTTTGCCGGCAGGCAGTTGCATGCGCTGGATCAGGCAGTCGGCGCCCAGGCGGGTGAGGGTCACCAGCCGGGTCAGCCCCTTGGCAACCTGGCGTTCTTCGCGCACGGTCAGCGGGTCGGCCAGCACCACGGCGGCCTGGGGCAATGGGCTGGGCAGGCGCTCCAGCAGGTTCAGCGGAAACGGCAGGTGCTCACGCCGCCACACCATGCGCTCCGGATCATGCACGGTGGCCGTCAATGGCAATCGGGGGTACGCCTTGCGCAGTTCACGCAAGGCCAGGAATTCCCCCAGCCGCCCACCGCCCAGCTCGGCGTGTACCAGGTCGACGGCTTGCCAGTCGAACGCGCGGATGGCTGGCTGGATCGCCTCGGAGTTGCCCGCGACACCGGCCAACGGCGTCAGCACCGTCACACCAAGGTGTTCCAAGGCCGTGCGGAAATGGTTCGCGTAGTCGGCGATCCCGTTTTTCTCCGGCGGCAAGGGTGCGAGCAGGGCGATCCGCATCAGAACGCCCCCCGGTATTTACCGATGGTCTGCAGCACCTTGCTCGGCACTTCGAACTTGCGCCGGTTGATGATGATGCCGTCCACCTTGCCGAACGCGGTGTTGAGGATCGACAGCGCATGCTCGACCACCGGCACGGTACTTTTGCGCGCCTCCACCACCAGCCCGATCAGGTCGGCGCGGCGCAGCGCGATAAACGCTTCGCGGTTGTCCAGCAGGGCCGAGGCGTCCAGCAGCACCACTTCACCCGGTGCAGCCGGCTCCAACCCGCCCACGCGCACATTGACGCCATTCTCACGCAGCAGTTGGCGCAGTTGCTCGACCACAAACGTCACCCCTTCGCCGTGGCGTGCCGACGTCAGCCCCAGCACCAGGCCCTCTTCGGCGATGCGGTCGGGCTGCAGCAAACTGTACAGCCGGTAGATGCTCGCATTGAACGCGTTGGCGCTTTGCGCGGTGGTGGTGTCCAGCTCCGGCAGGGTGGTCCACAGCGGCAGGCCGAACTTGCGTTCCACCAGGCCACCGTCGTGAATGCGCTGGTCGAGCAGGTAGCACAGGTAGATCACCAGCAAGCCGACGACGATGGCAAACGGGATCGCCAGGAACAGCATCACCAGGGTTTTCGGGAAAATCCGGCCCGGGTTCAGGGTGGCTTCTTCGATCACGGCGATGTTGCTGATCTGGCTGTTGTCCAGCTCGCGGTCGATGCGCGATTTTTCCAGGTTGTCCACGTACAGCGCGTAGTTGCGCTCGGTGGTGTTCAGCTCGCGGGAGAGGCGCGCCAGTTCGGGTTCGATTTCCAGGGCTTGCTTGCGTTGTTCTTCGAGGTTCAACAGTTGTTTTTGCTGTTGGACCAACTGGGTACGCAGCGCCTGGTTGTTGCTGGTTTCGTCCAGCAGCACGCGCTGCAGGTGGATTTCCAGGGTGTTCGGCGCGCGGTTCTCCGAGGCTTGCACCGTGTTGCTCTCATTGGCGACCTGAACCTGCATCGCACGGATCGAGGCATCGAGGGCTTTGACCGGCGGCGCGTTGTCGGTGTAGGTGCGCATCATGTCGGCCTTTTCCAGCAGCTTCTGGTTAAGCAGGCGACGCAAATCCTGCTGCTGCGGGTTCAGTGCGATCTGGCGCACCGTGGTGACTTCCTTGGGCTGGCCCTTGAGCTGGCTGCGCGTGCTCTGGATGGCGCTGTCGGACGAAGCGATCAGTCGCGTGGTGTTGAAGGTCTCGCCGCGCAGCACGTTGATGCGCTCGGACAGGTCTTCCAAACGGTCGGTGATGCTGGCGGCGCCGATCTCATTCAGGTGGATGAGGATCTGCTGCTTGTAGCTCTTGATCTCAGTGGCGCTGTTGGCCGCCTGGCCTTCGTAGAAGGCGTACAGGCTCTTGCGGCCCAGGGCCTGGGTGCGTTCGTTGATGTAGGTTTCGACCCAATCCTTGACCACCGCCTGGGCGATCTCCGGGTCGCCCCACTTGAAGCTGATGTCCATCACCGTGGAACCGGCGGCGTGGCTCACCTCAAAGTTCTTTTCCAGGCCGGCGGCCAGGCGTTCCACCGGGGTGGTTTTCTCAACCACACCGACGGTTTCCAGCACCACGCGGATGCCGTCGAACACCGCCCCCACGCCGCTCTTGACGTAGTATTTGGTGCGCTTCCAGAAGCCTTCCGGCGGCGGCGCGTTGTCGATCACTTCCAGGTAATGTTCAGCCACGGCGCGCACGATGGGGCGACCGGTGAGCAAACGCTCCTCGTCGACAATCGGGTCACGCTGGGTGCTGGGCATCACCAGCGCCTGGCGGTTGCTGATCTCGATCGGCAGGGTCGAATCACGCCCTGGTTTCACCAACAGCCGCGCAGTGGATTCGTACTTGGCCGGCAGCAGGAACGCCCCCAGCAGGATGATCACCAGCGCGGCAATCGCCGCCAGTTTGAACTCGTGCCGGAAGATGAAGAACAAGCGCAGAAGATCACGAAAAGAACGGATCTCGATCATTGGGATGTCGCTCCTTTAGTTGTTGCCGCCGCTGGTTCGGGTGTAGTTGTAGCCAACCCCAATGGACTTGGTGAACGGGATCAGTTGGTTCATGTAGGTGTCCACCCCTTGGATCCGCTCGCCCACGTTCGACTTGGGCACGAACACCACATCGCCACGTTGCAGGTGCACGGGTTTGCGGCCATTGGGGCCGGTGTTAAGCAGTTGGCTGAAGTCCAGGAAATACGCGCGATACGCGCCCTGGGCGTCTTCGCGCAGCAGTGCGACCATGCTGGCATTGCCTGCCGGGCTGACCCCGCCGGCACCGATAATCGCCTGCTCCAGGGTATTGGCCGTGGCGATTTGCACCGCCGTCGGGTTGTTCACCGCGCCGCCGACAATGATTGAACTGGCGGGCGCCTGGTTGATGTTCACCGTCACGCGTGGCTCGCGGTACACCGGGGCGAGCTTGCTGGTCAGCTCCGTGGCCAGCTCCGAAGGCTGGCGCCCGGCGACCTGGATCGGCCCCAGGAACGGGTAGTTGATCTTGCCGTCGGTCTGCACGGTGTACAGCGTCAGCTCGTAGATGGTGCTGACGTTGAACGCTGACAGCGTCGGCATCTCGCCGGCATCGCGCACGATGCGCAACTGGTCGCCGATGCGGATGCGCTCCACCGCCGGTGGCAGCTGGGCAAGCTGGTCGAGGGCGCGCTTGCCGGCCTCGACGGTGTCGCTGTCCGGCGAGACGATGCGCGCCGGTGTATTGCAGGCGGCCAGGGCCATCATGGCCACGACGAGCAGGGTTTGTTTCATCAAGGGGGACTTCCTGTAGGTCATGATGCTCACCTCCAATAACCGGGAAACATGCTGATGCGCCGCTTGAGGGCGAGGGGGAGGCGACGCTCCAGATGGCCCAGCCGATAGCCGAGCAGTTTGAACGCACTGCGCACCAGCACTTCGGGGACGCGGTGCAAGGCGCCGGCCTTGCGCAAGGCTGCGAGTTCGGCCAGCACATAGCGCTTGCCTTCGCCCCCCGCATCGCCAAAGGCCTGCTTGATCCACGGCTCGCGGCCATAGAACACACCAATGTCGAAGTAGCGGTGAAACTCATCCATGAGCTTGTAATCGTGGGAGTGATGCACCAGCGCCGTGGCGGCGTAGCGCACCTTGTAGCCGTCGAGCAGCATGCGCGCCGCCACGAAAGCGTCTTCGCTGCCGATCACGTCGGCCGGGAACCCGCCCACCGCTTGCAGCACGCTGCGCCGGTACACGGAAAACGAGTCGGAACTGAAGCAGGTCTTGATCCCCAGTTCCGGCGCATCGGCCAGGCTTTTGCTGCGGCTCTGTTCCGGGTAGTTGAAGTGCCGCGATTGCGCGCCCAACACGCCCGCATCGGGGTGGGGCAACTGGCGCCCGTAGGCCACGCCGTTGAGCGGGTCCTGCTGCAACTCCGCGAGCAGGTTGGCGAAGGTTTCCGGGGTGGCGGGAATCGCGTCCTGGGTCATCACGATCAACGCGTCGCCGCTCACCTGTTCGCTGGCCCAGCGCCGGGTGCCGCCGTGGTTGAAGTCGCGCGCGTCGATCACCTCGACCCGTGCACCAAACGCGCGAAAGCGCGCCACGGTGTCATCGCTGGAGGCGCTGTCCACCACGAGCGTTTCGTCAGGTTGCAGGGTTTGCATCTTCAGCGCCGGCAGCAAGCGGGCCAGGTGGCTGGAGGCGTTACGGGTCGGGATGATCAATGAAGTGCGCATGTCATTTTTTCACGTCTGCCGGGGCGCGCCCGTAGATGTCGTCGAAGCGCACGATGTCGTCCTCGCCCAGGTACTCGCCGCTCTGCACCTCGATCATCACCAAGTCGATGATGCCGGGGTTGGTCAGCCGGTGTTTGTGCCCGGCCGGGATGTAGGTGGACTCGTTGGCGTTGATCAAAAACTCACGCTCGCCGTTGGTGATCTGCGCCGCGCCGCTGACCACCACCCAGTGTTCGCTGCGGTGGTGATGCATTTGCAGCGACAACGACGCCTGGGGCTTGACCACGATGCGCTTGATCTTGAAGCGACTGCTTTCCTCCAGCACGGTGTAGGTGCCCCACGGCCGTGTGACCGTGCGGTGCAGGCTGTACGCCGGATGGTTCTGACGCTTGAGCTCGGCAACGATGTAGCGCACGTCCTGGCTGCGGTGGGCGTCGGCGATCAATAGCGCATCGGGGGTGTCGACGATGATCAGGTCGCGCACGCCCACGGCGCCGAGTACGCGCTTGGGCGAGTCGATGTAGCAGTTGTGCACGTCATGCAAAATCGCTTCGCCATTGACTTGGTTGCCATGCGCATCGCTGGGGGTGAGCTGGCGCAGGGCCTCCCACGAGCCGATATCGCTCCAGCCGATGTCGCAGGGCACCACGGCGACTTGCTTGGACTTCTCCATCAGCGCCACGTCGATGGACACATCCGGCGCGCTGCCGAATGCTTCCGAGTCGAGTTCACGCTGGCGTGAGGTTTTGTTTTGCAGGCTCTGGCTGTGGTCCAGCGCGGCGCGGGCGGATTCCAGCACGTCGGGGGCATGGGCGGCGAGTTCCTCCACCAGGGTGCTGGCCTTGAAGCAGAACATGCCGGCGTTCCACAGGTGCTTGCCGCCGTCGAGGTAGCCCTGGGCGGTGGCCAAGTCGGGTTTTTCCACGAAGCGCTTGACCCGGTTGCCGGTGCTCAGCGGCTCGCCCTGTTCGATATAGCCAAAGCCGGTTTCCGCGTGATCGGGCTGGATGCCGAAGGTCACCAGGTAGCCGGCTTCGGCCAGGTCGCGGGCCTGGGCCACGGCCTCGGCGAACGCCACTTCATTGAGGATCAGATGGTCGGCGGGCATCACCAGCAACTGCGCCTCACCGCCGAAATGTTCCTGCACATGCAGCGCCGCCACGGCAATCGCTGCCGCCGTGTTGCGGCCGAACGGTTCGAGCAACAGGTCCAGGGGCAGGTGGGCCTTGTTGACCAGGCGGTAGTCATCCAGGGTGCGGAACAGCAGGTCGCGGTTGGTCACCGTCAACACGCTTTCCACGCCGGGCAATTTGGCCGCGCGCTGGAAGGTTTTCTGCAGCAGGCTCTGGCCATCGCGCATGCGCATGAACGGCTTGGGCATGTTCTGCCGCGACACCGGCCACAGCCGCGTGCCCGAACCACCGGAAATGATGCAGGGAATTAATCCGTTGAGTGTGTTCATCAATACACTTCCTTGGTGGAAAGGACGGCGGGGACCGTCATGAAGACGATGTACAAGTCAAACCACACCGACCACTTGGAGATGTACTCCAAGTCGTACTCGACACGTTTCTGGATCTTGAACAGGGTGTCGGTCTCGCCCCGGTAACCATTGATCTGCGCCCAGCCGGTGATGCCCGGTTTTACCCGGTGCCGTGAGCTGTATTCGCTCACCGCCACCTCGAAGGGAACGCCTGCCGCCTTGGTCGCGGTGGCATGCGGGCGCGGGCCGACCATGGACATGTTGCCCAGTAGCACGTTGAACAACTGTGGCAGCTCGTCGATGCTGGTCTTGCGGATGATGCGGCCCACGCGGGTGATGCGCGGGTCTTCGCGGGTGGTCTGGCGTTCGGCGGTGAAGTCGCTCTGGTCGGTGTACATCGAGCGGAATTTGAACACGCGGATTTCGTTGTCGTTGTAGCCATAGCGGTTCTGGCGAAACAGCACCGGGCCCTTGGAGTCGAGCTTGATCGCAATCGCCGTCGCCAGCATCACTGGTGACAGGCACACCAGCGCCAGGCTGGCCAACAGTAAGTCCTCACAGCGTTTGATCACCGGCGACCAGCCGCGCAGCGGCAACTGCGAGGTGTTGAACATCAAGATGCCGCCCACATCGGTGATCTTGCTATGGCCGTAGCGCAGGGCAGCCATGTCCGGCACCAGCATGACATTCACCGACAGCTGCCGCAGGCGGTTGACCAGCCCGTGGATGCGCTGCTCGGCGGCCCAGGGCAGGCAGATCATCACCTGATTGACCTGCTCGGCGCGGATCAGCTTTTCCAGGTCGCGGGTGTTGCCCAGCAGGGGCAGGTTGCTCAGTTCCTTGGGAATGCGCTCGGTGCGGTCGTCGATAAACCCCACCAACCCGGAGCGGATATCACCGTTGCGCTGCAGGTGATCGGCGACATGCACAGCGGTGTCGGTAAACCCCAGGATCACCGTGCGTTGCAGGTATTTGCCGGCGCGCATCAGCCGGCTGTACAGGCGCAGCATCACCAGGCGCTCAAGGCAAAACAAGCCCAGGCTGGCGATGTACCAGACCACTAGGTTACGCGGGGTCAATTGCGGGAAAAACTGCAGGATCTGGTACATGAACAGCAGAATGCAAAACGCCGCGGTCCAGGCCTTGATCTTGATTTTCAGGCGCAGGCGGTTGCTGAACAATTCCTCGGAATAGATGCCCAGAGCCTGGAACAGAATAATGGTCAGGACCGCGAAAAAAACCAGCAGGCCCAGGAAGTGGGCGCGCAGCTCGGGGTCCATCGGGTCCAGGATGAGCACCAGGACCAGTGGGGGTAAAATGGCACTCAAGCCATGGATCAACTTGACGAATACAACAAAGAACTCAACAAAACCGGCGCGCGTTAAAAACAGGCTGTCGACGGACGACTTATCTCGCATATAAACATCCCTCATTGCACTCCAGATTCCACTGTTCGGCTATTGGCTCAATAAGGCGGCGAGCCGCTTTAGAACGTAGGCCGAACGACTACTCTGGGTAATACGCAACTTTCCAATTCAAATGCACGATACAAAAACAACTAACCATTTGAATTGATCTTGCGGGGGTAGTGACTAAAGGAGTGTTCCTTGTATGGTTAGTCAATTGATTGACGATGCTGCGGGAGTGTCGTGCTAGATAGGTTAACCAGTCTTTTTTGAGGCATTTTATTGACGTTCCTTGTCTGAAAACTCAGTCATTGGCTGTGTTTTTGAGTGTAGGAACAAATGCAGGATTTTGCCTGCTTAAAGGTGAAACCTTTTTCGAAACGAGGTAGAAAAGGGGGACAAAGAGAGTGTGGAAAGGCGCACTTAGTGCCCTGCCACCGGGGCTTTCGCCGGAGCAGAAGTTGCTTTTCAAACTCACTGTAAAATTGCGTGGTTCACCGTAGAAGTTGCCCCAGGAGGCGGTGCCGACCGTGTTGTAATAGCTTTTGTCGAACAAATTGTTGCCGTTGAGTGCCACGGTCCAGGCATCCTGGCGCAGCCGTCTTAATTAATAATGTTTCGCATCACACCGTCGTTGGGCGTAACCCTTCGCAAGTGCCGCAGCGCAATGTATCCAGCACAATTTTTTGTCCGCCCTGGGTGCACGGACTAATCTGCAGGCTTTTCCCGGTGGAAGGCTTGAGCATGATCGACCTCGCGACCCTGGCGGTTTTTTCCGGTGCTGTGCTGTTGTTGCTGTTGTCCCCGGGGCCGAACATGGCCTTTGTGATCAGCCATGGCGTCACCCACGGTTGGCGCGGGGGGATGGCATCGGCCCTGGGTATCGGCGTGGCCGACGTGCTGTTGACGGCCTTGACCGCTACCGGGGTGACGGCGTTGGTTGCCAGTTGGCCGCCGTCCTTTGATGTGATCCGGTATGCGGGGGTGGTCTACCTGTTGTGGCTGGTGTTCAAGACCTTGCAGAAAAGCCCTGGGCCGGACGCGGCGCACATCAACCGCGTGCCCTTGGGCCGGGTGTTTCTGCAGGCCATGCTCAATAAGATCGTCAACCCCAAGGCGTTGTTGTTTTTTGTGGTGTTTTTGCCGCAGTTTGTACGTCCGGAAGCAGGGGCCATTGCGGTGCAGTTGATGGTGCTTGGGGGGGTGTTGACCTTGATTGCAGCTGTATTTCATATGCTGCTGGGTATTTTTGGGGGTGCGCTGAGGCGGTTTTTTGCTGGTCGCTCAGAAGGCGCCTGGCTACAGAAATGGGGCTTGGCGACGGTGCTGACCTTACTGGCGGTGCGCTTGGCGGTGATGTCTCGGCCTGCGTGACTTGAGAACACGGCTTAGCCAAATGTGGGAGCTGGCTAGCCTGCGATGGGGGCACCTCGGTGTATGAGGTTCACCGTGGACCTGTGGCGAGGGAGCTTGCTCCCGCGGGCCGACCGCAATCTGACTGTTGCACCGCGATCAAAATGTGGGAGTGGGCTTGCCCGCGAAGACGGCCTGGCGGGCTATGTGGGTGTTGGGTCAGGCCGGGTACATATCCGTTATTTAGGTCACGGCTGCTATGGGTTCCGCCCTTACGGCGGGTCACTTTTGGAAAAGAGCCCCAAAAGTAACCAAAAAGGCTCTTGCCCCAACACTCGGCACCTCGCTCACGCTCGGTGTGCCCGTAATCCGACAGGTATTTGGGGGGCCGCCGCCACGCGCCATCCATGGCGCGGGGCGGCTAAACCGGCATCCCTGCCGGTTTACCCCCCAAATCCCTGTCGAATTCCGGCCAGCGTGTTTGACGGGGCGCCT
>Ga0207650_10000780_pt1 | contig 24540 bp, 27 predicted proteins | sample KBSS63metaG_FD_184325 | JGI IMG/M metagenome (GOLD analysis project Ga0207650, IMG submission 184325) | Switchgrass rhizosphere microbial communities from Kellogg Biological Station, Michigan, USA - KBS S6-3 metaG (SPAdes) (version 2) | ecosystem: Host-associated > Plants > Roots > Rhizosphere...
CGCGAGTAGGGCACGACATGCCGTGCCCCTACCTTTGCACCTCCAAACATTGTCGGCCTCACTCGAGTCAGTTATTATTTCGACATGCCCGAGACATCCATACCTACGCCGCCAGGTTTTGCTGAACTTCCGAAGGCTGAACAGCTGCGTTATCTGAAGGCACTTTGGGATCAAATTTCCGAACACCCTGACGAAATCCCGGTGCCTGAAAGTCACCTCAAACTTTCTGAAAATCGCTTACGGCGTTATCGTGAAGACCCTTCTTCCGCAAGACCCGCTTTCGAAGTTATTGACCGACTCTCAACTCCAAAGTGAAGCGCTATAGATTCTAAGCAGAAGCTGGCGTCGAACACGACGTGGAGAGTGCCTTCGACTGGTATGAAAGTGAAGAGGCCGGCCTCGGGTTGGAGTTTCTGGAGCAACTTCGCGCCACTTATCAAAGAATTATCGAGAATCCGGATATCGGCAGCAGCGGGCCGGAATTCGTCGCGCTCTGACGAGACAATTTCCATATGCTGTCTATTTTTCGCTGGAAGGCGATTCAATAGTTGTCCTTGCAGTTCTTCACAGCTCGCGGGATCCGGCAGAATGGCAGCAGCGGCTTTAGGCCCCCGGCAGCTGGATTGTTCCGGGGGCGAGGACTAACGACATCTCCGAGGTGCGTCCAAGATCTTGAGGGGCTCGCTTTGATGTTGACCGCGTTTCGGACCAAGGGGTATCGTAGCGTCGTAAACATTTATGGACTAACCCGCAGGCAAATTCTCAATTCCCCCACCCGACTGCCGTCCCCCCAACGACATCACACGTGACGAAATATTTCGCTCCTAACCGAGCGAAGGCTTTTAATTCTATAAACATGTCGCTCCCCCCGGAGCGAAAGAATTCCAAATGAAAACGTCAAAACAAAGCGCGATACTAATGTTGAGTCTGCTACTCGCAACCAATTCATTCGCGCTCACAAAGACGAACCAACGCAAGGGCCGGACGAATGCCCGTGCGGTTGTTCGCGCGTCGAGTCGCCAGTTAACTCGCTCGGAGATGAGAGCGGCGGAAGGACGCCTGGCAGAGATGGGCTACGGAACCGGCCCTGTTGACGGTGTGATCGACACCGTCACGCAAAACGCGCTAGTCGCCTTTCAGAAGTGGGAAGGTAAGAACGTTACCGGTCGCCTTAGCCGCGATGACTTCGAGTCGATCATGAACGCAAACGCGCCCAGGCCGAGGGACGCCGGTTATAAGCACGTGGAAGTTGATCTCGATCGGCAGGTGCTCTTGTTGACCAACGACAGCGGCGCGGTGGAGCGCGTCCTGCCTGTTTCTTCTGGGAGCAACAAACAGTATCGCGAGAAAGGCGCGAGCGGTTTGGCTTACACGCCCAGGGGCCGGTTCAGAATAACTGCGAAGATTGCGGGTTGGCGGAAGTCGCCGCTCGGACTGCTCTACTACCCGAATTACTTCAGTGGCGGCGTCGCCATTCATGGAAATCCTTCGGTGCCTAACGAGCCCGAAAGTCATGGCTGCGTTCGGATTCCGATGTCAGCGGCGGTCGAGATATATAACCGGTTGCCGCTGGGAACTATTGTGCTCCTCTACGACCAGCGATCATTTGTCTCCGCGCAGGATTGGGCGAAAGCAGACAGGCGAGACAGGGAGGCGAACACTCAATAGTGGTCAGTGGTCAGTGGTCAGTGGTTAGTGGGAAAGAAAGAAAGAACCCCTTCAGCACCTGACCACTGACCACCGACCACCGACCACTGCTCACTGCTCACCGCTTCCTCTCACATGATGCTCGATAGCCAGCGCCGCAAGTTTGGTGGCGACGTTCGCAAGCACACTTTCCGAACCGCTCGGCGTACGTGGTTCGCGGTAGTACATCGCAAACGAACCCAGCACTTTGCCCTTGCTCGACATAATTGGAGTCGACCAGCAGGCGCGCACGCCAATCGCCGTCGCGTATTGCCGGTAATCATCCCACAGCGGGTCGGTGAGAATGTCGCTTACAATCACCGGCTGACCACGAAACATCGCCGTGCCGCACGAGCCGCGTTTTGGGCCAATCGGACTGCCGTCAATCGCCTTCACGTAAGGATCCGGGAGACTCGGCGCCACCACATGACGGATGTGATTGCCGTCGGCACTGAGCTGTAGCACCGAGCAAAGCATGCCCGGTGACTGCGATTCGATCAGCAACACGAGGTTTGAGAGGATTTCATTCAGCGGCGCGTCTGCCGCAATCATCTCCTTGATGCGATTCTGGGCCGAGAGAAATTGTTCGTCATCGCGAAGAGACGGGATCGCCGGAAGTTCCCGAGTATTCGCAGACGCCTGATCGTTTTGCTTTGGGTCGTCCATCCTCGTGTCGCTCTCGATGGCCGTTATTTTCTGTGAAGAATTAATCTCTGTGCCTCCTCTGTGATCTTTGAGTCTCGGTGGAGATGTTTGAACTAACATCTCCGCAAAGACACAGAGATCACAAAGGCAGCACAGAGAAGCTCAAGCGGTTAACACGACGTAGGAATAGTCGTGCCGTACGCAGCGTTAACGTAAGACAGAAACCCTTGGGCGGAGACGGTGTCTAGCCGGTAGACAACGTTGGTTGAGCGGCATACCGAGTCTCCGGTGATTGTGATCGAGACGAGGATCTGTTGTCCGTTGAGAGTCATGAAGTTTGGCCCGCCCGAATCGCCAAAACAGGTGCCGCCGTTTCCCGTTGAAGGATTCTGTGAAAGCCGCATGTACCCACCGTTGAGCGAATTGAAACTGGAGAACGAATACATGCGCGGTATCGGATTAACGTCCTGATAGTATGGCACGCCGCCGCCGACCACGCGGTTCTGCAAGCCGTAACCGGCGTTAGTAAACACTGCATCCTTCAAGCCGTTTTGGGCCACAAGCTGATCCAGCAAGTTGCAGGTCGGCAGAGTCGCGGGCGTCACGCCGCGCACATTCGATTGCAGGATGAGCGCGCCAATATCACCCGAATCGCTCTGGCTTTGGTTGTAATTTGGATTGGTGACCACGTAGGCCACCGCAAGAAGCTTCGTCTTGTTAGACGTAAGCGAGCCAAACGGAATCGAGGCATCGAGGCTCACGTAAGCAGTGTAGCCCGCCGGCGCCAGTTCCTGCGTGAAGTATGCCGTGCAATGGCTGGCGGTAAGAAAAACGTTGCTGGTGATCATCGTGCCGGAACAGATGGGATATACATAACCCGTCGTGGGCGACTTCACGATGAAGGCGCCGGTGTTGCTGTAGGTGTTGTTTGAGTCGACAAAACCATAAGTGATGGCTGAAGCGTGCGGCGTTTTGAGCAGCATCGCCGCGGCGGCGAAAGTCGCGAGTACAACGGAAACAAAGAGTACGCGTTTCATTTGAAGAGGCTCCTGTTGATGAAGATTTGGGTCGGGTTGGACTCGCAGATTTTACACGTGTCGCTGGGTATCGCAAAACCTGACGTGGGGTTGGATCGATGCGGCGGAGGTGAGGTCAGTACCACAGCGCGGTAGGCGTGGGTGATCCTCGCAGCACTAGTCACCCACCGCGCTACCGCGCTGTGGTACTGACTTTATGTCCAGCCCGCTCTTCTGATGGCGCGGTTGCTACCTGTGAAGTACAAACTCCCGCAGCACGTTGTACAAGAATCCCGTGAGTATCGAAGTCGTGCCGCTGCGCAAGCCGTCTTTGTAGTCGTAACGATCGGGATACCAGGTTTCGGCGCGAATGATTGTTGCGGTATAGGTGCCGGCGAAACGAGGTACCGAGAACACGCGCTCGCCTTTGCGATTCCGCGAGGTCAAGTTTTCAAGCAGCGCATCTTTCAATCGTGGGCCAAACCCGTGACGTGAGCTGCGCCTGAATCCCGTGTCGAGTCCCATCGCCTCGTCCAGACCATAAGTGATGGTTTGATGAATCGCATTCTTGCCAAAACTGGAAGCAAAGCGTTTTCCATAACCTGAGGCGCCTTGTTCCCATTCTTTCGGATGATCGCGCCACTGATTGATTCCGGCTGAGATTGCCGTGCGACCCAGGATTATTGGTCCAACCGTACTGTTGACGAAACGTTTGAAACGCTCGTGATGGGTTGGAAAGACGTAAGGCTGAGTGCCAGTTCGTTTTGTCTGCGTCGTGTCCTGATCGGCGGCGACCTCCGTTGCCGATGGCGACGGGCCAGTGTTCCCTGAATCGCCGCGCGGCTCCTCAGATGTTTGCGACGCTGATTGTGAAATTGGTTGCTGACCGTAAAGCGGTATTCCGGCAGTGGTGATGAGTAGGATGCACACGAAAACCTGTCTGGCCAACATTAGAGAAGTTCGTTTCATTAGATTCCCCCAGTGTGATCGTTAATAACGTTCCTGTCTGTTCGTATTGCGTTAGTGTTTTCGGTGGTCTTGAATTTTCCGCGAGCCTTGACCGTCCTAACCACGAAATCACACCAACCAGCATCACGAAAAACACGAAGGATGCATTTGATGAGTCAAGTATGTCAGGCGGTCGTAACTGAAGCATCGAGCGTCTTCACTTCCCGCATGCGTCGTTCAAGAAAGCGCCGCTCGCTGTCGTTTGTTACTAACAGCAAAGCCTGCTCATAACTCCGCAGCGCGCCGCCATTGTCTCCGAGACGACGCAACAAATCCGCGCGCGCCGCGTGCAGCAGGTGATAGCTATCGAGCTCGCCGGTGGCCGTCAGTTTATCGATCAGCGGCAGCGCGTTTGTCGGTCCATCCTGCATGGCAACTGCCACCGCGCGGTTCAATGAGACGACTGGTGACGGAAACAACGATTCCAGCCGATCATAAAGGCCGACGATGCGAGACCAATCCGTAGCTTCAGCCTCAGTCGCCTTGCAATGTTCGGCGGCAATCGCGGCCTGGAGCGCGAAAGGGCCTGGCCAGCCCCGTAAACTTTCCTCGACGAGCGGCAGTGCTTCCGCAATCTGCTCCTTATTCCAGAGCGCCCGATTCTGTTCCTCCAAAACCACCAGGTCGCCGACCTCATCCAAACGTGCTTCGCGGCGCGAGTCGTGCAGCAACATCAGCGCGAGCAGCGCGGTCGCTTCGGCCGGCGACTGCGGCGCCATCAAAGCCCGCACGAGCCGCGCGAGACGTATCGCTTCGGCGCAAAGATCAGCGCGCACGAGAGGCTCGCCTCGAGTGGCGAGGTAGCCCTCGTTGAAGACGAGATAAATTACGGTCAGCACGGCGTCGATCCGTTCCGGCAAATCGTGGAGGTCCGGAACCTTGTAAGGAATGCCGGCGTCGCGAATCTTGCGCTTGGCCCGCACCAGCCGCTGGGCCATCGTTGTTGCCGGGACCAGAAACGCGCGGGCAATCTCGTCAGTCTCCAAGCCGCCGAGCGTGCGCAGCGTTAATGCGACCTGGGCCTCAGGCGCGAGCGCCGGGTGACAACAGGTAAAGATCAACCGCAGGCGATCGTCGGGAATCTCCTCGGTCTCGTAGTTCGGCTCTTCGACGGTGGGAATCAGCCCCGACTCGGCGAGCGATTCAATTTTCTCCTTGAACTTCGTGCGACGGCGCAGGCGGTCAATCGCCTTGTGCTTGGCCGTTTGTACAATCCAGGCGCGCGGCGAATCGGGCACGCCGTCAGTCCGCCATTGATCCACCGCAGCCGTGAAGGCTTCCTGCGCCGCTTCTTCGGCCACTTCGAAGTCGCCGAAATGACCAATCAAAGTTGCCACAATCCGGCCCCAATCGGAGTGATAGACTGCGTCAACTGCGGCGTTTGCCTCTGAAAGCATGGGGGATAATAAAAATTTTCGGGCAAGCTGTCGATCCGAGCCGTCGTCGTTCGACTTACCGCTGGAGGAGCACATTAATGAAATACATGCTGCTGATTTATCACGACGAGCAGAATTGGACTACGCAATCCGAGGCCGAACATCAACAGATCTACGGCGAATATCGCGCCCTGATTCAACAGCTACAGGCGAAGGGCCAATACCTGGCGGGCGATCAACTGCAACCGGCGACAACCGCGAGCAGCGTGCGCGTGCGCGACGGCAAACCGCTGGTAACTGACGGTCCATTCGCTGAAACTCGGGAACAGATAGGCGGCTTCTTCATGGTTGAAGCGGAGAATATAGCGGAGGCCGCGGAGATCGCTGCGCAAATTCCGTCGGCGCGAACTGGGGCCATCGAAATTCGCCCGGTTGTATGAACTTCGTCTCGTTTCCCCAGCGCCAAAGGCGCGAAGTGTAATAATTTCGCGCCTTCAGCGCTCGGAAACGTGTCAGGCGTTCTCGCTGGGGCGTTGCCCCAGGCTATTACGTCTGGCGCCTTTGGCGCTGAAAACTGGCGAGCCTTGGAGGTACACAACAAATGAAATATATGCTGCTGGTTTATCTCGACGAACAAGTCTTAAGCGACTCCGAACGGGAACATTGCTATGTCGAGTCAGCCCGGCTGACGCAGGATCTGAACGCCAGTGGACAGTATCTCGCCGCCAGCCCGCTGCATCCGGTGTCTACAGCAACCAGCGTTCGGGTGCGCGACGACAAACGCGTGGTGACTGATGGGCCATTTGCGGAGACCCGCGAACAACTGGGCGGCTTCTACCTGATCGAGGCCCGCGACCTCGACGAAGCAATGAATATCGCTGAACGAATTCCACCCGCGAAGTTTGGCACCGTGGAGATTCGACCGGTGATGGAGATTGAAGGCCTGCCGGAAACGTAACAGGCAGTAGCCCGACCGTCAGTGAGGGTCTGCTCTTCGCTCCCGTAGGAGCGACATGTTTATAGAGACAAATCCTCCGCAAGATATTCTTCGCTCCGCGAGGAGCGAAACTTGTTTCCAACTCGCTGCCGAGCCCCGGGTTGTTGCGCTCCTACGCAGCGCTAAACTAGTAGCCTAAAAAGCTATAAACATCTCGCTCCGCTGGAGCGAAATCCGTCCGCATCAACTCATAGCACTTCAGACTAAGTGCGCTAAATGGAGAACAACACATGCAAAAGATCACACCGTTTTTATGGTTCGATAATCAAGCCGAGGAAGCGATGAATTTTTACGTTTCGATTTTCAAGAATTCCAAAACGCTCAGCTGCACCCGCTATGGCGACGCCGGTCCCGGACCAAAGGGAACCGTAATCGTCGCCAGCTTCGAATTGGACGGCCAGGAATTCATGGCGCTCAACGGTGGGCCACGCTTCAAGTTCACTGAAGCCGTATCGTTCGTCGTTAGCTGTGAAACGCAAGCTGAGATTGACGAGATGTGGGGCAAGCTTTCCGCAGGCGGAGAGGAATCGCAATGCGGTTGGCTCAAGGACAAGTTTGGCTTGTCGTGGCAGGTCGTTCCACCTATTCTGAGCAAACTCATGCAGAACAAAGACCCGCAGAAATCGAACCGGGTGATGCAAGCGTTGCTGCAGATGAAGAAGATCGACATTGCCACGCTGCAACGCGCCCACGACGGCGAATAACAGCAACCGAAACCTGTAGGGGCGGACCTAAGTGTCCGCCCTGGCCGGTTAGCGATATTCAAGAGGGCGGACACGCAGGTCCGCCCCTACAAACGTTAACGCAGATTCGTTTAGAGGCGGGCATTGCCGCCGTCTCAAGTCCAGCAGCAAATTTCTTGATGGCGATGGTTGAATCGGCGGGCGGTGCCCGCCTCTAAACGTCGCAAGAAATCAGACTGATAAGTCCGCTGAAAGGAGATTATCCATGCAGGTAAATCCATATCTGGTATTCAACGGTGATTGCGCCGAGGCGCTCAAGTTTTATGAAGAGTGTGGCATTGGCAGGAACGACGGAATGTTGAAGCACGCCGGCACGCCCGCCGAGAGTCATGTGCCCGCCGAATGGCGCGACAAGATCATGCACGCGCGCCTCGTGATTGGCGACAGCGTGTTGATGGCGTCAGACGCGCCGCCCGATCACTATAAGAAGCCACAGGGCTTCTCCGTCTCGCTCCAGTTTAAGGACCAAGTTGAAGCGGAAAGAATATTCAAGGCTTTGTCGACAGGCGGCGAAATACGTATGCCGTTCGGCGAAACGTTCTGGTCGCCCGGGTTCGGCATGCTTACAGATCGATTCGGGATTCCGTGGATGGTTAATACCGAGGGTGACCACTGAGTGGGAGTCCAATGTCCAATGTCCAATGTCCAACGTCCGGTTAGTGCCAGTAGTTCAGAGTTCAAGCTTTAGCTTGCGTAGGTTCAAAACCGCAAACTGAAGTTTGAACTCTGAACTACTTGAATGGACGTTGGACATTGGACATTGGACTCGACATTCCATCAAGGAGACTGATAATGAATATCGCACTTTGGATCGTACAGATTTTGCTGGCGCTGCTTTTTCTGTTCGCCGGCGGAACAAAGTTGCTGCTGCCAATCGAAACGTTAACCGCGATGGGACCGCCGAATCAGGTTATCTTGCCGGGATTGCTTTTACGATTCATCGGCGTCTGTGAAGTGCTCGGTGCGCTTGGCCTGGTCCTTCCCGGGCTCTTGCACATTCGTCCAAAGCTAACTCCCTTAGCAGCAGCCGGACTGCTGATAATCATGATTGGCGCGATCATAGTCACGATAATGGGTCCCGGCGTGGGCGCAGCGGTGCCTCCACTCGTGGTTGGGTTGCTTTGCGCGTTCGTTGCGTATGGCCGCACGCGCCTAAGACCGCAGAGTTAGCCCAACACAAATTCAGAACCGGGAGCCGTAGCGATCGGGTTCGTCTTTCGCCCATAGAAGCGTGAGGTGAGAGCGGACCGGGTCGCTACCGCTCCCGGTTCTGCCTTTGTCCTGCCGCGTGAGGTATCATTACCTCACTGCAAATGGACGACGACGCTGACATAATTCAACTTCCCGACTCAGACGAAGAGCTCCTGCGCGAATGTGAGGTTGAGACGTTTCGCTCGAGTGGTCCCGGCGGCCAGCATGTAAACAAGACCGAAAGCGCCGTTCGTCTGCGCCACACGCGTTCGGGCGTTGTCGTCACGTCGCAACAGGAACGTAGTCAGCATCGTAATAAGCAAGTGTGCCTCGATAAGCTGCGCGAGAAAGTTGCGAAACTCAACTATCGCCAGGCGAAGCGAGTAGCGACGCGCGTACCGGCAGCCGTGAAGCAGCGCACGCTCGAAGAGAAAGCGCGCCGCGCGCAGCTAAAGCGCTTCCGAACAAAACCGTCGTTGGATGAGTAAAGTGAACCAAGAGGGAGTTTGAAGAATGATATCTGTCGCTAATCGGATTTACGTTAAGCCGGAATATGCCGACGCGTTTGAGCAAAGGTTTCGCGACCGCGCCGGACTGGTTGACAAGATGCCGGGATTTATTTCGAATCACGTGCTGCGTCCGGTAAACGATGGCGAGCCGTATGTCGTTTTCACGTTTTGGAACAGCCGGCAGGATTTTCTTAACTGGGTGCGTTCCGATGAGTTTGTTAAGGGACACGCGCAGTCAGGCACGCTCCCGAAAGATGCGTTTTCACAGACAAACGTTTTGGAGATGCACGAGGTGGTTCAGGACTCAACTCGACCGCAACTGGAACCCGAACCGCACGGCGGTCCGTTTAGGATGCATTGATGGGCGGTAGACAGTAGACAGTAGACAGTAGTCAGTAGTCAAAAAAACGCTCCGGCTCTGATAACTAACTACTGATCATGGACAACGACGACCGACTACTGACTACTGACTACTGTCTACTGTCTACTGTCTACCTTGAAATCTGACGTCTGACCATGTCCACCACCAACCACATTCGCGAAACTACCTACCGCGCAGGCGGCCGGGTGGCGGCGACTATCGAGCGGCACTTCGCTGCGCACATCGCTGGGGCGCGCGAGCGTGGCGAAGCGGAGGTGGCGCCCAGCCCCGATCGCGATTCAATCGAAGCCATCATCGATGCAACTTTCTGGGCCAGCCTGCGCCGGGAAGAGGGACGCTCGCCGATGATTTCGATCGCCTTTTTTCCTGCCGAGCAGGTCCCCCAACCGCTGAGATTTGAGCGGCCGCTGCCGTTGACGCCCAAGGTTTTGACCAAGCTTGGCCCAGCTGTTGAACGACCGGGTATTCACCTCGGCGTCTTCACCGATTCTTCGTCGGGCGAGCTTCGCGTTTGGGGCGCGACACGCAAAGTACCCAGCTACTGCTTCATTTTGGAAGTTATCGAACCCGGTTTGCTGGTTATCAAGCACCGGCGCATGAATGGCTTCGGCAAGTTTGCGAATGTCGCGGTGCTCAAAGGCGAAGAGGTGAAAATCGTGGACGAACACGGCGCCAGCCTGCCCGAGTGCCCGGCGCTGCTCGACGCGTTGCTTCCCTTCACCTCTCCCGGTTCGTGGGACCATCGCTTCAACATGCACGTGCAACTCGCCGCCTCCATGCGCGCGCACGGCCACGGCGGCTCCCTGCTCGTCGTTCCCACCGGCTCCGAAGCGTGGCGAGAGTCGATCGTGCAGCCGGTGCTGTATTCCGTTACTCCGCCCTTCTCGGCGCTCGCGGAACTGATGCGACAGGAAGTCAACGAAAGTAATGAGAATTGGTTAGACGCCGCGGTGCGCCGGGCGGTAGACACGGTGGCGGGACTAACGGCCGTCGATGGGGCGACGATCATTAACGATCAATACGAAGTGCTCGCCTTTGGCGCCAAGATATTACGGCGCGACGGCGCTGCCTCGGTTGAGCAGATGGTGGCGACGGAACCGATTGAAGGCGACAGCCCGGTGGTGGTCCACCCGGCCCAAAACGGCGGCACGCGGCATTTATCGGCGGCGCAGTTTGTACATGATCAGCGCGACGCCATGGCGCTGGTCGCTTCCCAGGACGGCCGCTTCACCGTCTTCGCGTGGTCGCCCTGCGAACTGATGGTGCATGCGCACCGGGTAGATACTTTGTTATTGTAAATTTAGATTTGTAGGGGCGGACCTGCGTGTCCGCCCTTCGGTAGCAAGTGTGAGGGCGCGCGGGGCGGACCCGCGGGTCCGCCCCTGCAAAAAGCAGCAAGTCCATTTCGAGGAAAGAATTTCATGTCGACACCTATTAATATGCACACGGCGCGCATGGCGCTCAATCGCGACTCTGATCTACGTAAATGGGCGGAGGCGTGGTTAAAGGGAAAGGAGCGGGCGGCGCAACCGAGCCTGACTGATCAGGAATTTGAAAAGCATTGGCTTTACGTCCGTCCCGAGCGAATGCATGAGGGAGCGATCGAAGCGGTGGCGGCGTTTCAGGAACAACATCAGGGCTGAGCGGGGATCGTCAAATGTATTGTCCCAATTGTGGCCAACAACAAATCGCGGATAACACCAGATTTTGTTCGCGCTGTGGTCTGCCGACCGACGGACTGGCACGCTGGCTCGCCGGCCAGGCCGCGTTCACCACGCCGGACGATGAAGCTTCAACAGCGCTTTCTCCGAGACGCAAAGGTATTCGCCGCGGCGGAAAGATTATTTTCTTCAGCGGCGTGATGCTGCCGCTCTTTGTGTTTATGAGCGCAATGGCCGATAGCCCAGGTCCTTTAGTCTTCCCCTTCACCCTCTTTCTAATCGGCATTACGATCCTGCTTTACGCGATTCTCTTTTCGGAAAAGACCCCGCCCAAAACGAAGGCGACAGTTCAACCGGTCTTCGGACCAGCGCCCGCCGCCACCGCTTTACCGCCGGCCGCGAATACCTGGGCGAACAACGTTCGCGCCGGCGCAGTGAGGACCTCGGAGCTGGTCAAGGGGCCGCCGAGCGTCACCGAAAACACCACCAAGCTATTACGTGACGAACAGGAATAGGGGCGACGTAGGACAGGCACTCCTGCCTGTCTCTCACGGGCCACCGGCCACTAGATTAAGTAACCAGGAAAAAAGCGATTTTCCATTTCTCATTTGAAATTTTTCATTTGTCATCGCCAGCAGAGCTTTCAAGGTTGCCGTTTAGATAGGGCACTTGTGCCCCGCGGCGCGAGGGCGGACAAGTCCGCTTTCTAAACAACAGCGGTTGGCAATGACAAATGAAAAATGGAAAATGTTTTCATGCTGTTGTCGCGCCTCACATAGCTACTCACTGAAAGCGAGGTCCGTGCATGCCAGGGCTCAAAGAGATCAATCACATTGTGATACTCATGCTCGAAAACCGTTCTTTCGATCACATGTTCGGTTACTTGCGATTGAAGGCTAACCGGAAGGACGTCGATGGGTTGACCGGCAAAGAGACGAACGACTATCCGAAAGGAACGCCGCACCAGCCGCAGCCACTGCTGGAAACTTCCTTCTCCCCCGACCCGCATCACGATTGGGACAACGTCAAAGTTCAGATCGACAACAACAACGGCGGCTTCATTCAGGACTTCGCGACCTACAAGCCCGTACCTGACAAACCCGAACGCGTGATGAATTATTACGAGGCCAGTCGCGTTCCTGCCTTCGATCACCTTGCCAAAGAATATTGCGTGTGCGACCGCTGGTTCAGCTCCGTACCGGGCGCGACGCAGCCAAATCGAATGTATGCTCTCGCCGGCGAGTCGGGTGGTAAGAAAAACAACTTACCGATCAGCAAACTCCTGACGGGAGGTTGGAAGGTCAAACCGATCTACAAATTTCTGCCGAAGACCGTCAGCTGGCGACATTACTCGCACGACATCTCTTCGCTGCGTTTCGTCAACGGCTATCAAGGTCTCGTCTCCGAAATCGACAAGGTCACCAAATTTTATGAACGCGCGCAAAAGGGACGGCTAACAGATATTTCCTGGATCGATCCTGACTTCGGCACGTTGATCTATCCCGGCCCAGCCAATGACGACCATCCGCCTCACGATATCGCCAATGGCCAGAACCTGGTGCGCAAGGTTTACAATGCCCTGCTTAAAGGGCCGAAGAGTCAGTGGGAGCGCACGTTGTTGATCGTCGTCTACGATGAACACGGCGGCTTCTACGATCATGTTTCCCCGCGACAGTGGTCGGCTACCGATGAGCGGCCGGAGTTCAGGCAGTTTGGCGTGCGCGTTCCCGCCCTGGTGATTTCGCCCTGGGTCGGCAGGCAAACAGCTTACGGCAGCCGCGAAGGTGTAGTATTCGATCACACTTCAATTCTCAAGACGATACTCAAGCGCTTCGCTACGCCGACAAATGCACCAGCACCCAAGATGACGGCGCGCGTAACTGCCGCGAATGATCTCGGCGTTTTGTTGACTGAGAAGAAACCGCGCACGGACTGCACGCCTATTCCGGAGCTTCCGTTCACAATCGCTTTCGACGATCGCTTCATGATGGTCCAAGCGGGGCCGGGGATGGGCATGAAGATGGTGCGGCGACCGCCATCCGAGCTGGAGCAGTCGATGCAGGCGCTAGCGGAGAAAGCGATCGCGCAGGGCGTGCCCCCGGAGAAGTTGTAAGCGAAACAAGTTGCTAATGTAAGCTCGCGAAGTGTCCTCACGCTGAAAGCGTGAAAGAAAATAGCCGGGGGCAAGTGCGAAGCACGCCGCCCCCGGATGAGATCAGTTTTCAATCTTCGCCCTGAAGGGGCGAAAGATTCACCAAAGCGTTGCTTACCTCGGTGAGAAGGTTTTTCAAAGCGGTATTGAGGACATTATCCCAGGGGCGTCGTGCTACGCACTTGCCCCTGGCTATTTTCTTTCACGCTTTCAGCGTGAAGAGCTTTCCCCAATGAGCCAACCATGCGATGAAGGCGTAATAAAATCCAAAACGGCTGCGGCTCCCTGCGCCAAGGCTGCTGGTCCATGGATACTCGCTGCCACCATTCTCGGTTCGAGCATGGTCTTTATCGACGGCACAGTCGTCAACGTCGCGCTTCCAGCCTTACAAACTAATCTCAACGCCACGGTCGTAGACGTGCAGTGGGTGGTTGAAGCCTACGCTTTATTTCTCGCCGCCTTGCTGCTGGCCGGCGGCTCACTTGGCGATCACTTCGGTCGCAAGCGGATTTACACGATCGGCGTGGTTGTTTTCGCCCTCGCGTCGATTGCCTGCGGACTTGCGGCGAACATCAATCAACTCATCATCGCTCGTGCGGCTCAGGGTGTCGGCGGCGCGCTGCTCGTTCCCGGCAGTCTTGCGATTATCAGCGCCTCATTCAAAGACGAAGCACGCGGCAAAGCGATCGGCACCTGGTCAGGATTCACTGCAATCACGGCGGCGATTGGCCCGGTGCTTGGTGGTTGGTTAATCGAACATGTTTCGTGGCGCGCGGTCTTCTTCATTAACGTTCCGCTCGCCACGGCGGTCCTGGTTCTCGTCGTTTGGCATGTGCCGGAGAGTCGTGACGAAGAATCGCACGGACTCGACTGGCTAGGGGCAACGCTCGCCACCGTCGCTCTCGCTGGAATTGTGTACGGCTTGCTCGAGTCGTCGCGACTCGGCTTCAAAAGTCCGATCATCGTCGCGTCGCTGGTCGGCGGTGTGTTAATAACAATCGCTTTTGTGCTGGTTGAAGCGCGTCAGGAGAAATCGGGAAACGCGATGCTGCCGCTGGGGCTGTTTAAGTCGACCAACTTCAGCGGCGCAAACTTACTAACGCTCTTTCTCTACACCGCCCTGAGCGGCGCGCTCTTCTTTCTGCCGCTGAACCTGATTCAGGTACAGGGGTACACGCCGACGGCTGCCGGCGCCGCGCTGCTTCCGTTCGTCCTCATCATGTTCGTCTTGTCGCGTTGGTCGGGAGGATTGGTGAAGCGTTACGGCGCAAAACTTCCGCTCATCATTGGACCAACCGTAGCTGCCGTGGGCTTTGTTTTGTTCACCCTGCCCGGAGCCGGCGCAGCGGGCAGTTACTGGTCCACGTTTTTTCCCGCGGTGGTTGTGTTGGGGCTGGGCATGGCCATCAGCGTGGCCCCGCTCACGACGACGGTCATGAATGCGGTGAAACAAAACCGCGCGGGCGTGGCTTCGGGAATCAACAACGCAGTTTCGCGGGTGGCTGGTTTGCTGGCCGTGGCGGTGCTCGGGATTGTCATGCTGCACACTTTCAACGCCGAGCTCGATCGACGTTTGCAGTCGCTTGCAATCACGCCGGAAGCAAGGCAAGCGTTGGATCATGAGCGAACCAAACTCGCCGCGGCGGAGATACCGAAAGACGTCGACGCTAATTTGCGAACCGAGCTGAAGCAGGCGACGGATGCATCGTTCGTGGCGGGCTTTCGCCGAGTGGCGACGGTTTGCGCGGCGCTGGCGTTGCTGAGCGCGATCAGCTCATGGGTGCTGATCGGACGCCCGGAGTAGTTGGTCTGTTTGTGTAATTCGTATGCAGTTCGTGTATTTTCGTGGTTATTCCCTCACCTCAACAAAGAGTACGAACCACGAAATAACACGAAACCGAACGAAGCAACACCAACCAGATCATTGCAGGTTGACGTTTGCGGTCAAGGTATCCGTATCCCGCCGCGGAAATAATCCGTATTTCTAATTCCGAGGTAGACGACTACGCCAACCACCACCACGGCCGAAGCCACGACGATTGCAACCTTCGCACCCTTACCCAGACCCTGGCCCTTAACTTTCGCAACGTCTCCATAAGCTAGTTCCCTTCTCTGGTTCGTCTTGTCTTCGCGAATCGCGAACTTGCTTTCGTCGGCTTGTTCGATTCGCCCTTTCAGTTTCGAGCCGTTGCGCAGCTCGATGTTCACGTGGTTCTTCTTATGGGCCAGGCGCTTCTCGACTTCGATCTTAATCCTCGCCGCGTCCGCGTCATTCGCCTGAGTCTGGCCATGGGCCACATGCAGCGAGGGCGCGAGAATCAAGCTGAGCGCAATTACGAACGATTGGAATTTCATCGTCGGCCTCCGTTTGATGTGGTCACAGAATTGGCCTACAGGTTAAGTGGAATAGTTCCGGCTGACAAGATATAGGCAAGCGGGCGATTTTTTAGGTCTTCCGCTGTGCGGCCTTTGTGTCCTCTATGTCTCTGTGGTGGATTTGCCCGACAAAAATTCACCACAGAGACACAAAGTGCACAAAGTAGGCACAGAGATTCTCAAATAAGGGTGGTACGCGGCTGCACTCTGTCGGATCGTAGGGGCACGGCATGCCGTGACCCTACACGGACTGCAGGTTTTCTCGACAGCTTCAGCGAACCGTGATAAAACGCGTTCGTTGCACGGTCAACGCTTCTCAAAAGTTTTCGACCCAGCCGGGTTCCTATTCTATTCCTGTTATGGCCGACGTCTTTATCAGTTACTCGAGCGTGGACCGTAGCGTAGCCGACGCCGTGTGCGCGTCGCTTGAAAGCAATGGGGTAAGCTGTTGGATCGCGCCGCGCGATATTCCCGCCGGCAGTTACGCCGCGGCCATCGTTAAAGCCATCAACGATTCCCGGCTGATGGTCCTGGTCTTTTCCTCGAGCTCAAACAAGTCGCCTCAGGTTGAACGCGAAATTGAACGCGCCGTCAGCAAAAACAAAGTTATCTATCCGTTACGAATTGAGAACGTCCTGCCGTCTCCGGACCTTGAACTCTTCATCAGTTCTGAACAATGGATGGACGCCTTTGAACGACCGATCGAACCTCGCCTGGAAATTTTTTCACGCAACGTAAAACAGCTGTTGTCGGAAGCATCTGCGCCAGACCGACCGCGACTGGAAGACGTCAGGAAACTAACAGACAACGAACCGCGAGTAACTGTGTGGACCATCGTGGCCGCCATCCTCGTGCTTAGTGCTTTCGTGACCGCGTTGAGCACAGTCGTCCACTTGCTTAAAGGCGGTGCGAACTCCTTCAGCATTGCTGGTGGAGCGACGCAGATTTTGCTGGTGCTCCTGGCGGGCAGCACGTTCCTGACAGCTGGGCGAAAACTGCTGGGACGATCCTGGTCGCGGCTGAATTCACTAGGCGCGGCCCGAGTCTGGTTCGTCATGTCGATACTGATCATAGTGATCGCGCTGCGCGTTGTTCTACCCGGCCTTGGCGCGCGTTATCTGAATTACAAAGGCGATCTGGAGTTTGCAAAGGATCAGTTCGATGATGCTATTTCGAATTATCAAGGGGCTGAGGCGATCAAATACAACTCCGCGCGTTCACGTCTGGCGAAGGCCTACTTCAGTCGTGGCCTGCGTTTGGACAAAATGCGGGCCTACGCGGAGGCCGCGGGCCAATACCAGCTCGCGATTGAATACGATCCGTCGGACTACGCCGCTTCGAACAACCTGGCGCGGCTGTTTATCCTGCAAGGTAATCCGAATCGCGCTTTGTCTTTCCTGAATAATCTGGTCCAACGTCTTCCTACGCTGCCGGTCGATGTTCAGTATTTCATATTCAAAAATCTCGGTTGGGCCAACCTCGAACTGCACAACTATTTCCTCGCCGAGAATCAACTAAACTGGGCATTGATACGGCGGAAGGGCGCCGCCGCGCAATACCTGTTAGGCCGGCTCTACGATGAACAGGGACGCAAAGCGGAAGCTAAGCAGCAATGGGACGCGTTCATTCAGTCAATCCAGACCAGCTCAAAATCGGAAGAAGAAGTGGAACCAGACTGGCCCGCGCGCGCTCAGGAGCTACTACACAAAGGATAACGAACATGAAAAACCGAATCGTTCTTTACGGCATGATTTCGCTGACACTCTTCACATTAGCTGCCTGCTCTTCCTGTCGCGGCGGGCCGGGCAACAACGGTGGCAACAATAGGCCGCCGAGTAGTCCAACCAGCAGTCCGCCGAACAATGGGAATAGCGTCCCGCCCGGTAACGACAACACCAACATCGGCAAGCTCGATGCCGGCAAGATCGACAACTCGGTCGCCAACGCCGACACGGCTATGATTTTCAAAGTTGACAATGAAGTGTTGCTCAAGCCGAAAGGCGCGGGTGACTTTGTGCGCATTCTTAGCGGCTTGTTTCGCGGCGGCGATGTGCTGCGCGTGGGCCAGCAGGCCACCGCCTGGGTGAATTGTCCTGACGGCCACGTGTGTCCGCTGAACAGCGGCGAATATACCAACTGCTGCAACGTGTCGTGCGGGCACCAAATCGATCTGCGTCCACCTGAGCCCAAAGGCGATCAACCGCGAGTGATGATGCGGAAAATGGACCTGCCGCCTGGCGAACGTCAGATGTTCGACAGCGCTGAAGAGAAGATCCGCCAGCTTGGAGCAGACGACGTGACGGAACAGTACCTGATCGCAAATCTCTATTCATCATGGAAAGTGAAGGAGGCAAGAGACGAAGTAAAGAAGCTTTCGCAAAAACTGCAGGACCCAAAGGCGCCTAACCAGCTGAAGGAACTTTACCTGCCGATGGTGCGAAGAACCGGCGATTTGTATTTCAAGATCGATCAGAGAGCCGAAGCAGAGCGAAGCTACAACAAGGTGATCGAGCTGGCGCCGCAGGTTAAAGACGAAAAAGAGCAAGCGGCCGCACATTCTTCACTTGGACAACTCTACGAAACCACCGGACAGAAAGAAGCGGCCGTCAAAAATCTGGAGAAGGCCACCGTTATCTACGACCGTCAGGGTGAAACGCAGAAGGCCACACAGGTTCGCCGCGCTATAACGAAAGTGCAGAAGGAGTAGGCGGGATTTTTGGGCCGCGGATTTCCGCGGATAGACGCGGAACAGATCGGAACAAGCATACGACGGTACTTAACCGCGTAGCGGTTACCGAAAGTAGCCGGGGGTAAGCGCGTTTCGCGCGCCACCCCCGGATCGAGTTATTAAATATTTTTTCGCCCTGAAGGGGCGAAAGACCTCGATGCATCAAAACCGCGAGCGTTAGCGACCGGCAACAGAAGTTGAAATCGATTCCGCTCAATTTTTAACGTTGAACCTCCTGCCGGTCGCTACCGCTCCGGGTTCTGATACGGCTCCTGAGCCACAGGGAAAGCAAAACCTATGGAAGAAAATACACTGAGCAGCATTTCCAAAACCGATACAGACGAAAAAATTGGCGAGTTCTGGGATAGCCACGACTTCACGGAGTTTGACACCGACGCACCGGATGCCGAATTCGAGGTTATTAGCACAGTCCCCGGCCAACTCAATTGATGCAGCAGTTAATTAACGCCTTGATGTAAAACGACCTTCGGACCATAATCACGTCGGAGCATAAGAATGAAAAGCAAGTACCAAGTCGTCCCGCAAACTGCAACTGCGAAAAAGCCGGCGAAGGCGGAAATCTCCGATGCCGAATTCCGCCGTCGCCTGAAGAACATCTCTGAATGGAGAAAGAAGCGCCCTGCCCGCCTTCGCACCAAGGATTCGCGTTGAAGTTTACGTCCCCATTCGTTACGAGCCTGCCTACCAGGATACGCTGACCCTGGCTCATCGAATTTCTCCGGACATCGTGGGGGTTGCACCACCTCAAAGTGGAACCAGCCTGCAACGTAGCAGAGGCTAAGTGACATGAACATTTGCATCATCGGAAACGCTGGAAGCGGAAAATCGACCGCAGCATCGATCGTTGCCCAATATCTCAGCGTAAAGCCGGTTGAGTCTGATGATCTTGCCCATGGAGCGTACTGTTTTGGCACGTCGGGGTGGAAAGCGATAGTCGAACATTTCGGGGAGACCATACTTGCCGCTGATAAGAGCATAGATCGTGCAAAGCTTGGCGACATTATTTTCGAGACTCCAACTGAGCGAGACTTTCTTCGTTCAGTCGTGGACCCTTTTGTCCGGGAACGCGTCCGCGAAGAATTCAATGAACCAACAAGGCTGGATGAGATCAGACCACACAGAATCCTAGTGTCGTACCTTATGATTGAACGGAAATGGTTTCCGGAATCCTTTCACCATGTTCTAGTCATCACTTCCCATCCCGAGACCTGCATCGAAAGGATGAAGTTGTCAAGAGGTCGAAGTGAGGCGTCCGCCAGATCCGTACTTAACGCTCAATACTCTACGGAAGAAATTATTGAGGAAGCAAAGCGATTGTTTGGCTCAAGAGTTAGTGTGATCCAAAACGACGACGATTTGGCTAAGCTGGAGCAGAGGATTCATGCGTTTTTGATATCTCTGCTGGGCGCAAGTGGAAATGTCGATCAATTGCGATGGGCTGAGTATCTTGAGAATGAGAGTTCACACCTCTTGTCAATCTTTATTGCCGAACAACAGCGTGCGTCGTGGTTCCTTGCTTTGGCAGGAGCTTTACTCGGTGTGGTGGTTACCAACAGACCAGCGATCCCAGTCTCAACATTTTCGGCATTCGCGATGGCTATTCTCTTCCTATCACTCGCAGTCCTGTTCTCCTTGGTGTCCGTATACCCAGTCGACGGGTATAAGCATCTATATGGAGACCTCTTCGGCGTAAAATATCGAAGAATGCGGAATATGTCGCTCGACGAATTCTTGAGAGAACAGGCCAGACCGAATGCTTGGTCCTTAGCGGACTATCTTCTCCGAGTGCAATACCATTATCGGTCGCATTGGCTCATATCCTTTCGACGCAAACGCATGATGGCGTGGGCTACGATCTTGACGCTCGCTGGGGTTGTTTGTGCGGCAATTCACTTGCTTCGATCATTCATTTGAGGACAGCATGCGCGTAGATATTCTCGTTTTCAAAGGTGCCTGTGGCGTGTCTGATGACCCGTATTTGCGCTGGGGCCATATTGGTGTGAGGTTTCCCCACGGCCCCGACATATACGGCTTCGGTCCCGCGGCTGGGCTGGCAGGATCCTCCGGTCGACTGGTCTCAGGAGAGTTCTCTCGCCACACACAGATTTTCCGAAAAGCCGTCGAAAAGGGACTTACAGTTGTTTCGATGCGCACTCGGTGTGTTGAACCGCCAATACTGTCCAGCAGACTACGTCACATCAACACCTTAAAGTTTGCGCTTCCTACTTGTGCTCCTAACGAGATTTCTGCCGGCGTCGCTACGAACTGTGTGGGCGCACTTGGTTATTTGGGAGTTCTGTTGCCTGCCTCGTCTTTATACATAGGCGAGATTTTTAAGCTCGCAATACATAGGCGAGATTTTTAAGCTCGCAAAAGCCAATGAACCTGCACTGCAGACGAAGTGCGCCGGAACGATCAGCCCCAAACCAACCTCTACGGAGTCATCAGTTGATGCATGAAGCAAGACTAAGCACGCTAGAAGAATGAGTCGAAGAAGAACATCGGAACTCCTTCAGATCTCCTCTACCAGGCATCTCAAGCCCTCCGATCTTGAGTCCATTCGACATAGTCATGGGCAGCCAATCGAGGAATTGGAGGCGGACCGGAGTACCACATACTTCCAAACGTAACCCCAGTGGCTCATTAGGTAGGAGCCTTTTTCATGTCTACTGAACCAAACAAAGTCATCTATTCCATGGTCGGCGTCAGCAAGTTTTACGACAAGAAGCCGGTCCTCAAAGACATCTATCTTTCCTACTTCTACGGCGCGAAGATTGGGGTCATCGGTCTCAACGGCTCCGGCAAGTCTTCCCTGCTCCGCATACTCGCCGGCGTCGATAATGAGATCAACGGCGAGACAGTCATCTCTCCCGGCTACACCGTCGGCTATCTCGAACAGGAGCCGTTGCTCGACGACGCCCGCACCGTTCGTGAAGTTGTCGAAGAAGCCGTCGCCGAAACTGTCAGCCTGCTCAAGGAGTTTGACGAGATCAATGCGAAGTTCGGCGAGGAGATGTCTGACGAGGACATGGACAAACTCCTCGCGCGGCAGGGCGAGGTGCAGGAGAAGCTGGACCACCAGGACGCCTGGGACCTTGATGCGCGTCTGGAGATGGCGATGGATGCGCTGCGTTGTCCGCCGCCCGACACCAAAGTCGCTGTCTTGTCTGGCGGTGAACGCCGGCGTGTTGCCCTCTGTCGTCTGCTGTTGCAAAAGCCCGACATCCTTTTGCTCGACGAACCAACCAACCATCTCGATGCGGAGTCCGTCGCCTGGCTGGAACATCACCTGCAAAATTACCCGGGCACGATCATCGCGGTAACTCACGATCGTTACTTCCTCGACAACGTTGCCGGTTGGATTCTGGAACTCGATCGCGGCCACGGCATTCCCTGGAAAGGAAACTACACCAGCTGGCTCGAGCAAAAGCAGGAACGTTTGCGGCGCGAAGAGAAGTCGGAGAGCGAACACCAGAAGACTTTGCAGCGCGAGCTCGAATGGATTCGCATGTCGCCGAAAGCGCGTCATGCAAAAGGCAAGGCGCGCATTAACGCTTATGAATCGATGTTGCAGGAAGGCTCGGAGAAGCGACGCGAGGACCTGGAAATCCACATTCCACCCGGGCCGCGGCTGGGCAATGTCGTGGTTGAGGCTGAGGCCGTTAGCAAGGCCTACGGCGATAACCTGCTGGTAGAAGACATGACTTTCGCGTTGCCGCCCGGCGGCATTGTTGGCGTTATTGGTCCCAATGGCGCCGGCAAGACGACGCTGTTTCGCATGATCACTAAACAGGAGGAACCAGATAGCGGCGCGATCAGGATTGGTGAAACTGTTTCGCTTGCCTATGTCGATCAAAGCCGCACGCTCGATCCGAACAAGTCCATCTGGGAAGAAATCTCCGGCGGCACTGATCTCCTGTTGCTCGGTAAACGCGAAGTGAGTTCCCGCGCTTACGTGGGCCGTTTCAATTTCTCCGGCTCCGATCAGCAGAAGAAGGTGGGCATGTTGTCGGGCGGCGAACGCAATCGTGTGCACCTGGCGAAGATGTTGAAGGAAGGCGCCAACGTTTTGCTGCTGGACGAACCGACGAACGATCTCGACGTCAACACGCTGCGCGCGCTGGAAGAGGCATTGGAGAACTTCGCGGGATGTGCGGTTGTTATTTCTCACGATCGCTGGTTCCTGGATCGCATCGCGACGCACATACTCGCGTTTGAGGGCGACAGTAAAGTGTTTTGGTTTGAAGGAAACTATTCGGAGTATGAAGAAGACCGCAAAGCCCGACTCGGCGCCGCCGCTGACCAACCACACCGTATCAAGTACCGACAACTTACCAGAGGGTGAGACATCCGCAGATTCCGCGGATTACGCAGATAAAAGCGATGAACCCAAGCTCCTCTTCCCAGGTGGACGGGTTGGGAAAAGAGTCTTTGCTCCCTCTCCCCTTGGGAGAGGGTTGGGGAGAGGGCTTAGTTGCTCCCTCGTACTTGGTCGCTCGGAAATATTTGTTCGTAAGAATCATTCGCGCGCAAAGATTCACCTCCCGTCACATTCCACATTAGAATGCGGCCAATGAAACGCGTCCGCCATTATCGAGGTGGTCTACCCATCCCCGGTTTGACAGATCGCGCACGGGAATTACGCCTGACCCAGACTGCGGCCGAAGCGAAATTATGGAGCAGCTTCGCAACAAACAACTGCGTGGTTTCAAGTTTAGGCGCCAGCATCAGTTCGGAAACTACATTGCAGACTTCTATTGTCATGAAGCACAGTTGGTCGTGGAATGCGACGGGTCAGTGCATGATGGAAATGAAGAGTGGCATCACGATCAGCAACGCGATACCTACATGACCGCCAATGGACTTCGGGTATTGCGCTTTTCGAACGAGGATATTCTCAGCGACCCCGACAAGGTTCTAGAAACCATCGCCGCATATCTGACTTAAGAAATTCAAAGCGATATGGACGGAGTTGGGCTCGCTAGGCCCTCTCCCCAACCCTCTCCCAGGGGGAGAGGGAGAATAAACCGATCTCTCCCAAAGGGAGAGGGAGAATAAATTTCACCAATCCTCTCCCTCTGCGAGAGGGAGTAAACAATCTGCGTAATCTGTGAATACTAAAATGCCTCGGCTTGCCAGTCTTTTCACCAAAGCCAATCGCGGTCTGCTGCTCGACGTTCTGGTCTTCGTCGCCAACATCTTCCTGATGCGTTTGCTGACGCGGCAGTTCATCGAGCTCTTCAGCCAGGTTGACGCCAATAACCCGCTGGCCCAGGTGGCCATCGGATTCATTCTGCTCGCTATGTGGTTCCTCCCCGCAGCCGGCGCAGTGCTGAAGCGCTGGCACTTTCAACAGCGTCGACACGCTTCCAGCTCGACGGAGTTAGACGGTATTGGCGGCTGCCTTTTCAATCCCCTTTTCTACTTCTGCCTGAATCTCGTCATAGCGTCCGCCGTCTTCTCAGCCCTCGGCCAGTTCGTTTTCGGTAGACGCGCTTTCGAAGGCGCGCCGGTATTCGTGTCGATGATCTTCCTGATACTGGTTCTCACGATTGTTCAGACGTATCTCATTTACAGTTATTTCTCGCCTTACAAGAAACCGCCGCGCTGGCCTTTTCTGCGTACACCGCAGAGCGAATTGCTCGGCGACATTTTTCTGTTCGTAAACATGATTCTCTTTCAAGTCTTTTGGAACATGTTGACGTTCGCCGGCATTGGCCGCCCGTCGAGCCTGGTGGAATTTCTTGGGCGGCTCTTCTTTCTGTGTTTCCTCGCTCTCTTGATCTACTTTCCGCCCCGAATGTTCTATCTCGCCGAAGACATCAACCGCCGCCGCACCTGGATAACTATGCTGCTCGCCAACTCCCCGGTGATTGTCCGTGTGCTGATCGGAACTGGATCGAATTCAACCAGCGGTTGGTGAATACTCTCCTGTAGGGGCGCACCTGTGTGCGCCCGGGGCGGACACATGGGTCCGCCCCTACAACCACAATGCTCAATTGATAATGTGCTGTTAACATTTGCACGGCACCGAACTTCGACAGAACTT
>Ga0207650_10000781_pt1 | contig 24513 bp, 19 predicted proteins | sample KBSS63metaG_FD_184325 | JGI IMG/M metagenome (GOLD analysis project Ga0207650, IMG submission 184325) | Switchgrass rhizosphere microbial communities from Kellogg Biological Station, Michigan, USA - KBS S6-3 metaG (SPAdes) (version 2) | ecosystem: Host-associated > Plants > Roots > Rhizosphere...
GTCGCATCCCCATGAATGGGGCCCCTGCTCCACGCTGCGGTGCGCCGCTAATTCTGGCTGCAACCCTTCGGGCTGGCACGAGTTTTGGCCCATGGCGTTGTCGATAAGTCCCTTGCTTAGAATGACTAAGCCGCAGGACTTTCTTCTAGCCCTGAGCCAAAATCGTGACAGCGCATCGCGCGTTTCATTGTGTTACGGGCTCTTTAAGAACAAAGCCCGCCGGAGCGGGCTTTGTTGCATCCATCGATGGCGCTCCGGTTCAGGTCGCCTGAGTGTCGATGTCGCCGCGCAGGTGCGGGTAGCGCACGTGGTCGACCAATTCCTGCACCTTCGCCGACGGCTCGGGAGTCAGCAGGCTCACCACGATAATCGTGATGATCCCGATCGGTACGCCGAAGACACCCGCCGAAATCGGGTTCATGTTGAACCACTGATTCGCTGCCACGCCGCCGAAGAATGGGTAAGTCGTATACATGTAATACATGCATACCCCGAGCCCGGTCACCATGCCGACTATGGCGCCCCACTTGTTGGCGCGCCGCCAGAAGACGCCGAGCACTAGGGCCGGGAAAAAGGCCGAGGCCGCCAGCGAGAACGCCGCGCCGACCAGGAACAGGATGTCGCCGGGTTTGAGCGAGGTAACGTAGGCGGCAGTCAATGCCACGACCACCAGCAGTGCTTTGGACACTGATACGCGACGGCTCGTCGAGGCGGTCGGATCGATCATCTTGTAGTAGAGATCGTGCGACAGCGCGTTGGCGATCGTCAGCAGCAGGCCGTCAGCGGTCGACAGTGCGGCAGCCAAACCGCCCGCGGCAACCAGACCAGAAACGACATACGGCAAGCCGGCTATTTCCGGCGTAGCGAGCACGATGATGTCGGTGCCGAGCACGATTTCAGCCAGCTGCACGATGCCATCCTTGTTGACGTCGGTAATCGACAGCAGCGATGGATCGACCTTCGACCAGTTTGCCGCCCATGCAGGCAGGTCCGCGAACGTACTGCCGACCAGGAAATGGTAGACGTCATATTTCGCCAGCACCGCCAGCGACGGCGCGGTGAAATACAGCAGGAAAATGAAGAACAGCGACCAGAACACCGACTGGCGCGCCTGTCGTACGCTGGGCGTCGTGTAGTAGCGCATCAGGATGTGCGGCAGCGCTGCGGTCCCGAACATCATGCAAAAGACGATGCCGAGGAAGTTGTTGCGCGCGATGTTCTGCGCCGCCTCGTCCTTGCCGGGGAACGGCGTGGCATGCGGTCGCGGTGGCGCCGCGCGGGCGGCGAGGCCCTTATCCTTGTTCCACTGTGCCTTGGCCGCATTTTCGTCCTTCGGATAAGCGGCGAGTGCGGCTTCGGTTGACGCCATCTCCGCCGGCGCCGCGCCGCGCGCTTTCAGGTCGGCAAGCTTCTTCTCGAGATCTCCCTTGTCGCGCGTGTAGGCGGCGGCAGGATCTTTGAGGTTTGCGTTTGCTGCGTCAGCGCGCGCCTTGAAAATGTTACGCACTTCGATCTCTTTCGGATCATTGGTGAGCACTTTCTCGCGCTCGGTCACCTTCTGCAGCACCTGCCCGTAGGCGAGCTGCGGCACCGGGTTGCCCGTGTATTTGACCGACAGCCAGACCACCGGCGTCAGGTAGGCGATGATCAGAATGATGTACTGCGCAACCTGGGTCCACGTGACCGCGCGCATGCCGCCCAGGAACGAGCACACCAGGATGCCGCCGAGACCGACGAACACGCCGATGCCGAACTCGAGCCCGGTGAAGCGGCTGGTGATCAGTCCCACGCCGTAGATTTGCGCGACCACGTAGGTGAACGAACACAGGATCGCGGCAAAAATGCCGACGCTGCGGACGATATTGCCGCCGTAACGCTCGCCGAGAAAATCCGGAATCGTGAACTGGCCGAATTTGCGCAGATACGGCGCGAGCAGAAATGCGACCAGGCAATACCCGCCGGTCCAGCCCATGACGAACGAGAGCCCGTCGAAGCCCGCCAGGTAGAGCGTGCCCGCCATCCCGATGAACGAGGCAGCGCTCATCCAGTCGGCGCCGGTTGCCATGCCGTTGAAGAATGCCGGCACGCGCCGGCCGGCGACATAATATTCCGCGGGATCGACCGTGCGGCTCATGATGCCGATGCCCGCGTAGAGGCCGATGGTGCCCGCGAGGAAGCAATAACCGATCCACTGCCTCGACAAGCCCATCTGCTCGGCTATCGCGAGCAGAACGAGGAAGACGATGAAGCCGACGGTATAAAAGCTGTAGTACCGCTTGAGCTGGCTTTTGAATGCCTTGTGGCCCATCACTGATTCGCTCATTCGTCTTCTCCCTCGTCAACGCCGTATTCAATATCGAGTTTGTTCATGTAGTGCTGGTAGTACCAGATCAGCGCGACATACACGATCAGGGAACCCTGCGCCGACATGTAGAAGCCGAGCGGGAAACCCAAGAAGGTATAAGCGTTCAACTCGCGCGCATACCAGCCTTCGACGAACGTGACGAGAAACCAGATGAACAGCAGTATTGCGGTGACGATCAGGTTCTTGTGCCAGTACTCGCGGTGCTTAGCGGTTAACTCCATGAAGCTCCTCCTTGAAGTTGACGGCGCAGCGATTGCTGCCGCCGAAACTGCAACGCATAACTTGATTTTTTTATATGCAGGATGATTATGAGGGAAAACCCTAATAAAAACCTGACAAGACGCTTACGGAGGGGGAACGATGCCGTGGACTTGCGAAGCGCGCATCGAGATTGGGTGGGCGACCCGACAAACCAATAAAAATCAATCAACTAGGGAGTTTTACCGCAGCCGGCGGTCGAGAAATTGCCGGACTTGTTTGACGAGCTCACTTTCCCGGCCCGCAAAGTAATGATCGGCGCCCGGGACTTCGATCTGGGCTGAGCCTTTCAATGTGCGCAGGACCGCTTCGCGCGCGCCCGCTTTCCGCAGCACCGGCGGGAAATCGCGTTCGCCGTAGATGTCGAGTATCGGCAATCCCAGCTTGTCGGCATTCATGAACTCGCCGTTGCTGATGCCGATCGCCACCCACGCGTCCACGGTGCCGGGGGCGGCGTTCGCGAGAAAGTAATTACCCATGCGCGCACCCATGCTGTGCGCGACGATCGCTATCCGGCGATAGCCTTTGCCGCGCAGCAGCGCCGTGGCGGCGGCAAGTCTTTCCGCCGCATCCGGAAACAGCCCCGGGTACTCTTCGGTCAGCGCGGTGGCCGCGCGCACCGGCATCTGCACCGCCAGCGTGGTGTAGCCATTGTCGGCGAGTCCGCTGCGCAACGCCCCGATCAGCGCCCAATCCGGATGCACGCCCAGGCCATGCACGACAATGACCGCCGCCGGCGCGTTGGGCGCTTCGGTGTAGATTGCGAGAAATTTGTGGCCGCTTTTTTGCGTGAGGTATATCGCGTCGCCCACCACCAACCCCGGCGTGATCTCGTCCGCCCAGCGCTTTTCACGGGCGTAATCGGGCTGAGCAGCGGGCTGCGCCTGGAGCAGCGTCGAAACCAGCAGCAGCAAGAGCAAAGACAGTCGCACCGACTTTCCTCTCCGCAGATTCACTTGCTCAGCGTCCTTCAAACTGCGGTTTCGTTTTAGCGAGGAATGCCGCGACCCCGGTGCGATAGTCGGCGGTATCGAAGCACGCATAGCCCTCGTCCCACTCGGCCGGCGGGACGGACTGAGTGACGGTCAAACGGTCGATGAATTGCTTGTGCCAGCGCGCGACCAGCGGCGCGCCGGCGGCGATCCGCGCGGCGAGCGCATAAGCTTCGGCTTCGACGTCATCATCCGGCACGACGCGGTTGACGAGCCGTTTGTGCAGCGCTTCCGCTGCGTCGAATACGCGCCCCTCGAGCAGGATCTCGAGTGCCACTGCGCGCCCGACCAGCGCCAGCAAGCCCTGCAATTCACCATAGCCCATGGTCAGGCCGAGATTCTTGATCGGCACGCCGAAGCGGCTCGATACGCCGCAGATTCGCAGGTCGCACATCGCCGCGATTTCGAGCCCACCGCCGACGCACGCACCTTTGATCAGCGCGACGACCGGATGCCGGCAGCGCGCGACCGCCTGCATCGTCGCGTGAATTATTTCGCCGTAGCTCTTGGCCTGCCGCGCATCGGCGCGCTCGCTCGCGAATTCGGCAATGTCCGCGCCGGCCGCAAATGCCTTGTCGCCGGCGCCGCGCAGCACGACGCAACGCAATGAGTCGTCAGCCGACAAATCCTGCATGGCCGCACCGAGCGCAACCCACATCGGCTTGTTGAGGGCATTCAGCCGCGCGGGATTGTTCAGCGTGACGGTGGCGATTTCGCCGTCACGCGAGGTCAGCACCGGACAAATGGCAGCTTGCTCAATCAATGCGCAGTCCCGCCGCCTTGACCACTTTCGCGTACTTGGCGATGTCGGTCCTGACCAGCGCCGCGAATTCTTCGGGCGACGCATTGGTCGTTTCCTCGGTGCCCATGCTGTCGAGACGTTCCTTGACGTCGGGCAGGCGAACGATGCGCGCCGTTTCCGCAAAGATCCTGCGCACGACCGCGGGCGGCGTGCCGGCCGGCGCGAAGAGACCGTACCAGGTAGTGACTTCATAGCCCGGCACGCCCGACTCGGCAACGGTCGGCACGTCGGGCAGCGACCCGATTCGTTTGGACGTCGTGACCGCGAGCGGCCGCAACCGGCCCGCTTTCACATATGTAATTTCCGCCGCCGTGGTGTCGAAACCCACCTGCACCTGGCCGCCGAGCAGATCCTGTAACGACTGGCCGGTGCCCTTATACGGGACGTGCACGAGGTTCACGCCGGTCATGGTTTTGAAGATTTCGCCGGCCAGATGCGGCGTGCTGCCATTGCCGGCCGACGGAAACGTGAGCTGCCCGGGTTTGGCTTTGGCGAGCGCGATCAGGTCTTTCACCGAGCGCGCGTCGAGCGACGGATGCACTACCAGCACGTGCGGCACCGACGACACGCGGGTGATCGGCGTGAAATCCTTCGCCGGGTCGAACGGCAGGTGGGCGAACAGGCTCCACGCAATCGCGTTGGTCGCGACGTGGCCCATCAGCAGCGTGTAGCCGTCCGGCACGGCTTTCGCGACCAGGTCGGTGCCTATGATGCCGGTTGCGCCGGGGCGGTTGTCGATGACGACCTGCTGGCTCCAGGTTTCGGTCATTCTCGGCGCCACCAGCCGCGCCATCACGTCGGTGCCGCCGCCGGGCGGAAAGCCGACGATCATGCGGATGGGCCGGTTGGGATAATCCTGCGCCGGCGCGCTGGCGACCGCGAAAAAACCGGCCAGCGCGACCGGAACTACATATGCCGCTGTACGCATGCCAGCCCTCGCTTTTGCGCGTGCGCTAATCGAGCTTGATATTGCCGGCTTTGACGATGCGCGCGTATTTTTCGGTTTCGCTGCGAATGAACGCGGCGAATTCCTCCGGCGTGTTCCCTACGGTGTCCGCGCCGACGAACGCGATCTTGTCTTTCGCATCGGGCTGCCGGATCGCCTTCACCATCTCGGCGTTGAGCTTATTGACGATGTCCTTGCTCACGCCTCCCGGCACCACGATGCCCCACCACGTGCTCATGTCGAAGCCTTTCACGCCAGCTTCTTCCACGGTCGGCATGTCGGGCAACAGCGAAAACCGTTTCGCCGAGGTGACGGCGAGTGCACGCAGCCGGCCTTGCCGCACGTAATTAATGACGGGCGGCACCGCGTCGAAATCCAGATGGACCTGGCCGGAGATCAAATCGACGATCGACTGACCGCTGCCTTTATAGGGAATGTGCAGCATGTCGACTTTCGCCTGCAACTTGAACAGTTCGCCGGCCAGATGCTGCACGGTACCGGCGCCGGGAGACGCGTATTGCAGCTGGCCGGGCCGCGCTTTGGCGAGTGCGATCAGTTCCTTTACGGACTTGGCGGGCACCGACGGGTGCACGACGAGCAGATTGGGGCCGATCGCGGAGAGTGAAACCGGGGCAAAGTCTTTTTGCGCATCGTAAGGAAGTTTGATGAGCGACGGTAATATCGTCATCGCTGCGATGTGCGCCATCATGATGGTGTAACCGTCGGGCGCAGCTTTGGATACCAGCTCGGCTGCCAGCTGGCCGCTCGCGCCGCCGCGATTGTCGACGATGATCTGCTGGCCCAGTGTTTCGCCCAGTTTCTGCGCGACGATGCGGCCGATGATGTCGGTGCCGCCGCCCGGCGGGAACCCGATCAGCATGCGTATGGGTTTGGCCGGATACGCCTGCGCGATTGCGACGGTTGCCGCGCCGCCGAACAGCGGCAACACCGCCGCCATGATCGCTATTTTCTTCATGTCAGTTCCCTCGATTTCGAATATACATTTGTGAGCGGCCGCCTTCTTTGCGACTGCACGCTCTTTGTAACAGATTCACGCCTTAGCGGGAGAGCCTGTCAAACGGCCCCACCCAGCCGCGATCAACGGCCAGAACAGCAGCACCAGGGCAAGCGTGGTGATGGAGCCGACCAACCCGTTGGACCAGAACACGCTCATGTCGCCGCCCGCGCCTATCATCGACAGCCGGAATGAGTCTTCCGCCCGATTGCCGAGCACCAGCGCGAGCGTAAACGGCGCGAGCGGAATGCCGATTTTTTTGAACACGTAGCCGATCACGCCGAACCCGAGCATTAGCCAAATATCGAACATCGCGTTCTGGATCGCGTAAGCGCCCACCGCGCACGACACCACGATCATCGGCGCAATCGCGGCGAACGGCACCCGCAGCACCGCAGCAAAAATCGGCACCGTCGACAACACTATGACCAGCCCGACCACGTTGCCCAGGTACATGGAAGCGATCAGTCCCCACACAAAATCCTTGTGCTCGACGAACAGCAGCGGACCGGGATTCAAGCCCCACACCATCAGGCCGCCGAGCAGGATTGCCGCGGTCCCCGAACCGGGGATGCCTAAGGCCAGCATCGGCAGAAGAGCGGCGGTGCCCGAGGCGTGCGCCGCCGTTTCGGGCGCGAACACCCCTTCGATGCGCCCCTTGCCAAAGCCTTCCTTGTCCTTGGAAAAACGCTTGGCCAGGTTATAGCCCATGAACGACGCAGCGATCGCCCCGCCAGGCGTGATGCCCAGCCAGCAGCCGATCGCGGACGAACGCAGCAGCGTCATCCAGTACCGCGGCATTTCCCGCCATACTTTGAACACGACGCGCAGGCTGATCCGGGCGGCGTGGCCGCGCAACGCCAGGCGCTCCTCCATCGTCAGCAGAATTTCGCTGATGCCGAAGAGCCCGATGACCGCAACAAGAAAGTTGACGCCCCGGTAAAGTTCGCTCCAGCCGAAAGTCATGCGCAATTGCGCCGATACGGTGTCCATGCCGATGCCGGCGATCAGGAGGCCGAGCGACATTGAAATGAGCGTTTTATGCTTCTCTTCCTTGCCGAGGCCTACGAACGAACAGAAGGTCAGGAAATAGACCGCAAAGAATTCCGGCGGCCCGAAGCGCAGCGCAAACGACGCAATACCGGGGGCGAGAAATGTGATCAGCAAGACGGCGACCAGCGACCCGATGAACGAGGACGTGAACGCGGCGGTGAGCGCTTCGGCGGCGCGGCCCTGCTGCGCCATCGGATAGCCGTCGAACGTGGTCGCGACGGACCAGGCCTCGCCGGGGATGTTGAACAGGATCGACGTGATGGCGCCGCCGAACAGCGCGCCCCAGTAAATGCACGACAGCATCACGATCGCGGACGTGGGATCCATCGTGAACGTGAGCGGCAGCAGGATCGCGACGCCGTTCGGGCCACCCAGCCCGGGCAGCACGCCGACGAAAATGCCGAGCACCAGCCCGACCATCATCAGCGACAGGATCTTGAAGGTCAGCAGCACGTGAAAACCGTGCAGCAGCAGGCCCAGCGCTTCCATCGCGAGTTTTCTCTAGTGGCCGAAGAGGGCTTCGAGCGGCCCCTTCGGCATGATCACGTCGAACGCGACATCAAACGTGATAAACATCGCCAGCGTGAACACACAACTCGTGAGCAGCGATTTCCACCACGCGATGCGCCCGACAAAACGCATGAAGCCCGCCACCAGCAGGAGGCTGGCAACGTAAATTCCCAGCCACTGGGTGGCGAGGCAAAAGAGGCACGTCGGCACGAACACCTGCAGCACGCGGCGAAACTGGTCGCGGGTAACGAAAGTCTTGTCCTCGCGCGCGCGCCGCACGAGGCAGGCGACGAGCCCGTACAGACTCGCGGCACCTAGGATGACCGACAGATAAAACGGAAAGTAGCCGGCGCGCGGACCGTCCGGCGCCCAACCCATGCCGATGCGCCAGTTGTCGAAGGCCATCAACGCGGCGAACGCCAGCAGCAATAAGGACGTGACGATCTCGACCTTGCGGTCGCCGGCCAGCGCGGGCGAGTCGTCGGCGGGTGCTTGCGGATCGTCGACGACGATTTCGTTATTGGCTTCGGGCATGGCCTATTCTCCGCGCGGGGCGGCGCTCGGCCCCCATACTGTCAGGCCGGCCGCATTGTCAGGGGCGCAAATCAGGGGGCGACGAAACCCGCCTCGGTCATCAGGCTTTTGTTCAGCGCTTCGTCGGTTTCCAGAAACTTGAGCATGTCCGGACCTGTCAGGAATATCGACTTCAGTGCCTGCTTTTCCATGTATTCCTTGTATTCGCTCGTCTGCGCGACCCGCTTGAAGAGATCGATGTAGAACGCCGTCTGCTCGGGCGTCACTTTGCCGGGCAGGAACATCGCGCGCAGCATCTGATACTGCACGTCGAGGCCTTCCTCCTTGCACGTCGGAATATCGTTCCACGACTGCGTCTCTGTGACCTTGGTCTTGTAGCCGATGCGTTCCTTGTCGAAGACGCACAACGCGCGCACTTGCCCGGCGCGCCAGACTTCGAGGTTTTCAGACGGATTGTTGACATTGGCCGCCGTGTGGTTGCCGACCAGCTGGGTCGCCGCTTCGCCGCCGGACTTGTACGGCAGATACGCGAATTTGGCGCCGGTCTTTTTTTCCATGAAGACCGTCAGCACGTGGTCTTCACGCCGCGAACCCGTGCCGCCCATCTTGAACGGCGGATTGGCCGCTTTTGCCGCCGCGATGAACTCCTTGACGTTCTTGTAAGGCAGCGTGGTGTTGTCCCACAGCACGAATTGATCGAGCGCGATGACCGATACCGGCGTGAGTTCCCGCCAGTCGAACGGTATCTTCGCCGACAACGGCAGCATGTAAATCAGCGAATACGCTATCAGGACTTTGTGCGGATCGCCGGGACTCGATTTCATGTACATCAGCGCCTCGGCGCCGGACGCCCCACCCTTTAGCGTGACGACCATCGGCTGCTTCATCAGGTTGTTCTTCTGGATCGCGGCCTGCATCATGCGCGCCATTTGATCGGAGGCGCCGCCGGCGCCGGCGGCGACGACGATTTCAACGGGCTTGGTGGGCTGCCAATCGGCGGCAAGCGCGGCGGGCGCGGTCAATACAGCGGCGGCCACCGCGGCCGCCAGCGGCAGCTGGCGCGCGTCATTGAATAAACTGCGGATCGATTGCATCATGACTCCTCCTGTGTAATGGCGCTGCTGCGGCGGGTTATACGAACCTACCTGACGTTAGTTTATCAGCCCGCTATGTCCCGTGGCGCTCCGCCCCCGGGTTCATGTGGCAACTCCGGCTTCGCGGGCTTTGCCGATTTCGTATTCGCGGCCGGCCAGCATGCCGTCCAGCGTGCCGAACGCGTTCATATAATGGCCTTTGAAGCCCTTGGCTTCGATGCGTTTGAACATATTGCCGAAATCGAGGTCGCCGGCGCCGGGTTGCAGATGTTCTTCCTTGCCCAGCCGGCGGCAATCGGCCAGCCGCACCTCGCCGACGCGCGAGAAGTCGATCGCGTCGATGAAACCGTCGACGCCATCGGGCACCAGGTGCGCGTGATTCGCGGTAAACGACATGCGAAAATTCGGCGACCGGATGCGGTCGAAGTAGTACATCCATTCGGCCACCGTGTGCGCGAGGTAATGCACTTCGGCGTCGGCCGGCTCGTTGTTGAGGTTCTCGAGGTAAAGCACCGCGCCTTTTTGTTCGGCGTAGTCGACCATGCGCTGCAGCCTGGCGCAGCCGGCCTGCATGCGCATGTCGATGTCGTCCGTGAAGTGATAGCCCGCGTGCACCACGATCCACTGCGCGCCGAGCTTGGCATAGATGTCGATATAGCTTTTGAGGTACGCATCGACGGCTTCGCTCACGTACGGCGAATATTCCGCGACGTTGACCGCCGACAGCGTGTGCAGCCCGAGGGTGATGCCGTGGGTGGCGGCGAGTTGCCGCACGCGCTCGGCGCGCTGGTCGTCGAATGCCGTCATCGCATTGGCGGCGGTATCGAGCTGGATATCGATGAACCGCACGGCGTGTTGCGCGGCCCACTCGATGCCCTCCTCGAGCCTGATGCGGCGTCCGAGATCGACGCCGATGCGCTCGCGCAAACCCAAACTTATCTCCTCGACGATGCGTCCCGATCAGCGGGCTGCAACTTTATCACAGCCGCAGCCGGTGTCCGGCGGCGTCCGCCTCACAGTTGCGGAATACCGGCCGCGCGCACGACCTTGCCCCATTTTTCCGTTTCCGCGCGCACGTACGCGCCGAGTTCGGCGGGGGTATTGGTCCAGGGTTCGACGCCTTGCGCATCAAATTTCTGTTTCAGGTCTTCCGTCGCGAGCGCGGTGCGCGTGACCTGGTTGACTTTCACGATGATCGCCGCCGGCGTTCCGGCCGGCATGAAGAGCGCATACCACGTGCTGTAATCGTAATCCGGCACGCCGGCTTCGCTCAGCGTCGGCACGTCGGGTGTCGCGGGCGAACGCTTGGCGCTCGTGACGCCGAGCGCGCGCAGGCGGCCGCTTCTTACATGCGGCAATGCCGAAGCGAAAGTCGAAATCATTACCTGCACCTGCCCGCCGATCAAGTCGGTGACCGCCGGCCCCGTGCCTTTATAGGGCACGTGCAGCATGTCGATCTTCAGCCGGTCTTTCAACATTTCGCCCGCCAGATGCGTGCCCGAACCGGCGCCGGCCGACGCGTACGAAAGCTTGCCGGGATTGGCGCGCGCGTAGTCGGTGAATTCCCTGATTGACTTCGCGGCGATCGATGGATGAATCACGACGATATTGGGTTGCACCGCGACCATGGACACCGGCGCGAGATCCCTCACCGCGTTGTACGGCAGCGTTTTATACAGCCACGCATTGAACGCGAGGCTGATATTGCCGAGCAGCAGCGTGTAACCGTCGGGCGGCGCTTTGCACACGATGTCGGTGCCGAGCGTGCTGCCGGCCCCGCCGCGATTGTCGACGACGACGGGCTGGCCGAGGCCCTCGTTCAGACGTTGCGCAATCAGCCGCGCGACGATGTCGGTGCCGCCCCCGGGTGCAAATGGGACAACAAAGCGGATAGGCTTGGTCGGGTAACTTTGCGCCGCAGCGCCCCATGCGAAGAGCATCAGCGCGGCGACGAGACCGCTGATCGTTCGACTCATCCCGGCTGGTGACCCGCGTTCGTGCGTACGCTCAGGCGACGCTCAGTTTCGCGGCCGGTTGTTTGCCGGCGGAAGTTTTGGTGGAAACGAGATAATCCATCGCCGCCGCGGTGCCGCCTTTCTTGTGCGGTACGTCTGCGACCGCCAATCCCATTTCGACGCCGGCGAGCGTACCTGCGAGCATCAGGTCGTTGAAGTCGCCGAGATGGCCGATGCGGAACACCTTGCCCGCGAGCTTGCCGAGCCCGCTGCCGAGCGACATGTTGAAATTGTCGAGCACGATTTTGCGGTACTCCGCCTCATTGCGGCCTTCGGGCATCAGCACCGCGGTCAACGCGCTCGAATACTCGGCCGGGTTCAGGCACAGGATTTCGAGTCCCCACGCGCGCACGGCGCGCCGCGTCGCTTCCGCGTGCCGGTCGTGCCGCTTGAATACGTTGTCGAGACCTTCTTCCTGCAGCATGGCGAGCGCTTCGCGCAGGCCGTACAGGAGGTTGGTCGCCGGCGTGTACGGAAAATAGCCGGTCTTGTTGGGCCCGAGCATGTCGTCCCAGCTCCAGAAAGATTTCGGCAGCGCGGATGTTTTCGTCGCCGCGAGCGCTTTATCGCTGACCGCGTTGAACGACAATCCAGGCGGCAGCATCAGCCCTTTCTGCGAACCGGCGACGGTCACGTCAACGCCCCATTCGTCGTGGCGATAGTCGATCGACGCGAGCGATGAAATCGTGTCGACGAAATACAGTGCCGGGTGTTTCGCGCGATCGATCGCCTTGCGCACTTCACCGATGCGCGAAGTGACGCCGGTGGAAGTCTCGTTATGCACGACGCATACCGCCTTGATCGCATGCTTGGTATCGACCGCCAGCCGCGCTTCGATCGCGGCGGGATCGGCGCCGTGGCGCCAGTCGCCGGCGATGAATTCGGGCACCAGGCCGAGCTTTTGCGCCATCGTGTGCCACAGCGTCGCGAAATGCCCGGTCTCGCACATCAATACACGGTCGCCGGCCGACAGCGTGTTGACGAGGGCGGCTTCCCACGCGCCGGTGCCGGATGCGGGGAAAATGATGACCGGCGATTTGGTTTTGAAGACCTGCTTCAAGCCGGCGAGCACTTCCTGGCCGATCTTCTGAAAGCCGGGCCCGCGATGATCGATCGTCGCGTTGTCGATCGCGCGCAGCACGCGGTCGGGAACATTGGTCGGCCCCGGGATTTGCAGAAAATGGCGTCCGTTGATTCCTGTCATGGCGGCCTCGCAGGCGAAATGCGAAAAAAGAGGAATCACGGAGATTAGTTAAGTTGCAAGGGGGCGTCAACCCGCGAATAATTGCTTTCCGATGACCGCTGCACCGATCAAGCTGCACCCGCGCGCGAACGCGAGCCCGCTCGCGCGCCGGCTCAAACGCGAGACGCAGGGCGAAGTATTGTTCGACGCGTACTCGCGCGGGCGGTATTCCACCGATGCGTCGATCTATCAGATCGAGCCGGTCGGCGTGGTCATCCCGAAAACCGAAAGCGATGCGCAAATCGCGCTGCAAATCGCGCGCGAGGAAGGCGTCGCGGTGTTGCCTCGCGGCGGCGGCACCTCGCAATGCGGCCAGACCGTCGGCGCCGCGCTCGTGATCGACAGCAGCAAGCATTTGAACGAGATCCTCGCGTTCGACCGCCATGCGGCGACCGTGTGCGTGCAACCCGGCGTCGTGCTCGATCAATTGAACGCCTGGTTAAAACCGCACGGGCTCTGGTATCCGGTCGACGTCTCGACCAGCGCGCAGGCAACGCTCGGCGGCATGGCCGGCAACAACAGCTGCGGCTCGCGCTCGATCCGCTACGGCAACATGGTGCACAACGTGCGCGCGATCGACGCGGTGCTCGCCGACGGCGCCGAATTCAACTTCGGCGACGTGCCGGAAGATCTGGCGCGCTGCGACGCGCCGCCGGGTTATCTCGAGCTCGTCAGGAAAATCCGCGCGATCGCCGCCCGCGAAGCGGAAGAAATCGAACACCGTTTTCCGAAAGTGCTGCGGCGCGTCGGCGGCTACAACCTCGACATGGTCAGCGGCGCCGGCCACAACATGGCGCATCTGCTCGTCGGCTCGGAAGGCACGCTCGCGTACTCGAAGCGCCTGCATCTGAACCTCTCGCCGCTGCCGAAGCATAAAACGCTCGGTATCTGTCACTTCCCGACGTTTTATCGCGCCATGGAGGCGCCCCAGCATATCGTCAAGCTGAATCCAACCGCCGTCGAGCTGGTCGATCGTACGATGATAGGGCTCGCGCGTTCGAATCCCGCGTTCAGGCCCATCGTCGAGCGCTGCGTGAACGGTGACCCCGACGCAATATTGCTGGTCGAGTTCGCCGGCGACGACCAGAACGCGCAAATCACCAAACTGAGACAGTTAGTCGAGCTGATGGGAGAGCTGGGGCTGCCGGGCGGCGTCGTGGAAATTACGGACGCGGCGCTGCAGCGCGATTTCTGGGAGGTGCGCAAGGCCGGGCTCAACATTATGATGTCGATGAAGGGCGATGGTAAACCGGTGTCGTTCATCGAAGACTGCGCGGTTCCGCTCGAGCATCTCGCCGAATACACCGATCGGTTGACGCGCGTATTTGAAAAGCACGGTACACGCGGCACGTGGTACGCGCACGCGTCGGTCGGCTGCCTGCACGTGCGGCCTATCCTCAACATGCGCGAAGACGGCGCGCGCAAGATGCGCGCAATTGCCGAGGAAGCATCCGAACTCGTGCGCGAATATAAGGGCGCTTATTCCGGCGAACACGGCGACGGGCTCGTACGCTCGGAATGGATCGCGCCGATGTTCGGCCCGCGCATTACGCACGCGTTCGAGGAAATCAAGGACATCTTCGATCCGCGCGGCCTCATGAATCCCGGCAAGATCGTGCGTCCGTCGAAAATGGACGACCGCACGCTCTTTCGCTACAAGCCGGATTACTCCGCGCGCAAGCTCGATACGGTGCTCGATTGGTCTGAATGGGGCGGCTTCGATAAAGCGGTCGAGATGTGCAACAACAACGGGCATTGCCGCAAGTTCGACGCGGGCACGATGTGTCCGTCGTTTCGCGCGACCGGCGAAGAGCAACACCTGACGCGCGGCCGCGCCAATACGCTGCGGTTGGCACTTTCGGGCCAGCTGCCGGCGCATCCCGGCGAGGACGCATTCGTATCAAGCGCGATGTACGAAACGATGGAGTTGTGCGTCTCGTGCAAGGGCTGCAAGCGCGAGTGCCCGACCGGCGTCGACATGGCGAAAATGAAAATCGAGTTTCTGCATCATTACCGCAAGCAGCACGCCTTGGGCTGGCGCGACCGGCTCTTCGCCTTTCTGCCGCGCTACGCGCCATGGGCGGCGCGCTTCGCGTGGCTCGCGAATCTGCGCGATGCGGTGCCTGGTCTCGCGCTGCTGTCGGAAAAACTGCTGGGCTTCTCCGCGCGCCGCTCGCTGCCGCAGTGGCGGCGTGACACGTTTTCGCGCCGGCCGGGCGCGACGGTCGGCGGCGGCACCGTCAACGGCGAAGTAGTCCTGTTGATCGACACCTTCAACAATTATTTCGAGCCTGACAATGCGCGCGCGGCGCTGGCCGTGCTGCGTGCCGCCGGTTACGTCGTGCATCTGCCGCGCGCGTCCGACTCCGCGCGGCCATTGTGCTGCGGCCGCACGTTTCTGGCGGCAGGCCTGGTCGACGAAGCACGCGCAGAAGCGCAACGCATGCTTGCGGCGTTAAAACCCTTCATAGAGCGCGGCGTGCCGGTGGTGGGGCTCGAGCCGTCGTGCCTGCTCGGCCTGCGCGACGAATTTCTTTCGATGCTGCCCGGCCCGGACACTGCGGCGCTGGCGCTCAACGCGTTCCTGTTCGAGGAATTTATCGCGCGCGAGGCGGACGCGGGCCGGCTCAAGCTGAAGTTCAAAGCCCTGCCGCACAAAAAAGCGCTCTTGCACGGGCATTGCCACCAGAAAGCGTTCGACGTGATGCCTGCGGTGCAAAAGGCGCTGAAACTGGTGCCCGGCCTCGAAGTGGAACTCGTCGAATCGAGTTGCTGCGGCATGGCGGGCAGCTTCGGTTACGAGGCCGCGCACTACGACGTATCGATGAAAATGGGCGAGGCGAGCCTGCTGCCGAAAGTGCGCGCGGCCGCCGCCGAAACGCTGATCGTCGCCGACGGCACGAGCTGCCGCCACCAGATTCACGATGGCGCGCAGCGCGATGCGCTGCACGTCGCGCGCGTGCTCGCGCTCGCGCTGGCGTGAAACGCGCGGGAAAGGCGATTGGCAAATAGGCGAGAGGCGAGAGGAAAAAAATACGTCGCCTATCGCCTGTCGGCTTGTTGCGGCTCCCCTGATCTTGACCGCCGTCCTTGACAGGAAACCGTCCGCCCCATAGCCTGCGCAGACTCCAAAAACCGGACACCGCGCCGATGAGCGCCGTTGTGCAACCCGCCCGAGGACCCGCCGCGAATGTCGCGGCCGCCAGTGCCTGGCTGCTGGAGGTCGAAGACTTGCACGTGCACTTCGTGACCTCGCGCGGAGTCGTGCGCGCGGTCGAAGGCATTTCCTATCAGGTCAAGGCCGGCGAAGTGGTGGCTCTCGTCGGCGAATCCGGATGCGGCAAGTCGGTCTCGTCGCTCGCGATCATGCGCCTGCTGGCTAAACCAGCCGGCCGCATCGTCGGCGGGCGCGTGCTGTTTCAGGGACGCGATCTCCTGCAGCTCTCCGAAGAGCAGATGCGCGAAATTCGCGGCCGCGACATCGCGATGATTTTCCAGGAACCGATGACGTCGCTGAACCCGGTGTTGACGATCGGGTTTCAGATCATGGAGCCGCTCCAGATACACCTGGGCATGGACGAGGCCGCGGCGCGCGCCCGCGCGCTCGAGCTCCTGAAGCTCGTCGGCATCCCCGATCCGGAGCGCCGGCTCGACCAGTATCCGCATCAGTTTTCCGGCGGCATGCGCCAGCGCGTGATGATCGCGATCGGCTTGTCGTGCAATCCGAAACTGCTGATCGCCGACGAGCCCACGACGGCGCTCGACGTGACGATCCAGGCGCAGATCCTGAAGCTGATGAAAGACCTCTCGCGCGAGCTCGGCATCGCACTGGTCATCATCACGCACAATTTGGGCGTGGTTGCGCGTTACGCCGACCGCGTCAACGTGATGTATTCGGCGCGCATCGCCGAGCAGGGCGCGGCGCGCGAGATTTTTGCGCGGCCGCTGCACCCGTATACCGCCGGCCTGCTGCGCTCGGTGCCGCGGCTCGACCGGCCGCGCGGGCGCAAGCTCGAAACCATCGACGGCATGCCGCCGAACCTGCTCGATCCGCCAATCGGCTGCCGTTTCGCGCCGCGCTGTCCCGCGCAACTGCCCATCTGCACGGCCGCCCCGCCGCCGCTGCTCGAAGTCGAAACCGCGCACTGGACTGCATGCGTGCGCGGCGCGGAAATGGCGCAGGTTGGACCGGTCGGCCTCGGCCTGCAAAGCGCGAATCCGCAGCCGCCCGCAGCGAAAAGCATCGATGCCGCGACGCCGCTGCTGCACGTGCACGATTTGCGCACGTATTTTGACGTGTCGACCGGCATGCAATTGCTCAAGCCCGCGCGGTCCGTGGTGCGTGCCGTCGATGGTTTGTCGTTTGCAATCCAGCGCGGCGAAACCGTGGGCCTGGTCGGTGAATCGGGCTGCGGCAAGACCACCGTCGGGCGCACGCTGCTGCGGCTCGAAAATCCGACGGCGGGCCGCATCGTTTACGACGGGGCTGACGTCACCCACGCCCAGGGCGACCAGTTGAAGCAGTACCGCCGGCAGGTGCAGGTGATATTCCAGGACCCGTACAGCTCGCTCAACCCGCGCATGACCATCGGGCAGATCATCGCCGAGCCGATGCTGGTATACGGGCTGGAGCCCGAGCGCCGTGCGGCCGCCGCCAAGGTCGCGCAGCTGCTTACACAGGTCGGCCTCTACGATTACATGGCCGAACGCTATCCGCACGAGTTGTCGGGCGGTCAGCGCCAGCGCGTCGGCATCGCGCGCGCGCTCGCGATGCAGCCGAGCCTCATCGTGTGCGACGAGCCGGTGTCGGCGCTCGACGTGTCGATCCAGGCGCAGATCATGAACCTGCTCGAAGAACTCCAGCGCGAGTTCAAGCTCACGTATTTGTTCATCGCTCACGATCTTGCGGTGGTGCGCCACATTTCCGATCGCGTGATCGTAATGTATCTCGGCAAGGTGATGGAAATCGCCGACCGCGACGCGCTTTACAGCGAACCGCTGCATCCCTACACTAAGGCGCTGCTCGACGCGGTGCCGATTCCCGATCCCGCGCTCGAGGCCAGCCGCGCCTATCGCGTGTTGAGCGGTGAAGTGCCGAGCCCGCTAAATCCGCCGCGCGGCTGCGTCTTTCACACACGCTGCCCGCTGGCCAGCGAGGAATGCAAAGCGGCGGTGCCTGAATTGCGCGAAGTAAAGCCCGCTCATTTCGCCGCCTGCATCAAAATTTAGAATCGACGTTCCAATAAGCTGGAGGAGAAAGAAATGAAGATGATGCGTAGTCTGGCGGGTTGCGCCGTGGGCTTGCTCGCGTTCGCTTGTGTCGCCGCGGAAACGCCGGTCGCCGGCGGCCTGCTCAAATTCGCCGTGGGCGCCGAGCCGCCCAACTACGATTGCCACGCGCAGTCCTCGTTCGCGTTTATCCATCCAGTGCGCCCGCATTATTCGACGTTGCTCAAGTTCGACACCGCGCAATATCCGAAGATCGTGGGCGACGTTGCGGATTCGTGGACCGTGGCCAAGGACGGGCTGACTTACACGTTCAAGCTCAAAAAGGGCGTCAAGTTTCACGACGGATCGACGTTGTCGTCCGAAGACATCAAGGCGACCTACGACCGCATCCGCAAGCCGCCGAAGGGCGTGCTGTCCTTGCGGGAAGAGGGCTACGCCGACATCACGACGATCGACACGCCCGATCCGCTGACGGTCGTCTTCAAGTTGAAGAAGCCGAATGCGTCGATGCTGTCGAATTTTGCGAGCCCGTGGGACTGCATTTACAGCGCGGCCAAACTTAAAACCGATCCGCGCTGGCCTGAGCGCAACGTGATGGGCACCGGCCCGTTCACGTTTGTCGAGCATGTCGCGGGTTCGCACTGGAGCGGGCGCCGTTTCGACGGCTATTTCGAGAAGGGCAAGCCCTATCTGAATGGCTTTCTGGCCTTGTTCATCGCCGGCGCACCGATGGTCAACGCACTCGCGGCCGGAGAAATCATGGCCGAATTCCGCGGCCATTCGCCGGCCGACCGCGACCGCCTGGTCAAGGCGCTGGGCGACAAAGCCGTGGTCCAGGAATCGCCGTGGGTGTGCAGTCTGGTCGTGACGTTCAACACCAAGAAAAAGCCGTTCGACGATGCGCGCGTGCGCAAGGCGCTGTCGCTCGGCATCGATCGCTGGGGCGGCGCGCAGGCGCTGCAGAAAATCGCGCTCGTCCGCCACGTGGGCGGGCTCCTGCGGCCCGGCTATGAACTCGCAACGCCCGAGGCCGACCTGCTGAAGCTGCCCGGGTTCTCGAAAGACATCAACGCGTCGCGCGCCGAGGCGAAAAAACTGCTCGCCGACGCCGGGCAGTCGAACCTTACGTTCACACTGACGAATCGCAACGTCGCAATGCCGTACACGCCGGTCGGCGTGTTCCTGATCGACCAGTGGCGCCAGCTCGGCATCAACGTCAAACACGAGCAGCTCGAGACCAAGCTGTATCTCGCCGCCCAGCAAAAAGACAATGCGACGTTCGATGCGGCGCTCGACTTCAATTGCGATTACATGGACGAGCCGAACCTGCAGCTGCAGAAATTCCTGTCGCACGACAAGTCGGCGATCAACTACGCAGGGCAGACCGACCGCGTGCTCGACGAGCTCTACGACAAGCAATCGGGCGAGCTCGACAAGAAGAAACGCATGGCGCTGCTGCGCGATTTCGAGAAACGCGCACTCGAGCAGGCGTACACGATTCCAACCATCTGGTGGCACCGCATCATCGTGCTCAACCAGAAATTGAAGGGCTGGCATATCACGCCCTCGCATTATGTGGGCCAGGACCTCGCCGACGTGTGGCTGCAGCAATAAGAAAAGGCAGGATTAAGGAGCGAGGATTGAGGATCGAGCAAGCGGTTTTAATTCCACAATCCTCAATCCGCGATCCTCGATCCTAAAACAATGCTCCGCTATCTGATCCATCGCGCGCTGCTGATGATCCCGACGCTGCTCGGCGTCGCGATCCTCGTCTTTTTCATGCTGCGCCTGATGCCGGGCGATCCGGTGCAGATGATGCTGGACGGCGCCAACGTATCGAAGGAGGTCGTCGACGCGGAGCGCGCGCGCCTCGGGCTCGATCAGCCCATCTATCTGCAGTTCATCAAGTGGCTCGGCAGCGCACTCACCGGAGATTTCGGCTATTCGATCTGGACCAGCAAGCCGGTGCTCCACGAAATCGCGATCCGGCTCGAATTGTCGCTGGAAGTCGCTGTACTTGCGACTATCCTCGCGGTCGCGCTGGCGCTGCCGCTCGGCACGTTGTCAGCGATATTCAAGGACACCTGGATCGACCATACCATCCGCGTGTTCTCGATCGCGGGTCTCGCGGTGCCGTCGTTCTGGCTGGGCATGATCATTATCCTCGGCCTCTTAACGATGTTTTCGTGGATCCCGCCGCTCACGTTCACGCCCTTCATGCAGGATCCGAAGGCCAACCTGCTGCAGTTGATCTGGCCCGCGCTCGCGGTCGGCTACCGTTATTCGGCGGTGTCGACACGCATGATGCGATCAAGCATCCTCGAGGTGCTGCAGGAAGACTACATACGCACCGCGCGCGCCAAAGGCGTGTACGAGCGGCTCGTGATTTCGCGCCACGCGCTGCGCAACGCGCTGCTGCCGGTGATAACCGTGATCGGGCTCGAGTTCGCGTTTTTGATCGGCGGCCTGGTGGTAACTGAGCAGGTCTTCAACCTGAACGGCATCGGCAAGCTCTTTGTGCAGGCGATCGCGCGCGGCGATTACACCCTGCTGCAGGCGCTCGTGCTGCTGGTATCGGTCGTGTTCGTGCTCGTGAATTTCGTGATCGACATGCTCTACGCGGTGTTCGACCCGCGCATCCGTTACCGCTGATATCGACGATGTCCACCCTCGCTCCCGCGCTCACGTACGCCCTGCCGGCACGCCGCCATCCGGTTTTGCAATTCATCCTGCACCAGCCGCTCGGCGCCGGCGGTCTGGTTTTCATCGTGATCATGGCGCTCGCCGCGATTTTCGCGCCGTGGGTCACGCCGTACGACCCGCTCACCGTCGACTACGGCAGCATGCTCGCGGCCCCGTCGTGGCAGCACTGGATGGGAACCGATTCATTCGGCCGCGACATGCTGACGCGCGTGATTTACGGCGCGCGCACCGCGCTGGCCGTCGGCTTTCTCGCCTCTTTCGTCGGCTCCACCGCCGGCGCGATCATCGGCGTGGTGTCCGCGTATTTCGGCGGCAAAATCGACATGATCATCCAGGGTTTCATGGATATTCTGCTGTCGTTTCCGATCATCGTGCTCGCGCTGACCGTGGTGGCGATGCTGGGTCAGAACATCGTGTTCGGCGTCGACATCAACCTCATCATCGCCATCAGCATACCAATGGTGCCGCGCGTCGGCCGCGTGGTGCGCGCGTCCGCGCTTGCGATCCGCGAGCTGCCGTACATCGACGCCGCGCGCGCGGCCGGCTTTACCAACACGCGCATCATCTTCCGCCACATGGTGCCGAACGTCGTCGCGCCGTATTTGATCATGCTGACAGCGTACGTCGCACAAGCGATCCTGTCCGAAGCGTCGCTGTCGTTTCTGGGTCTCGGCGTTACCGAGCCCACCGCGTCTTGGGGCCTGATGCTGTCTGGTGCCGCCGCCGACTTCTACCAGCAGGCGCCGTGGATGATCATTTTCCCGGGACTCGCGATCAGCCTCGCGGTGTTTGCGTTCAACCTCTTCGGCGACAGCCTGCGCGACTGGCTCGACCCGAAAATCAAGATTTAAGCCCCGTGGCCGGATTCGACGCCATCCGCAGCGGCATCAAGCTGCTCATGTTCGACCAGTACGGCACGGTCGTGGACATGCAGGGCGGGCTCATTGAAGTGGCGACGCCGTACCTGAAGGGCAAAGGCTGGAGCGGGCGGCCCGACGCATTTGTCACCTGGTGGCGGCGCACGCATTTCGAGAATTCGATGATCGATGCGCTGCTCCATCGCGAGCACATCCCGTACCGGCGCATCGGCGAGATCTCCGTCGACACCACGCTCGAACGCGCGGGTATCCCGCACACCGATGCAGAGGTCAGCTGGCTGGTCGCGCAAATCGAGAAACTGCGGCCATTTCCGGACGTGCCCGCCGCGATGGCCTTGTTGCACAAGCGCTACCAGCTCGCGGTGCTGTCGAACGGCGACCCGGACATGCTGGAAGCCGCGCGGCCGTACCACGGCATTGCGTTCGACCACATTATTTCGGTCGCGACCGCCGGCTCGTTCAAGCCGCATGCCGCCACCTACACGAAAGCCGCCGAAATCACCGGCTTTGCGCTCGACGAGATTTTGTTTGTCGCCAACCACGCGTTCGATTGCATCGGCGCGAAAGCGGCGGGCATGCGCACGGCGTTTGTCGACCGGCGCAAACGGCCGTTCGGCAAATGGCCGTATCAGCCGGACCTGATCGTCGGCGATTTCAAGGAACTCACGGCGCAACTTGCACCGTAACGCCGGCCGCTAGACTTTCTGCTGGTATTTGCGCACGCGCGCTTCGTCGACTTCGACGCCGAGGCCCGCGCCGTCGGGAACCGTCGCGTGGCCGTCAGCAAACGACAGCGGGATGCGCACAACGTCCTCGGCCAGATACTGACTCGTCAGGCTGACGCCCCAATCGAGCTTTGGAATGGCCGCGGCGAGCTGCAGTACCGCGGCAGTGCCGATGCTCGACTCGGCGACTTTGCACGCGAGGTTGACTTTCATGCCGAGCGAATCGCATAGCACCGCCGCCTGATACACGGGCCGCAACCCGCCGAGCTTGATGGCTTTCAGGCTGCCGCCGGACGCCGCGCGCATTTCGTGATGGCGCGCGATGTCGGCGAGGCTGTGCGCGCCTTCGTCGAAGCCGATCGGCACGCGGGTTGCCGCGCCGACCCTCGCCATGCCGGCGAGATCGGTGCCGCGCACCGGCTGCTCCAGAAAATCCAAGGCCGTATCCGCAACCGTTTGCACGTAAGTGAGCGCCTGCTCCACCGTCCAGCCTTGATTGGCGTCGGCCGAGACCAAGTGGCCGGAGCCCACCGCAGCACAGATCCGGCGAGTGCGCTCAGCATCCGCGCCGGGTTCTGCGACCCCGACTTTGATCTTATAGGCGACGTAGCCGGCATCGCGCTTGCGGCCCGCTTCCGCCACGTCCGCATCGGCGTCGCCAGTCCCGAGCATCCACAGCGCTGGCACCTGCTCGCGCAGTTTTCGCCCGAGCAATGCATAGACCGGTTTGCCCAGCACCCGGCCGAGCGCGTCGTGCCAGGCCATTTCGATCGCGGCCTTGGCGGCGTGGTTGCCGTACATCGCGCCATCCATGATCGAGCTCGCCGCCTCGATGCCGGCCAGCGGGCAGCTCGCGAGCACGGGCGCGATGTAACGCACGGCGATCGTCATGCTTTCCATGGTTTCGCCGGTCATCGTCGGCGCCGATGCCGCTTCACCCCAGCCGACGTGGCCCGTATCGGTTTCCAACCTGACGAGCACGTTGTCGGCGTTCTCGATCAGCACGCCGGCCATTTTCATCGCTTGCACCATCGGCAGGCGCACCGCGATCGCCTCGATGCGCTTGATCCGCGCATGCGCAGCGGCCAGCGCCGGACGGGACGAGGTGGCGGTTGTCGTCATCGCGCAGGTCCGTTGCAGGCGGGATTACTTGTGCTCGTCGAGCCGTCCGATCGCCTTGACGGCGCCGGCAAGCCGCTTGTAATCCGCGTCGAAAAACTTCCGGAATTCCGGCGTGTCGCGATAGTCGATCACGACGGATGCTTTGGCCATCGCATCCTGGAACAGCGGATCGGCGACCGCTTTGCGGACGACTTCACGCAACTTCGTCATCGTCGCTTCCGGCACGCCCGCGGCGGTAAAAAGGCCCACCCATAGATAAGCCTCGACCTCATAACCCAGCTCTTTCATCGTCGGCACGTCCGGGAAGGCTGATGAGCGTTTCAAGTCCGTCAACCCGAGCGGGCGCAGCTTGCCTGATTTGATGTGCGGAGCAACCGCGGCGAGTCCGCCATCGTGCATGTCGACGTGCCCGCCAAGCAGTTGAATGACCGCCGGCCCGCCCCCGGTCGTCGGCACATGACGCATCTTGATGCCGGCTGCATCGAGAAACATTGCCGCCGGCACGTGCGTGATGCCATACGGGCCCGACGACGAGAACGACATGCCGCCCTGCTTCGCCTTTGCAGCCGCGACGAGTTCCGGAATGGTTTTAATCGGATTTTCGGTTTGCACGCAGAACGCGAGCGGATCCGCGGAGAGCAGCGCTATGGGCACAATCTGTTCGAGCTTGTACGGGGACTGTATGCCAAACAGTTTGTCTTTTTCGGTGGCGAGATAAAGGTTCGGCGTCGTGACCAGCACGTTATAGCCATCGGGCGGCTGGTTCGCGACGAACGCAGTGCCTGCCGCGGCCGTGGCGCCGGGTTTGTTCAACACTGGTGCGGGCTGTTTGTAGAGCTTTTCGATTACGGCGCCGAGCGGTTGCGCGTGGATCTGGTTCATGCCGCCCGGCGGATTCGGCACGATGAGATTGATCGCGCGCGCGGGGAAGTCCTGAGCGTGACCGATGGCAGCGACGAGGGCGAGGGCGGCAGCGAGCAATGCACGGAACATGTTTTTTCTCCTCGGTAACACGGGGCCGGCGCGTGA
>Ga0207650_10000782_pt1 | contig 24485 bp, 24 predicted proteins | sample KBSS63metaG_FD_184325 | JGI IMG/M metagenome (GOLD analysis project Ga0207650, IMG submission 184325) | Switchgrass rhizosphere microbial communities from Kellogg Biological Station, Michigan, USA - KBS S6-3 metaG (SPAdes) (version 2) | ecosystem: Host-associated > Plants > Roots > Rhizosphere...
CGAGATAGTTCGAAGCGAGCTGCATCTCGAATCCATCGACCGTTTCATGGCGCGTCGGTATGGCCATGACCCCTGCATTATTGATGAGCAGATCGATATGGGGCACCGCATCGAAGATACGTCCGGCAAATTCCGCCACCGACGCGAGGCTCGACAGGTCCAGCTGTTCGAAGCGGACGGAGGCACCCGGATGATCTTCCCGTATCTTCGCAATCACCTCGCCGCCCTTCACGCGGTTTCGCGAGGCGACGATGACCTCGGCTCCGGCAGCGGCCAGGGCCTTTGCGGTTTCGAAGCCGATGCCGCTGGTCGCTCCCGTGACCAGGGCGATGAGCCCTGTCTGGGAAGGGATCGTTGTGGCGCTGAAGCCGGCCATGCTGCCTCCGATGCGCGTTAAGGAACGAGACACCATAGATATTGCACTGGGTGCAAATTTACAATAGATACAGACATGCTTGTAGGTGACATCACGCAGCGCTGCATTGGTCTTGCATTTGACACACTCGACACCGCTCATCGCATCGGCTGTTCATGGCCCGTCGAATAGGATCCCTGAATGACCACACGTTCCGCCGCCTCCGACTTCAAGCAATTCTTCCGCCTGTGGATGAGCAATCCCATGCAGGTCTCGGCCATAGCCCCGTCGGGAGAGCGTCTGGCGCGCCTGATGACACGGGAGGTGGAAGCTCTTGATGAGCCTATTCTTGAGCTCGGTCCCGGCACAGGCGTCTTCACGAGGGCGCTTTTGAAACGAGGCGTGCGGGAATCGGATCTGACGCTGATCGAGTTCGGGGCCGAATTCGTCGATGTGCTGTACCTTCGGTTTCCGCTGGCGCGCGTGGTCCAGATGGATGCCGGCAGGATTGCCGAAGCGGGACTGTTCGATGACAAGCCGGTCGGCGCAGTGGTCAGCGGCCTGCCGCTGCTGTCCATGTCGCCGGCCCAGGTGAGCGCCATTCTGTCCGGCGCGTTCAGGGTGATGCGGCCGGGCGGCGCGTTCTACCAATTCACCTATGGGCCGCGCTGTCCGGCGCAGCGACGCATTCTCGACGAGCTCGGCCTGACAGCCAAGCGCATCGGCGGAACCGTCCGTAACCTGCCGCCAGCCAGCGTCTACCGTATTTCGCGCAAGACGGTGGCGGAGATTTCGATCGGCCAAGCCAACATGTCCCACAGACGCTTTGGCGGCATGTGTGCTTCGCAAGTCCCTGAAATCCACGCAGACAGCGCAATTGGGGATGCCAAAGCTCTGGAAGCTGGACAATAGTGCCTGGCGAAAAAGACACTCACGGAGCGCGGGAAGGCAGGCGCGAACTCAAGCGTCGCCAGACACGTGGCCGGATCGAGGATGCGGCAATGGCGCTGTTTCTCGACCGTGGCTTCGACCAGACCACCATCGAAGAGATTACAGAAGCAGCCGATGTCTCGAAGCGCAGTTTCTTCGATTATTTTCCGAGCAAGGAAGACGTGGTCTCCGCCTGGCAGGACACCTTTGCAGACCATCTGGCCGAGGCGATCGCGGCTAGGCCAGGAGGCGAGCCGATGGCGCGGGTGGTCGAGGAGGCGCTGAGCGCAACGGTCGTGGCCGCCTTCAATCCCCAAAGCCTGGCTGTCAGCAAACTCATCCGCGCAACGCCGACGCTGAGCGCCCGCGATCAGCTGAAATACGCCAAACTCGAAAGCTGCCTGACGGCAGCCCTTCTGGCCAGATGCGCGGATGGTGAGACGGAGCGGCTTCGCGTTCGTCTCTTATCGGCGGCGGTCATCGGAGCCATGCGTGTCGGGGGCGAGCAATGGCACCAGGCGCCGCGGGGTACCACGCCCGAAGCCCTGTTTCGCAGCCTTTTTGCCGAACTCAAAGATGTCCTGTCCGCCTTTGGCAGTACCTCCGCCTGAAGTCCGCCTTCGGGTTGCCAGCCCTGGTGCATCATCCACGCCGCTCTCAAGCCCGTGCGACGCAGGACAATTGGCTTGAAATGTACTTATCCTGGCGTGATCGGTTGCATCCGGCGGTTGGCTTGCCCATCTCCTTCTAGGCTCGGATGCGACACAACTGTTCTTGTTCGGGCATAGAGTTTGGAGTTCGACGGCTGGAAACAGTGCTCGGCTCCCACGCATTCTGAATGAACAATTCACGAAAGGGACGATCATGACCGAATTGAATGCATCCAAATCCGGAACCTTCAAGATTGGCGGCGATCTCACCGTCAACCGCCTGGGCTTCGGTGCCATGCGCATCACCGGCAAGGGCATCTGGGGCGATCCTGCCGACCGTGAGGAAAGCATCCGCACCCTGAAGCGACTGCCGGAACTCGGCGTCAACTTCATCGATACCGCCGACAGTTATGGCCCCGATGTCTCGGAGTTGCTGATCAAGGAAGCGCTGCACCCCTACGGCAAAATCGTTGTTGCCACGAAGGGTGGCCTGACCCGCACCGGGCCGGAGGTCTGGGTACCGGTCGGACGCCCTGAATACCTGATCCAGCAGGCACATAAGAGCCTGCGCAATCTCGGCGTCGATCAGATCGATCTCTGGCAGTTGCACCGGATCGATCCCAAGGTCCCGGCTAATGAGCAGTTCGATGCCATCAAGTCGCTGCTCGACGACAAGATCATCCGTCATGCCGGTCTGAGTGAAGTTTCGGTGGCAGAGATCGAGGCCGCTTCGAAGGTCTTCAAGGTGTCGACCGTGCAGAACCGTTACAATCTGGTCGATCGCACCAGCGAAGAGGTTCTCGATTACTGCGAGAAGCACAATATCGGCTTCATCCCGTGGTTCCCGCTGGCAGCAGGCGATCTCGCCAAGCCGGGTTCGATACTCGACACCATAGCCAAGCGTCACAACGCCGCGCCGAGCCAGATTGCGCTCGACTGGGTGCTGAAGCGTAGCCCGGTGATGCTGCCGATCCCCGGAACGTCTAAGGTCAAGCACTTGGAGGAAAACGTGGCGGCGGTGAATTTCAGTCTGTCGGACGAAGAGTTCAAGGCACTCGACGCCGAGGGCATAAAATTCTTCAAGGCGGCCTGAGCAGGAGGCGAGGTTGCGGCCCCGAGACCCAGCCGCGACCTCACCTCAGATTGAGTTGATTGGTGGCGAAGCCACTAAAGACGCGAGTCAATGGGCGAAAACCTGAAGAATGCGGCTGAGAAATAGGCGAATTGTCGCAGAGGCATGCTTTAATGAAGGCGCTAAGCCAATAGCGCTCATTTATTCATGCGGAAAACGCATTGCTGCAATGCAATAGCATGTATTTCCAATCGGGGCGTCAATGCGTATATCTCTCATCGAAGGCAGCGCACTCCTCCTCCCAGCGCTTCCTTCTTCGATCAGCAGCACTCCTCCTCCCAGTTGCTGATCTCTATTAAGAGCCCGATGCATCCTCCTCCCGCATCGGGCTCTTTTAGTTTGTTCTCCCAAGTTCAGTCGCCGATGCGAGCCACGCCAGTCTGGCCGTTGTCGCGCGTCCATTTGACTTTATCGGCGCTGTCTCGCTCCAGCACGAAGCACATCGGGGCGCCATCGTACCAGGTCTTGAACTGCTGGCAGAGCTGGTTCGACTTGATCCACCACTTACCGACATCGTTCGGCTTGATGAACTTACCGAGACCGACGGCCTGGCCATTGCCATCGACGGTACCGGATTTGTGGTAGGTGAGGGGCATCTCGCCGCCCAGGGGCGCGGCAAGGTAGATCGTGCGGCCGATGATGTCGCTGCGGATATCACTGTCCTTCAGCGCTTCGGCATGGGATGTCACGGGCACAAATGCGGCGAGCATTGTCAGTGCGGGGATCAAGGACTTCATCTTGGACCTCTGGTCAGTGAACACGCACTAGACTACGTGCGGAAGGCCCCATCGGTTTCACCGGCGGGCGAGAATCCGGCGCCTTCAATCGAAAAAGCGCGTTCAATTTCCCTCATCTGTCCTCCATCTGGAAAAACCGCCGTTTGCTGCCGCAAAATCCATAGGCAGCGGGCCTTGCCTGCTATATCCCGATCGCTGATTTGCTGTTCGTTTCGCTGCCGCTCGGATATCCAAGCCCATGATGCAAGACACCAAAAAGACCACCATCGTAATCGGTGCCGGGATCGTCGGCGCAGCAACGGCCTTCGAGCTGCAGCGGCGCGGTCGGCAGGTAACGCTCATAGACAAGGGTGAACCGGGGCAGGGCACTTCGTTCGGCAACATGGCAAGCATTGCGCTGGATTTCGCCGCCGGGTCCGGGCCGTCGACCTGGCGCAAGATGCCCGGCTGGTTGCTCGATCCCGAAGGACCTGTCTGGCTTCGTCCGGCCTATGCGCCCAAAATCATTCCATGGTTCCTGCGTTTCCTCGCCGCCGGCCGGCCGTCCCGATTGCGCCAGATCGAGGATGCCGGCATGTCTCTCTCGGCCCCGGCGCTGGGCGATTTCCGTTCGATACTCCAGGCGATCGGCGCACCCGAACTGATGACCGAGGAGGGTTGTCTGGCCATCTACGAGACGGAGGCGGAGTTTGCCAGCGACCGTGGCCATATCGAGATGATGCAGCGCTATGGCTTCGAGCATTCCGTGCTCGATAACGCCGGCATCCGCGATCTCGAGCCTTCGCTGTCGCCGCACATCGCCAAGGCGGTGCTGCTGCCGAACAACAAGTCGATCCGCAATCCCTATCACCTCGTGCTGAAGCTGGTGGATGCGGCCAAGGCTGCCGGCGCGGGCTTCGTCTCCGGCGCGGTCGTCACCATCGAGCGCAGGGCAGGCGGCGGCGTCACCGTCGTTCTTTCCGACGGCCGAAGGATCGAGGCTGACGACGCCGTGGTCGCTGCCGGCGTGCCGACGCGCGCCATTGCGAAATCGCTCGGTGAACCGATCCCGCTCGAGACGGAGCGCGGCTATCATACCCAGATCATGGCACCCGGCATCGAAATGCGTTATTCCGTCATCTGGCCGGCCCGTGCCTTCATGGTGACCCCGACAGCCGGCGGCATCCGGGTCGGCGGCAATGTGGAGCTCGCCGGCCTCGATGCGCCGCCGGATTATCGCCGCCCCCGCGTTCTCGTCCGCCACGCCCAGCGGGCGCTGCCGGGCCTGAAGGTGGAGGATGCCAAGGACTGGATGGGCCATCGACCGTCGCTGCCCGACACCATTCCGATTATATCGGCCTCGTCGCGCCTGCCCGGCGTCTGGTATGCCACCGGCCACGGTCATCTCGGGCTCACCTATTCGGCGACGACAGCACGATTGATGGCGGACATGATCGGCGGCATCACACCTTCTATCGACATGGCGCCGTTCCGCATCAACCGCTACTGAGACTACGCCGGCGTCCCTCGGCGCCGGCGATGCCTTGCAAAGAGTTCGGGCCGCAGCGATACAGGCGGCTGCCCCACAAGACACGTCCGATTGGAGACCATGGGATGAGATGGAAGCGTACGATCCAGCTACTGGATGTCCACTGCGAAGGTGAAATCGGCAAGGTTGCCATCGGCGGCGTGCCGAAGATCCCCGGCAACACCATTGCCGAGCAGCTTCACTGGATGAACACCGATCCCAAGGGCGAGGCGTTGCGCCGCTTCCTTGTGCTCGAACCGCGTGGCGCGCCGATCGGTTCGGTCAACCTGCTGCTGCCGGCAAAGCATCCGGATGCCGATGCGGGCTTCATCATCCTGCAGCCGGACCAGGCCCATGCCAGCTCCGGATCGAACTCGATCTGCGTGACCACCGCGCTGCTCGAATCCGGCATTGTCGACATGCAGGAGCCGGAAACCATCGTCACTCTCGACACGGCTGCCGGCCTGGTGCGGGCCGTTGCCACCTGCCGCGACGGACGTTGCGAGAAGGTTCGGCTGACCATGGTCCCGTCCTTCGTGCACGAGCTCGACGTCAAGCTCGACACGCCGGAATGGGGTTCGATCAATCTCGACATCTGCTATGGCGGCATTTTCTATGCGCTGGTCGATGTCGGTCAGGTCGGCCTCACCATCGAGGCGTCGAAGGCTGCCGACCTCGTCAAGGCCGGCATGATCCTGCGCGAGCGGATCAACCGGACGATGTCTGTCGTCCACCCGGAAATCCCGGCGATTTCGGGCGTTGCCTATGTCATGTTCCGAGATATCGACGCCGATGGCGCCATCCGCACCTGCACGACGATGTGGCCCGGCCGCGTCGACCGCTCGCCTTGCGGTACCGGCAACTCTGCCAACCTGGCGACGCTGCACGCGCGCGGCAAGGCCAAGGTCGGCGATATCTTCAAATCGCGCTCGATCATCGGCTCCGAGTTTGAGGTTGGCCTTTTGGCGGTGACGGAAGTTGCCGGAAGGCCGGCGATCATTCCGACGATCACCGGACGGGGCTTCACCTTCGGCCTGTCACAGGTCGCGCTCGATCCCTTCGATCCGCTGGCCGAAGGATTTGCACTCACAGACGTCTGGGGACCGTCGGCCGGCGAGATCGGAACGGGAAAGTAAGCTTTCCCCTTCTCCCCTCGGGGAGAAGGTGCCCGAAGGGCGGATGAGGGGGCGTTCCCCCTCAATGCCTCGCAATCGTCATAACCTCCACGACGGGAGCAGATAAACGCCGCGCTTACAGCCCGATTTCCCGAGCCCAGGGCGGGTTGGCGCCGGCTCGCGACACGGTGACTGCCGCGGCCTTTGCGCCGAGCGAGAGAGCATCGCGTAACGCCGCTTCGTCCAGCGAGGCGACCTGCGCCTTGGTCAGCAGCTTGTTCATCTTCAGCGAGGCAAGGATACCGGCATCGAAGGTGTCGCCGGCGCCGACCGTATCGACCACGGTGACGCGCTCGCTCGGCACGGTTACCTTGCGCAACTTGGTATAGCCGGTGGCACCCTCTGCGCCCTTGGTAATCACCACCAGCTTGGCGCCATGGTCCAGCCAATGCGCAGCCAGATGATCATGGTCGCCCTCCATGCTGAACCACTCCAGATCCTCGTCCGAGAACTTCAGAATGTCCGACATTGCCGCCATGCGCTTGATGCGGGCCATGTGCGAGGACTTGTCCTTGATGAAGCCGGGGCGGATATTGGGGTCGAGCGAGATCACGCGGCTGGACTGCTCGCGCTTCATCAGCGCCTCGTAGGTGTCGCCGCAAGGGCTGGGGATCAGGCTGATGGCGCCGAAGTGGAGTGCCTCGCAGCTTGCGTCGAGTTGGGGAAGGTCGGCCTCGGTGATCATCCGGCCGGCCGTGCCCTCGTCGTAGAAGGCATAGGTCGCTTGACCGTTGACCAGTTTGACGAAGGCGATCGTGCTGGGGCGGGAAACGATGGCGCAGGGGCTAGAATCGACGTTGCTCGCTTTCAGCGTCTCGATCAGGATTTCGCCCAGCATGTCATCGGCAAGGCCGGTGAAGAAGGATGTCTCAACGCCGAGCCGGCCGAGCGCGATGGCGGTGTTGAAGATGGCGCCGCCGGCATAGGGAGCAAAGGCTTTTTCGCCCAGCGTCGTCTCCCGCGGCAACATGTCGATCAAAGCTTCGCCACAGCACAATATCATTCCGGCCTCCCAGAGAACGCGTCTCTTCTTTCCAGTGTCAAAAAAACGGTTAGAGCGGTTTCATGCAAAAGCAAAGCGTCACTTCGCCGAAAGCTCGGTGATGCCGCCATGGGCGCCCGACCATTGCAGCGGCGCATCGAGAAATGCCTCGACTTCGGACAGCGTCTTCTCATCGAACAGCTTCTGCGTCTTGGCGGCGGCAAGTACGTCTCGCCAGGTCGCGATATGATGGAAGCGCACCTTGCCGTCCGCAAAGCGCAGCGCACCCTCGTCAAAAATCCCGTAGTAGAAAAGCGCGATTGCGTGGTCGACGACGCCGCCAGCTGCCCGGATGGCGTCGATGAAGGTGAACATGCTTCCGCCAGCCGTCGTCAGGTCCTCGATGACGAGCACGCGCGCGCCATCAGGCATATGACCCTCGATCTGGGCGTTGCGGCCGTGGCCCTTCGGCTTCTTGCGCACATAGATCATCGGCAGGCCGAGCCGGTCGGCCAGCAGGGCTGCAAACGGGATGCCGGCCGTTTCGCCGCCGGCGATGCAGTCGAACTTCTCGAAGCCGGCATCGCGCGACAAGACGCTGGCGGCGAAGTCGATGACCGTCGAGCGGATGCGCGGATAGGAGAGGAGCTTGCGGCAGTCGATATAGACCGGGCTCGCCATTCCCGAGGCGAATTTATAGGGCGTCTCGGCGTTGAAGTGGACGGCCTTGATTTCCCAAAGCATCTTTGCCAGCAGTTCGGCCATCACGGCGCGGTCGGGAAATGTCATCTGCATCCTGCACTCTCCTGCGGCTTTGAAACGTTGCCTGCGGCATAGCAGCAAGGCGTTCGCGTTTCCAGAAGGATGCAGCGTTTCCGACGGAAAATGGTGCGCTACGACAGCCGCCAACCGAGGACGGAGCCGACACCGCCCGGCAAATTTGCATCCGGGGCTTATTCCGAGGTTTTCCCCATCCTATCGGGGCAGGAATAGTTGGAAAAAGCAGAACGCTTACAGGGCTTTGAGCCCCTCGGCGAGAATAGACCGTCGGCTTTGTTAAAATGCGCGGCATTTCGTTAGGATTCGAGTTTCTATTTAGCCCGTAGTTTTCGCCGCAACGGCACGAAGGAGACTATGATGAATCTGCCACGATCCGCCGTCTTGGATAAATTCGGCTCGTCGCTGACACTCAAGATCTTTTCGATATGTTTCACCTCTACCCATCTGCCGCTGCTTGCCTTGGTCGCCTATCTGACCATCGGTTATAAGACATCCACCTTTCCCATCCTTATCGTCGCTGTCATGGCAACGCTTCTGGGCACGGCCTTTTGTCTATGGTCCGTCTGGCTGTTGTTGCGCCCCCTGCATGCGGTCACAAAGACCGTCCAGGCCTATCGGGAAAGCGGTGCTGTTCCGGCAATCTCGAGTCGGAGGAGCGACGAGATCGGCACCGTGGTCAACGCCATCTCCACGCTCATCGCCGAACTGCATGCGACGCTTTCGCAGCTGCGCCGCCAGGCGACGACCGATGTGCTGACAGGCCTCGGCAATCGCCGCTGGCTGCGTGACATCGGAACCAGCGAGCTGCAGCGGTCCGCGCGCGAAGGCGATGCGTTGAGCGTTATCGTGTTCGATCTCGACCATTTCAAAAAGATCAACGACGAACATGGACATGAGGTGGGCGATCAGGTGCTGGTTATGACCGGCGCCGTCATCCAGCACAACATGCGGCCCTACGATATCGCTGCGCGCATCGGAGGAGAGGAGTTCTGCATTCTGCTGCCGCGCACCGATATCGCTCAGGCGCTTAAGATTGCGGAACGCCTGCGCGGCGAACTTGCGGCGCGGGCCGTGGCCATGCTTCCGCCCGGTCGCGTGACCGCAAGTTTCGGCGTGTACCGCGGTGACCCGTCAAGGGAAACCCTGAAGGCAATGATGATGGCGGCAGATCGAAAGCTCTACATGGCCAAGAACGCGGGCCGGAACACGGTTCATTGGGATGTTGCGGAAGCCTGCTCGCCGGAGCCAGTCAGGCGCTAGCGGTCCCGGACGCCGGGAGGCTCTTGTCGGTCGGCACGGCATGCAGATAGTCAGCGGTCTCGACGCGGTTCCGGCCGTTCCGTTTCGCCGTGTAGAGCGCCCTGTCGGCGGCGTGGACGATGGCGTCGAAGCTCGAAATCTCACTCGAACCGAACGCGATGCCCGCGCTCACCGTACATGTCAGGACCTTGCCTTCGAAAGCCAGTTCACGCGACGCAAAGGATTCGCGGATGCGGTCGGCAATCTGCTCGGCGCGGCCCGGCATGACATTGTCGAGAATGAGAGCGAACTCTTCACCGCCAAGGCGCGCCACGACATCGGCGCTGCGCAGGTTGGCAGTCAGTTCTTGCGCAAAAAGCTTCAGCATCCCGTCGCCCGCGGCGTGGCCATGGTCGTCGTTGACGGCCTTGAACCGGTCAATGTCGAAGATCACCGCCGCCATGACAGGCGTGAAGACACGGTTTCCGTAGATCGCGAACATGGCGCGGCGGTTCATCAGGCCGGTCAGAGGATCGGTCATGGCTTCCGCACGATGGATCGCGGCCTCTCGAGACTGATGAAGAGCCAGCGAAAGTGCACCAACCCCGGTCATGCCGGCGATGCTGGTCGCGAGGTTGAGATCTTCCGCCCAGCCGTCCGGCGCCTTGCCCAGAACCAGGCTGCCCTTGGAGATCAGGGCTACCGCGCAAAACACGAAGCTGACAGCCGTCAGTGAGTAGAGAGCGGTCAAGCCGTTGAGCGCTGCGGGCGCCTCGGCTCGGCTGCGCCAGTATTCGCGGGCGGTGGCAAAGAGCACCAGCGCGATTGCCAGGTTGTTGAAGATATAGGCCAGTCCGTCATACCCGATCATCATTGCCGGCACTGTCACACCGATACCGAAGACGCTGCCGACGATGAACCTTAGGCGCGAAAAACGGTGCTTGCGAAATTGGTAGCCGGCTACCCAGATGATCGAAAAGCCGATGGAAAAGAGGATGAATGCCGCAATCGCGGGCGCCATGGTCGGTCGCTCCACATATGCACTGTAAGTAAAGATGCCGCCGATAACGAAACTTAGTCCGATCGTGCAGGTCAGCAGGAAGCTTTCCTTACGCCGCGTCATCCAACTGCCTAGCAGCGTCATGACGAGGCATATCGATGAAATACCCAAGGCAACAAGCAAGGAATTATAATCGAGCATCCCGCCGTCCCTTCCACGGTTCATCCGCAAAAACACTACACCTGGGGAGTGTTAGCTCCACAGGAGTGAGGAAAAGGTTACTAAAAACAGCCAAATTGGGTAGATCGCGTCAACACTATAGAGATTAAGCGATGGCCTATCGCCGTTTATTTCCCTGAATGAGCTTCCACATCCCAATGCAAAGGAAACATCGGATCGAATACAGTGACCGGACCGGCGCCGGTTTCGATTTTGTCGGGGAAGGATAGGGATTCGATCCGGCGGATCAGCGTCATCTGTTCCGCGTTCGGCTCAAGGCCGTACCAGGCCGGGCCGTTGAGAGAAGCGAAAGCCTCGAGCCTGTCGAGTGCACCCTCCTGCTCGAATACGTGGGCAAGGCAGCTCATCGTGTTGATCGAGGTGTAGATGCCGGCGCAGCCGCAGCCGCATTCCTTCAGCGGATCGACATGGGGAGCGGAATCGGTGCCGAGGAAGAAGCGGCCGTCGCCGCTGGTGGCCGCGGCCCGCAGCGCCAGCCGATGGCTTTCTCGCTTGGCGACCGGCAGGCAGTAATAATGCGGCCGGATGCCGCCGACCAGGATGGCATTGCGGTTGATGATCAGGTGGTGGGTGGTGATGGTGCCAGCGAGATTGCTGGCCGACTTGATGTAGTCGACGCCGTCGGAGGTCGTCACGTGCTCCATCGTTACCTTGAGTTCCGGCAGGCGCCGGCGCAGGGGATCGAGCACCGTCTCGATGAAAACTGCCTCGCGATCGAAGATATCGACATCGGCATCCGTCACCTCGCCATGGACGCAGAGCGGCAGCCCGATCTTCGCCATCCGCTCCAGCACAGGCATCGCCTTGTCCATATCGCGCACGCCGCCATGGGAATTGGTCGTGGCACCGGCAGGGTAGAGTTTCACGGCGGTGATGAGGCCGCTGGTCTTGCCTTCCTCGACGTCGTCCGGATTGGTATGCTCGGTGAGATAGAGCGTCATCAGCGGCTGGAACACATCGCCTTTCGGCAAGGCAGCCATGATCCGCTCACGGTAGGCGCGGGCATCGGCCGTGGTAACCACCGGCGGCACGAGATTGGGCATGATGATGGCGCGGGCAAAGTGGCGGCTGGTGTCGCCGATCACGCCCTCGAGCATCGCGCCATCGCGCAGGTGCAGATGCCAGTCGTCGGGGCGGCGGATGGTAAGCTTTTGCATGGGTGTCTCCCGGCGGCGATCTGATGAGGTCGCGCCGGGATATCATTCATGGACGGCCAATGACAACCGTCTTCATCGTGGCGACGGATCTCAAGATCCGCTCAGGCGAAATCGACGGTGACGTCGGCCGGGCGCCTGTTGTCGAGGATCAGCCGGCCGTTCGGCAGATCGTTTTCGTAGACCTTGGCATGGGCTTCTTCTTCGCTGAGCTTGTAGCCGCGCCAGCGCGCCCAGAGGCGTTCTTCCAGCACCTCCGCCGGCGGTGCCATCATGATCGAGAAATCGAACATGCCCTCGAGCTCAGCCCATTTGCCCTGGCTGAACAATAGATAGTTGCCCTCGACGATGATGAACCGATGGTCCGGGGAGACGACCCGCGCCGATGCGATCGCCAGTTCGCGCGAGCGGTCGAACACCGGTACCAGCACTTCCTGATCGCCCGGCCGCACCGCCTTGACGATGTCGAGGAAGGCACGGACGTCGAAGGTTTCCGGAATGCCCTTCCGCGCCAGCTGGCCGCGGGCAATCAGGATGGCATTGTCCATGTGGAAGCCGTCCATCGGCATGACTTCGGCGCTCTCGCCCTTGGCCTTCAGCGCCTCGGCGAGATTGTCTGATAGCGTCGACTTGCCGGCCCCGGGGGGGCCGGCGATGGCAACCATGAAGCGCTTGACCGTGCCGGCCTTGGCAATGATCTGGCCGGCCATGTCCTCGACTGTCACGCTCATGCAGCGACCGTCTCTGCGGAAACGGTCTTGGCGCCTGTCATGAAGGCGACGGCGTCGGACATCGAGTATTCCTTCGGGTTGATGACCGTCAGCCGCTTGCCGAGGCGGTGGATATGGATGCGGTCGGCAACTTCGAAGACATGCGGCATGTTATGCGAGATCAGCACGATCGGGATGCCGCGTGAACGGACGTCGAGGATCAGCTCAAGAACGCGACGGCTTTCCTTGACGCCGAGCGCTGCCGTCGGCTCATCGAGGATGATCACTTTCGAGCCGAAGGCTGCGGCGCGCGCCACGGCGACGCCCTGGCGCTGGCCGCCCGAAAGGGTCTCGACGGTCTGGTTGATGTTCTGGATGGTCATCAGCCCGAGTTCGGAGAGCTTGTCGCGCGCCTTTGCCTCCATGGCCGGTCGGTCGAGCATGCGGAAGACGCTGCCGAGCACGCCCGGTTTGCGGATTTCCCGGCCGAGGAACATGTTGTCGGCGATCGACAGCGCCGGCGACAGGGCCAGGTTCTGGTAGACGGTCTCGATGCCGGCTTCACGGGCTTCCAGCGGCGACTTGAACTGCACCGTCCGGCCTTCGAGCTTGATCTCGCCTTCGTCGGCCTGGACGGCACCGGATATGGCCTTGATCAGCGAAGATTTGCCGGCGCCGTTGTCGCCGATGACCGCCAGAATCTCGCCCGGATAAAGGTCGAAATCGGCATGGTCGAGTGCGGTCACGCGGCCATAGCGCTTGACCAGTCCGCGGGCGGTGAGGATGGGTTCGATAGACATGTTACACCGAAACCTTTCTGATCCACTGATCGATGGCGACAGCGGCGATGATCAGCACGCCGGTCAGGAGAACTTTCCACTGCGGATCGGCACCCATCATGTTGAGGCCCATCGAGACGACGCCGACGATCATTGCGCCGAAGAGGGTCCCGAGGATGGAGCCGCGTCCGCCGAAGAGCGAGATGCCGCCGATAACCGTTGCTGTGATCGCCTGCAGATTGAAGTCGGTGACGGCCGAAGAGGGCGATACCGAGCCATTGCGGCCGATGGCGACCCAGGCGGCAAGCCCGGCGATCACGCCCGAAATGGCGTAGACAGTGAGCAGGACTTTCTTCGTCTGGATACCGGAGAGCTTGGCAGCCTCCGGATCGTCGCCGACCGCGTAGACGTGGCGGCCCCAGGCGGTATGGTTGAGCACATACCAGAGTAGCAGCACCAGCAGCACCATGGCGACGACGCCGAGGGTGAGTACCGCACTGCCGAGCTTGAAGCTGATGGCGAACAGATGCAGCAGCGGCGCCTTGTCGTCGACATCCGTATCGCGGATGGTTTCATTGGCGGAATAGATGAAATTCGTGGCCATCACGATATTCCAGGTGCCGAGCGTCACGATGAAAGGCGGAAGCTTCATGTAGGCAACCAGGAAGCCGTTCAGCAACCCGCAGAGGCCGCCAGCAAGCATGCCTGCGACGACGGCGATGGGCGTCGGAATTCCGTAGGTGACGGCGACATTGCCCATGATGACGGAGGAGATCACCATGATGACGCCAATCGACAGATCGATACCGGCCGTCAGGATGACCAGTGTCTGGGCGGCGCCGAGAATACCGACGATGGCGATCTGCTGCAGGATAAGCGTGAGCGTGTAGGACGAGAAGAAGCGCCCTCCGATCGCCAGGCCGAAGATGACGATGGCGAGCACAAGCACGATCAGGGGCACAGCCGCCGGCGTCGAGTGCAGGAAGTGCTGGGCGCGCTTCAGTAAAGATAAATTCTCATTCTCGAAGGATGCGACATTCTTGTCGCTGCCATCGAGAACACGTTCGAATTCCTGTGCTCCGGTCATATTTCCTCCTCTGCGCGCCCGATGGCGCAGAATCCTTCACCAATGTGTCTTCCAGGCGCAATGCCGGCAGCGGCGAACGTATGTCACTCATGAATGCCGGCCGGGACGTGCCCGGCCGGATTATCTTGCTTAGATGAGGCTTAGCCCCAGCACTTCGCAGTGCCTTCCTTGACGTCGATCGACTTCACGCCGGAAACCGGCTTATCGGTGACCAGCGAAACGCCGGTGTCGAAGAAGGTCTTGCCAGGGGTCGGCTGTGGCTTGACGCCCGTGTCGGCATACTTCTTGATCGCTTCGACGCCGAGGGCGGCCATCATCAGCGGGTACTGCTGCGAGGTCGCGCCGATGACGCCTTCCTTGACCGACTTGACGCCGGGGCAACCGCCGTCGACCGAGACGATCAGCACGTTCTTTTCCATGCCGACGGCCTTGAGCGCCTGGTAGGCGCCGACAGCGGCTGGTTCGTTGATCGTGTGGATGACGTTGATGCCGGGATCCTTCTGGAGAAGATTTTCCATGGCCTTGCGGCCGCCTTCTTCATTGCCGTTGGTCACGTCGTGGCCGACGATGCGCGGATCGGTTTCATCGCCGATCTTGTTCGGGTCCTTGGGGTCGATGCCGAAGCCGATCATGAAGCCCTGGTCGCGCAGAACGTCGACAGTGGGCTGCGACGGCGTCAGGTCGAGGAAGCCGACCTTGGCGTCCTTGGCCTTGTCACCGAGGGTTTCCTTGGCCCACTGGCCGATCAGCTTGCCGGCAAGCAGGTTGTCGGTGGCGAAGGTCGCGTCAGCGGCATCGGCCGGCTCAAGCGGGGTGTCGAGGGCGATGACCACCAGTCCGGCGTCGCGGGCCTTCTTCACCGAGGAAACGATGCCCTTGGTGTCGGAAGCAGCGATCAGGATGCCCTTGGCACCGCCGGCGATGCAGCTTTCGATAGCGGCAACCTGGCTTTCAGAGTCGCCGTCGATCTTGCCGGCATAGGCCTTCAGGGTCACGCCCAGTTCCTTGGCCTTGGCAGTCGCGCCTTCCTTCATCTTGACGAAGAAGGGGTTGGTGTCGGTCTTGGTGATCAGGCAGACGGTCGTGTCAGCGGCGTTGGCCGGCAGAGCGAAAACGACGCCGAGAGCAAGGCCGGCAAGCGCTGCGGTGATGACTGATTTCTTCATTCGATCCTCCCAGGATATGAAAAGGCCGGCCCTAACAGGGTCCGGAATGTCGGTGCGGCAAATGCTCTAAGTTTCTTCCTGTAGGCTTTCCCCAAAGCCGTACCGCTCCTCCATGTGAGAGATTTAAAGCGGAAAGCCAGAACTCTGTCAATAAATAAATCCGATTGAATTATTAATCGGCTATGGCATGATGCCAAAAAATGAGGCATGGCCATTACGGGAGGAGTCGGCCAATGTCATCCGTCGAAGATCCGGCAAACCCATCGCCGCTGCCCTATAATCTCGAAGCGACTGGTGGAGCGAATCAGGTGCGTGTCCGCGCCTATAATGAGCGGCTGGTACTTTCGCTCGTGCGCCGGCATGGAGCCTTATCGAAGGCGGATATTGCCCGCCGCACGGGGCTTTCGGCCCAGACGGTCTCCGTCATCATGCGGATGCTGGAGAAGGAAGGTCTTCTTCTGCGAGACGAGCCGGTGCGCGGTCGCGTCGGTCAGCCGTCCGTGCCGATGCGCCTCAACGCCGACGCGGTGCTCTCTTTCGGCGTCAAGATCGGCCGTCGTAGCGCTGACCTGGTGCTAATGGATTTCGTTGGCACTATCCGCAAGCAGTTGCATCGCACCTATGCTTATCCGCTGCCGCACGAGATCCTCGATTTCGTGACGCGCGGTATTTACGAGATCGAGAGCGAGCTGACCGTCGAAGAACGGCGCAACATCGCCGGGATCGGCATCGCCGCGCCATTTGAACTTTGGAGCTGGGCCGAGGAGGTCGGCGCGCCTGAAGGTGCCATGGACGTCTGGCGCGGTTTCGACCTGCAGATGGAGATCGGGCTGCGAGTTTCGCATGCTGTCTACCTGCAGAACGACGCGACGAGCGCCTGTGGGGCCGAACTGGTTTTCGGTGTCGGCGCCCGCTACCCGGACTTCGTCTACATGTTCATCGGCTCGTTCATCGGCGGCGGGATCGTGGTCAATTCCTCGATCTTCGTCGGCCGCACCGGCACTGCCGGCGCCATCGGCCCACTGCCTGTGCGCGACCGCAATGGCGACACCCGCCAGCTCTTGAAGATCGCCTCGATCTTCGTGCTCGAAAATCTACTGCGCGAGCACGGCATCGATCCGCAGCCACTATGGTATTCCGCCGACGACTGGATCGATTTCGGGCCGCCGCTGGAAACCTGGATCCAGCAGACCGCCGAGGCGCTCGCCCAGGCAATCGTCGCCGCTGCCTCCATCATCGATTTCAGCGCGGCCGTCATCGACGGCGGCTTCCCGGACTGGGTGCGCCACCGGGTCGTCCAGGCGACCATCAAGGCCGCCGCCGAACTTGACCTGCAGGGCGTCGTGATGCCCGAGATCGTCGAGGGCGCAGTCGGCACCCAGGCGCGGGCGATCGGCGGGGCTAGCCTACCGATCTTTGCCCGCTATCTTATCGACCAGAACATTCTATTCAAGGAAATCGACCATGCTGAAGCACATTGATCCGCTGTTGAGCCCGGAACTTCTTTTCGCCCTGAGGGCCATGGGACATGGCGACGAGATCGCGCTGGTCGACGGCAACTATCCCGGCCTGACCGACGCCCGCCGCCTCATCCGCCTCGACGGCCATGGCGTCATTGCTGTCCTCAACGCCGTGCTCAGCGTCCTGCCGATCGACGAATTCGTCGAGGAGGCGATCTTCCGCGCCACCGTCAAGCAGGACCGCGACACGCTCGATCCGGTCCACCAGGAAATGGTCGAATGCTGCGCCCGCCACGTCCCCGACATCAAGGTCGTGCCGCTGCTGCCGGCCGATTTCTACGCCCGCGTCAAAGGCGCCCACGCGCTGATCCAGACCAGCGAACCGCGGCTTTACGGCAATATCATCCTGCGCAAGGGTGTTATTTATCCAGCGTGATGCTGTCTGGGCGGTGCGCGCCGCCAAAACCGCGCGCACTGCCAACGTAGCTTCGCACCGCGCTTATACGCAGATGAAAGACGCTATCACCGGCTCCAGGCCGCCTGCTGCAGGACGACTCGGTAGCCGTCCGCGTCCTCGAATGTCCGGCCATGGACATCCCAATAATCGTTATAGGCCGTGACCGGCTCGCATCCCGCCGTTTCCATCCGCGCCACTGCCACCCGCCACTCATCTGGGTCCGGCAGGTACAGAACCAGCAGGTTGTCCTCGGTCGGCGCCCGGCCGACCCTGTGGCCGCGGTGATGGGTGAATTCCAGGTGGTAGGGCCAGTGCGGGTGGCCGAGGATCAGCCCGTCGAAGCCGTTGTGACCCTCGAAGGAGGCAAGCACCTCAAATCCCAGCCCCGCCTCGTAGAAGGGGCGGAGCCGGGCGATATCGTCCGTCGGTCTGGCGACGCGAAGGACGGGGATGGCCATTATTTCGTGCGGGCCTTGAGAGCTGCCACCAGGCCGATGGTCGAGGAATCGTGGCCCTCGGCGCTTTCCTTGCCCTCGACGACGGGCAGCAGGCCTGTTGCCAGTTCCTTGCCGAGCTCGACGCCCCACTGGTCGAAGGAGTTGATGCGGAACAGCACGCCCTCGACGAAGACGCGGTGTTCGTAAAGCGCGATCAGACGGCCAAGCGCGAACGGCGTCAGCTGGTCGTAGACGAAGGTGATCGACGGACGGTTGCCGGTAAAGACGCGGTGCGGCGCGATGAAGTCGGCCTTCTTGTCTTCCATGCCCTTGTCGGTCAGCTGCTTCTTGGCTTCCTCGAAGGTGCGGCCCTTCATCAGCGCTTCCGACTGGGCAAGAACGTTGGCGATCAGCAGCTGGTGCTGGTGGCGCAGTTCCGGCTCGAACGAGTTGGCGGCGATCATGAATTCGGCGGGGATAACGCTCGTGCCCTGGTGGATCAGCTGGTAGAAGGCGTGCTGGCCGTTGGTGCCGGGCTCGCCCCAGACGACAGGACCGGAGTTGCCAACAACGGGAGTGCCGTCGATGGTGACGCCCTTGCCGTTCGATTCCATGTCGAGCTGCTGCAGGTAGGCCGGGAAGCGCGACAGGCGCTGGTCATAGGGCAGGATCGCACGGGTCGCATAGCCGAGCACGTTGCGGTCGTAATAGCCGATCAGGCCGAGCAGCACGGGCAGGTTCTTCTCGATCGGCGCGGTGCGGAAATGGGTGTCCATCGCATGGGCGCCATCGAGGAACTTGCCAAAATTCTCAGGGCCGACGGCAATCATCAGCGGCAGGCCGATGGCCGACCAGATCGAATAGCGTCCGCCGACCCAGTCCCAGAAACCGAAGACGCGGGCACTGTCGATGCCGAAGGTGGCGACCTTGTCGAGCGCTGTCGAAACGGCGCAGAAGTGATGCTCGACGGCTGCTTCGCCAAGTGCCTTGGAGATGAAGTCGCGGGCCGTCTGGGCGTTGGTCATCGTCTCGATGGTGGTGAAGGTCTTCGAGGCGACGATGAACAGCGTCGTTTCCGGCTGCACCAGCTTCAGGATGTCGGCAATATGGGCGCTGTCGATGTTGGAGACGAAATGCGACTTCGGGCCATCGTGGAACGGTGCCAGCGCCAGCGTCGCCATGACCGGGCCGAGATCGGAGCCGCCGATGCCAATGTTGACGACGTCGGTGATCGCCTTGCCGGTGGCGCCCTTGAGTGTGCCCGAGCGGATGCCGTCGGCAAACTTGCCCATGGCGGCGAGCACGCCGTTGACGTCAGGCATGACGTCCGTGCCATCGACCATGACGGGCGTGTTCGAACGGTTGCGCAGCGCGGTGTGCAGAACGGCGCGGTTTTCGGTAAAATTGATCGGCGCGCCCGAGAACATTTCCTCGCGCTTCTTCTCGACGCCGCCTTCCTTGGCGAGCTTGACCAGCAGCGCCATGATCTCGTCGTTGACGGCCGTCTTCGAGTAATCCATCAGCAGATCGTCGAGCGAGGCGGTAAAGCGGGAGAAACGGCCGCTGTCTGCGGCAAAGGCCGCGCGAATGTCGGTGGCATTGGTGGCCGCAGCCGTGCTCTTCAATTGTTCGACGATCGCTTGCATGGGAAGCTCCTTAGGGGTTCGGAGAAGGTCGCGGAAACTATTCGCTTTGTGGCGCCTAAATCAAGTTAGGTCACACACTATTCGTAAAAAAGCCGACCCGCCATCAGGCTTGAAGAAAACGACAGGTTGCGCTACATTTCGGAGTGGCAGGCGGAGTTGGTCCTCCGCCTGCCGACGCTAGGTGATAAATATGATCCGGACGGACACTGACCAGCTCGTCCGGGTCTTCCTCACCACAAGCGTGATACTAAGCGGTAAAAACCACATCGTATCACCTCCTTTTCGAGAGCAAGGCTTTTGCCAAAGCCGGTGCGGCCCATCCTCACCGGTGGGCCGCCTGGTCGCGACCCGTGCTGCTTCTGCCCTCGAAACGAGGCCATAGCATCACATCCTGGGGTTGTTGACAATTACCGTTTGTCCCGGTTACCCGCGCAACTCCTTGCGCAGGATCTTGCCCACATTGGACTTCGGCAGCTCGTCGCGAAATTCGACGAAGCGCGGGCGCTTGTAGTTGGTAAGATATTGGGCGCAATGGGCTTTCACGTCGGCCTCGGTGAGGTCAGGGTCGCGGCGTACGACAAACAGTTTCACCGCCTCGCCGGAATGCTCGTCGGCAACGCCAATCGCGGCCGCCTCCAGCACACCCGCATGCATCACCGCCACTTCCTCGATCTCGTTGGGATAGACGTTGAAGCCCGAAACCAGGATCATGTCCTTCTTCCGGTCGACGATCTTGGTATAGCCGCGGGCATCCATGAAGCCCATGTCGCCGGATCGGAAATAGCCATCCGGCGTCATGACGCGAGCCGTCTCTTCGGGCTTCTGCCAGTAGCCGGCCATTACCTGCGGCCCCCGTATGCAGATCTCTCCGACCTCGCCGAGCGGCAGCGAGCGGCCATCGTCGTCGCGAATATCGATGTCCGTCGACGATAGCGGCAGGCCGATGCTGCCTGAAAATTCGGTACTGTCGAAACGGTTGGCGCTGGCGACAGGCGACGTCTCGGACAGGCCGTAGCCCTCCGTGATCCATGCGCCTGTCAGGGTATGCCAGCGCTCGGCGATGGGCCGCTGCACGGCCATGCCACCGGCGAGCGTGCTGACCTGCGAAAGGTCGAGTTTTGCAAATTCGGGATTGTTCATCAATGCATTGAGCAGCGTGTTCAGCGCCGGGAAGATATCGAAACGATATCGGCCGAGCTCCTTGATGAATGCGGGTATGTCGCGCGGGTTGGCGATCAGTACGTTCTGGGCGCCGAGCGACATGCCCATCACCGAATTCACCGTCAGGGCGAAGATATGATAGAGCGGCAAGGCACAGACGAAAGTCAGAATTTCGGGGCGCGGCTTGGAAATATAGGCCGAATTCAGCCAGAGCTGTAGCTGCAGCTGGTTGGCAAGCAGATTGGTATGGGTCAGGACCGCGCCCTTCGCAGTGCCGGTCGTCCCGCCGGTATATTGCAGGAATGCGACGTCGCTGCCGGTGAGGGCGACAGCTTCCAGTGTTGAGCTCTCGCCCTCGGCCAGCACACGCGAAAATGTCGTATGGGCGGGGATGGACCACGCTGGTACCAGCTTCTTTACATGCCGGACGATGAAGTTGACGACATGCCCCTTGAGGCCAAGCATCTCGCCAAAGGAACTGACGACGACGTGGCGAAGGTCCGTATGGTCGATTACCGTCTCGACGGTGTGCGCGAAGTTCTCCAGGACAAAGATAGCCTTTGCGCCGCAATCGCGCAGCTGATGCTGAAGTTCTCGTGGCGTGTAGAGCGGGTTGACGTTGACGACCGTTAATCCCGCCCGCAGGATACCGTAGGTAGCGATCGGATTTTGCAGCACGTTCGGCATCATGACGGCCACCCGATCGCCTTTGACTAAGCCCTGGTTCTGCAGCCAGGCGGCAATCTTGCGGGTTTGTCGCTCCATATCGCCATAGGTGATCGACCGTCCCATGCTGGTGAAGGCGGGACGCGTGGCATAGCGCGCGCAGCTATCTTCGAACAATTCGCTGAGCGAGACATGGTCGAGCGGTGGCAGATCGGCCGGTACGCAGTCGGGGTAGGATGCGAGCCAGATGCGCTCCGCCGGTGGACCTGCGTGAATGGACGCCTCGCTCATGCCGTTCTCCTCCCGCAGTCACACCTGCGGTATCTGCAGTGCCGCTTTCCCTGGCCGGAGCCTCCCGCTCGCTGCCACGACGACGCCTGTTCGATCTGAAACTAGGCTGACATGCCGCCAAGGGTCAATCGTCGGCGTGCGTTATCGCAAACCGTCGGAACCATCAGCACGGCGACACGTTTTCAAAGTGCGACTAGCGATGAGCAAACAGGAGGAAGGTACAATCATGTTGAACCAGAACTCAGAGACAGAAAACCTCGATCCCTACGTCAAGGATTCATCCAGCCTGATCGCCAGCGATCGTGTCGAAGGTACACGCGTCTACGGCGCGGAAGGTGAACACATTGGTGCCATCGAGCGCGTGCTGCTGGAGAAACGGGGAGGGCGTGTGGCCTATGCCGTTCTCTCGTTCGGCGGCTTCCTCGGAATGGGGCAGGACTACTACCCGATCCCTTGGGAAAAGCTGCGCTACGACGAGAAATTGGACGGATATCGCGTCGATCTCACCAGGCAACAGGTCGAGGGTGCCCCACGCTATGTCGATAGCGATGACACCTGGTATCGGGACAACGGCCGCAAGATCTACGACTACTACGGCGTCCCACCCTACTGGATGTAATCATCCGACCACCTGAGACCGTGGCCCCGTTCGCAGAGCGGGGCTTTGTTTTGTCGCGAGCTGAACGCGGCCCCTGCAAATGTCAGAGATAGCGCCCGTGACGCTGCAGAACCTCGATCTTGTAGCCGTCGGGATCGGTTACGAAGAAAAACAAGGCTAGCAGCTTCCCGTCCCGGTTCAGCTCTTTGATATCGCCTGGATTGAGACCAAGCGATACGAAGCGCGCATGCTCGTCCTTTAGCTCCTCCACCGATACCGCCAGGTGGCCGTAACCATCGCCGAGCTCGTAGGGATGTACACGCTGCAGATTGACCGTCAGCTCGAGTTCGAAACCGGTCTCGGGATTGCTGAGATAGAGGAGAGTGAAGGTCTCGAAGGGGATTCGATCGGCAACCTTCAGTCCGAACGCCTTGTCGTAAAACTCCACCGAGCGCGCTTCATCGAGCACCCGGATCATCGAATGAATCATCTTTGCCATGATCGTCTCCCTTCAGGGCCAGGCATCTAGCACAGCGACTGCAATGCTTAAACGACGCGAACCCCCAATTTGCCGGTCAGAACGTTCTCGATCTGCGCCATCGCATCGTAGATCAGCACCGCCATCAACCCAACGATTAGCCCGCCTTGCAGGATGAAGGCTGTGTTGTCGGAGATAAGCCCAGCGATGATCACCTCGCCCAATCCCTTGGCGGCAACCGTTGAGCCGATCGTCGCCGTACCGATGTTGATGACGGTCGCGACCTTCAATCCTTCCAGGATGAGCGGCATGGCCAGCGGCAGCTCCACTGAGAAAAGCCTCTGGCGCGGGCTCATTCCCATGCCGTCGGCGGCATCCAGGACAGAAGCCGGCACCTGTTGAAGCCCGGCGACGGTGTTTTCGAAGATCGGCAACAGGCCATAGAGAAACAGCGCGATCAGCGTCGGCGCCATGCCGAAGCCGGTTGCCGGAACCGCCAGCGCCAGCACGGCGACGGGCGGGAAGGTTTGTCCGGCATTGGCGATGGCCCGCGTCAGCGGCAGAAAGTCGGCGCCGCTCGCCCGCGTCACGAAGATCCCGCCGAGAACGGCCAGCACGGCACTGCCGGCAATCGAAATCGCCACCAGCTCAAGATGATAGGCCGCAAGCCACGCCAGACTGTTCTGCGTGTAGACCGGTGGCGCACCATAGTTGGTCAGCGGCGCGAACAGAAAGGTCAGCCACTCCGTCCTGAACAGCAGGACGAGCAGCAATGCCAGCGCCGATAGCCGGAAGACATTGGCGATCAGCAGCCTCATGCGCGCTTGCCCAGTTGCAGCAACCGCTGCATCGAGACCGAACCGATCGGCCTGTCGCGATCATCCCGAACCGCAGCCTCATCCACTCCCTGCCAGATCATCTGCGACAGCGCATCGCGCAGATTCAACGTTTCCGGAAGACCTAAGCTGAGATCGGGTTTTATCGGCCCCATGTGCGTCTTGATGGACAGCATCGCCATCAGCTTCAATGCCTTGTCCGAAGTTCCGGTTAGTTCTTCGACGAAGGCATCCGCCGGCTCGGTCAGGATCTTCTCCGGCGTGGCGCATTGCAGCAGGCGGCCTTCGCTCATCACGGCAATCAGGTCGCCGAGATGGAAGGCCTCGTCCATGTCGTGGGTGACGAGGATGATCGTCGTGCCAAATTGCTTCTGGATAGCCAGCAGGTCGTCCTGCGCCTTGCCCCGAATAACGGGGTCGAGTGCGCCGAAAGGTTCGTCCATCAACAGCACCTCTGGCTCTGCTGCCAAGGCACGGGCAACGCCGACGCGCTGCTGCTGGCCACCCGAAAGCTGATGTGGATATTTGTTGGCGAAGCTTGCCGCGTCCAGCCGGAATAGCGACAGCAGTTCTTCGACACGGCGGGCGATGCGGGGCCTGTCCCAGCCGATGAGCTGCGGCACGGTGGCGATATTCTCTGCGACCGTCCGGTGCGGAAACAAGCCATGCCCCTGGATCGCGCGGCCAGATCCTTGTCGGCGGCAGGGGCACCAGGCGGTTGATCATGCGCATCAGGGTCGACTTGCCAGAGCCGGAGGTGCCGACGACCACCGTGATGGAGCCTCTGGTCACCGTCATATCGACGCCATCGACGACTGTCGCATTGCCATAC
>Ga0207650_10000785_pt1 | contig 24455 bp, 22 predicted proteins | sample KBSS63metaG_FD_184325 | JGI IMG/M metagenome (GOLD analysis project Ga0207650, IMG submission 184325) | Switchgrass rhizosphere microbial communities from Kellogg Biological Station, Michigan, USA - KBS S6-3 metaG (SPAdes) (version 2) | ecosystem: Host-associated > Plants > Roots > Rhizosphere...
AACGGCCCGAGCTGCGCGGTCGTCCTGAATCGCGGGCTCTTACCCACAGATGTCTGGCCAAATCGGTATTCAGGCACTTTGCTTTGGTGACTTTCATTTGTGCCAGCAAATGAAAGTCACCCGCCCGCCGGGGCGGGACCCGGCAAACCCTGCCGGGGTAAGCGGCAAACGACCCGTCCGCCGAGGCGGAACTCGGCAGAAACGCTCACCGCCGCTTGGCGCCCCCAAGCAAGCTCCCGAGCACACCGCGAATGATCTCGCGCCCCACGCTCGAGCCGATGGAGCGCACCGCCGAGCGTGCCGCCGCCTCGGCAAGCCCTTCATGCTTGCCGCCACGCGGACCGGTCGTCCCGAACAGCACGTCCTTCAAGCCGCCGAGCATGCCCCCGCCGTCATCGGCCGTCGGCGCCGCTCCGCCGCGGGTGCCCGCTCCGGTACCGACCGGCGCGGTCGCCGCGCCGCCGCCGCCGGTCGCCGGACTGGCCGCCGCCCGGCCCTTCAACCGCTCGTAGGCCGACTCGCGGTCGACCGTCTTCTCGTAGCTGCCGGCGACCAGCGAGTTCGCGATCAGCACCTGGCGCTGGGCCGGCGTGATCGGGCCGATCTGGCTGCCCGGCGGGATCACGAAGACGCGCTCGGTGACGCTCGGCCGGCCTTTCGAATCGAGCAGGCTGACCAGGGCCTCGCCGACCTGCAGCTCGGTGATCGCCGTCTCGACGTCGAGACCGGGGTTCGCGCGCATCGTGCTCGCCGCCGCCTTGACCGCCTTCTGGTCGCGCGGCGTGAAGGCGCGCAACGCATGCTGCACGCGGTTGCCGAGCTGGGCCAGCACGGTGTCGGGAATGTCGAGCGGGTTCTGCGTGACGAAGAAGACGCCGACGCCCTTGCTGCGGACCAGCCGGACCACCAGCTCGATGCGCTCGACCAGCACCTTCGGCGCGTCGTTGAACAGCAGGTGCGCCTCGTCGAAGAAGAAGACCAACTTCGGCTTGTCGAGGTCGCCGACCTCGGGCAAGGTCTCGAACAGCTCCGACAGCATCCAGAGCAGGAATGCGGCGTACAGGCGCGGGCTGTTGAGCAGCTGGTCGGCCGCGAGGATGTTGACGACGCCGTGGCCATCCACGGTCTGCAGGAAGTCGGCGATGTTGAGCATCGGCTCGCCGAAGAAGCGGTCGCCGCCCTGCGCTTCGATCTGCATCAGGCCGCGCTGGATCGCGCCGATGCTGGCGGCGCTGACGTTGCCGTACTCGGTCGTGAACTGGCTCGCGTTCTCGCCGACGTGCTGCAGCATCGCGCGCAGGTCCTTCAGGTCGAGCAGCAGGAGGCCGTTGTCGTCGGCGATCTTGAAGACAAGCTGCAGCACGCCCTGCTGGATCTCGTTGAGCGCCAGCATGCGGGCGAGCAGCAGCGGGCCCATGTCGGTGACCGTCGCACGCACCGGATGGCCCTGGGCCGCCTTGTCGCTCGCGTAGACGTCCCACAGGGTGGCCGGGCAGGCGGCCGACTTCGGCGCCTCGATGCCGCGTTCCTTCAGCACCGCAGCGAGCTTGCCGCTGATCGTGCCGGCCTGGGTGATGCCGGTCAGGTCGCCCTTCACGTCGGCCATGAAGACCGGCACGCCGAGCCGGCTGAAGTTCTCGGCCAGGGTCTGCAGCGTGATCGTCTTGCCGGTGCCTGTGGCGCCGGAGATCAGGCCGTGGCGGTTCGCCATTTCGGGCAGCAGCACGCACTCGGTGTCGCCGCGCTTGGCGATCAGGATCGGTTCGGCCATGCTGCATTGCCCCAAGTAAAATTGCAGTCTATCGAACAAATCCCCGTGAGCCGACGCTCTCGCGGCAGAGGAATCGCATGGCCGGTCATTCCAAGTGGGCCAACATCCAGCACCGCAAGGGCCGCCAGGACGAGAAGCGCGGAAAGATCTGGACCCGGCTGATCCGTGAGATCGTCGTCGCCGCACGCCAGGGCGGCGGCGACCTCGGCATGAACCCGCGCCTGCGCCTCGCCGTCGAGAAGGCGAAGGGCGCCAACATGCCGGCCGACACGATCAAGAAGAACATCGACAAGGCGACCGGCAGCCTCGAAGGCATCTCCTATGAGGAGATCCGCTACGAGGGCTACGGCATCGGCGGCGCTGCGATCATCGTCGACTGCATGACCGACAACCGGGTCCGCACCGTCGCCGAGGTGCGCCATGCGTTCAGCAAGTACGGCGGCAACCTCGGCACCGAAGGTTCGGTTGCATTCCAGTTCAAGCACTGCGGCCAGTTCGTGCTCGCGCCCGGCACGCCGGAAGACGCGGTGATGGAAGTCGCGCTCGAGGCCGGTGCCGACGATGTGATCGTCGATGCCGACGGCGCAGTCGAGGTGATCTGCGATCCGGCGTCGTTCGAGGCGGTCAAGGCCGCGCTCGAGAAGGCCGGCTTCAAGCCCGAGGTCGCCGAGGTCACGATGCGGCCCGAGAACACGGTCGAGCTGAGCGGCGAGGACGGCGTGCGGATGCAGAAGCTGCTCGACGTGATCGAGGACCTCGACGACGTCCAGTCGCTGTACCACAACGCGGAGATCTCGCCGTGAGCGGCGCGGCCAAGCGGAGCCGCCGATGAAGGTTCTCGTTGTCGGCGGCGGCGGCCGCGAGCACGCGCTGGCCTGGCGCCTCGCGCAGTCGCTGAAGGTGCAGAAGGTGTTCGTCGCGCCGGGCAACGCCGGCACCGACGCCGACGCGCTGCTCCAAAACGTCTCGATCACCGACCACCGCCAGCTCGCCGACTTCGCGGTGGCCGAGAAGATGGCGCTGACCGTCGTCGGCCCCGAGAGCGCGCTCGCCGACGGCATCGTCGACCTGTTTCGCGAACGTGGCCTGCGCATCTTCGGGCCGACGCAAGCGGCGGCGCGCCTCGAGAGCTCGAAGGCGTTCGCCAAGGACTTCATGCAGCGCCATCGGATCCCGACCGCTGCATTCAAGGCGTTCGACGATGCGAAGGCGGCGCATGCGTTCGTCGATGCCGAAGGAGCGCCGATCGTCGTCAAGGCGGACGGCCTCGCCGCCGGCAAGGGCGTGATCGTCGCGATGACGATCGCCGACGCGCACTCGGCGATCGACGCGATGCTCGACGGCACCCGCGGCGCGCGCGTCGTGATCGAGCAGTTCCTCGAGGGCGAGGAGGCGAGCTTCATCGTGCTGTGCGACGGCCGCCACGTGGTCCCGCTCGCCACCAGCCAAGACCACAAGCGCCTGCTCGACGGCGATACCGGCCCCAACACCGGCGGCATGGGCGCGTACTCGCCAGCCCCGGTCGTCACGCCGAATGTCCACGCGCGGGTCATGCACGAGATCATCCTGCCGACGATTGCCGGCATGGCGGCCGACGGCGTGCTGTTCAGCGGCTTTCTCTATGCCGGTCTGATGATCGATGCGAAGGGCGAGCCGCGCACGATCGAGTTCAACTGCCGGCTCGGCGACCCGGAAGCGCAGGTCCTGATGCTGCGTCTGAAGAGCGACCTGTTCGACGTGCTGATGCACGCCACCGGTTCGCCCGATGCCACGCTCGACGGCCTCGAGCTGCACTGGGACCGCCGTGTCGCGCTCGGGGTCGTGATGGCGGCGCACGGCTACCCGGTCGCGCCGCGCGGCGGCGACCGGATCGACGGCCTGCCGGAACCGAGCCCGGACGCAATCGTCTTCCACGCCGGTACCACTGTCGACAACGGCCACGTCGTGACCGCAGGCGGACGCGTGCTGTGCGTCACCGCGCTGGGCGACTCGGTCAAGCTCGCGCAGCAGCACGCCTACCAGCTGGTGCAGGGCGTGCGGTTCGACGGCGCGCAGTACCGGCGCGACATCGGCCATCGCGCGATCAAGCGCTGACACGTCACGGATGGCAATGACGGTCGACGGCGTCCGCGATTACCTGCTCGGCCTGCAGGCGCGAATCGTCGCTGCGCTCGAGGCAGAGGGCGGCGACCCGTTCATCGTCGATCGCTGGTCGCGTCCGCCCGGCGGCGCGCTCGAAGGTGACGGCATCACCCGGCTGGTCGAGAATGGCGCGCTGCTCGAGCGCGGCGGCTGCGCGTTCTCGCACGTGCGCGGGCGCGCGTTGCCGGCCTCGGCGACGCAGCACCGCGCCGACCTGGCGCAGGCGCCGTTCGAGGCGATGGGCGTCTCGCTGGTCTTCCACCCGCGCAACCCGTACGTGCCGACCGTGCACATGAACGTGCGGATGATCGCGGTCACGCCGCCCGACGAGGCCGAGCCGGTGGTCTGGTTCGGCGGCGGCATGGACCTGACGCCGTACTACGGCTTCGAGGAGGACGCGCGCCACTTCCACATCGTCAACCGCGATGTCCTCGCGCCGTTCGGCGCCGAGCGCTACCCGCGCTACAAGGCTTGGTGCGACGAGTACTTCTTCTTGAAGCACCGGCAGGAGCCGCGAGGCATCGGCGGCGTGTTCTTCGACGATGTCGGCGACCCGGACGTCGAGACCGCATTCGCGATGACGCGCGCGGTCGGCGATGCGCTGCTGCCCGCCTACCTGCCGATCGTGCAGCGACGCAACCGGCTGCCGTACGGCGAGCCGGAGCGCGCGTTCCAGGCCTACCGACGTGGCCGCTATGTCGAATTCAACCTGGTCTGGGATCGCGGCACCCACTTCGGTCTGCAGTCGGGCGGCCGGACCGAGAGCATCCTGATGTCGATGCCGCCGCTCGCCGCCTGGCGCTACGACTGGAAGCCGGAGCCGGGCAGCGCCGAGGCGCGCCTCTACAGCGACTTCCTGCGCCCGCGCGACTGGGCGACGGAGACCGGTGCTTGAAGCGGATCGGCATCTTCGGCGGCAGTTTCGATCCGGTGCACAACGCGCATGTCGCGCTCGCCAAGGTCGCACTCGAGCAACTCGCGCTCGACGAGATCCGCTGGGTGCCGGTCTGGCAGGCGTGGCAGAAGACGCGTCGCCTCGCCCCGGCCGCCGATCGCGAGGCGATGGTGCGGCTCGCGATCGCCGGCGAACCGCGCTTCGTGCTCGAGCGCTGCGAGCTGCGCCGGCGCGGCAACAGTTTCACGCTCGACACCGTGCGCGAGCTGCGCGCGGCCGAACCCGACGTCGAGTGGTACCTCATCCTCGGGCAGGACCAGTACGCCGGCCTGCACACCTGGCGCGACTGGCGCGAGCTGGTCGCGCTGGTGACGCTGGTCATCGTACCGCGCGCCGGCGGCTCGCGCGTCGACCCGCAGGTCGCCAGCACGCCGCACCGCACCATCGAGCTGCCGATGATGAGCGAGTCGTCGACCGACATCCGCAGCGCGATCGCGGCGGGCCAGCCCATCGATGCATTGGTGCCGCCTGCGGTCGCAAGCTATATTGAAGAGCATCGCCTTTACCAGCCGTCCCCTGCGGACGGCGCCGACACCAGGAGCTGAATGGACATCCGCAAGCTGCAACGCACCATCGTCGACGGACTCGAAGACGTCAAGGCCCAGAACATCGTCGTCTTCAACACCGAGCACCTCTCGCCGCTGTTCGAACGCGTGATCATCGCGTCGGGCACCAGCAACCGGCAGACGAAGTCATTGGCAGCGAGCGTGCGCGATGCGGTCAAGGCGGCCGGCCTGCCGCCGCCGCGCGTCGAGGGCGAGGCGAACGGCGAATGGATCATCGTCGACTGCGGTGCGGCGGTCGTGCACGTGATGCAGCCGTCGTTCCGCGACTACTACCACCTCGAGGAGCTGTGGGGCGACAAGCCGGTCAAGATGAAGCTGCAGACCGCCGCCGTCGGCTTGCCGAAGGCGGCCGCGCCCGAAGCGGCGGCGCGGGCCCGGCCGGTGCGCGCGCGGTCGATGCCCGACGACGCATCGCCGGCGAGGAAGACCGCGGTGCGCGGGCCGACCAGCCGGTCGGCACCCAAGGATGCGGATGCGACGACCCAACGCGCCGCGCCGCGCCGTGCTGATGCGCCGTCGACCAGCGCGCCCGGCGCGAAGCGCGCCGCGTCGTCGTCGCGTACCGCGTCGCCAGCGCGCGCATCAGGCCGCAATGCGGGCACACCGGCGCGCGCGCCAAGCCGCAGTGCCGGCGCGCCGGCCCGTGGCGTGACGCGAACCGCCGGCGTGACGCGAACCGTCGGCGTCAAGAGCAGCGCGGCGAAGAAGGCCGCGACCGCTGCGAAGCCTGTCCGTCGCAAGCCGCCGACGAAGACCTGAGACCGCAGCACCTGAGACCGCGACAGGCGCGCCGATGAAGCTGCTGTTGATCGCAGTCGGGCAGCGGCAGCCGGATTGGGTCGACAGCGCCTATGCCGAATTCGCGAAGCGCTTTCCGCCCGAGCTGCGGCTGGAGCTGAAGGCGGTCAAGGCCGAGCCGCGCGGCTCGCGCACGGCGCAGCAGCTGATGGCGGCCGAGGCCGAGCGAATCGAGAGCGCCGTGCCGCGCGGCGCGCGTCGCATCGCGCTCGACGAGCGCGGCGAGCGCGTGACGACGGCAACGCTCGCGATGCACCTCGAAAGCTTCCAGCGCGATGGCCGCGACGTCGCCTTTCTGGTCGGCGGCCCCGACGGGCTCGACCCGGCGCTGAAGGCCGGCGCCGATGACCGCTGGCGTCTCTCTGATCTCACGTTGCCGCACGGCCTGGTGCGGGTGCTGCTCGCCGAGGCGCTGTACCGCGCCTGGACCGTGACGACGCACCATCCGTATCACCGCGAATGAAGCGATGCCGATGAATCGAGAGGAGAGCGCAAGCGAGCGCATCGCTCGGGACGAACCGAAGCGCTTTGCCCACGATTCGAAGGGCGCATCAGCGACGCCGTTCACCTTCATCTACCTCGCATCGCAAAGTCCGCGCCGGCGCCAGTTGCTCGACCAGATCGGCGTCCGCCATCAGCTGCTGCTGGCCGGTCCCGACGAAGACGTCGAAGCGCTTGAAGCAGAACGCGCTGGCGAGTCGCCGCTGCACTATGTCGAGCGGGTCACGCGCGCGAAGCTCGCCGCCGCACGGGCGCGTCGGATCGCGCGCGACCTGCCCGCCGCGCCGATCCTCTGCGCCGACACCACGGTCGCGCTGCGCCGCCGCATCTTCGGCAAGCCGCGCGATGCCGCCGATGCCGCGGCGACATTGCGCCTGCTGGCCGGCCGCACGCACCGCGTGATCACCGCGGTCGCAGTCGGCGAGGGAGCGGATGAGGCTTTCGCGATCAGCGCCTCGAGCGTCCGATTCGCCCCGATTGACGACCTCGAGATCGAGCGTTACGTGGCCAGCGGCGAGCCGTTCGGCAAGGCCGGCGCCTATGCGATCCAGAGCGGCGCCGCGGTCTGGATCGAGCGCGTTTCCGGCAGCTACTCCGGTATCATGGGTTTGCCCCTCTACGAGACCGCGCGACTGTTGCGACAGGCCGGCGTCGGCTTCCAGTGCACTCCCCGAACCCTCGCACCGCTGCATGCCCGGCAGGGGGAATGACCGATCGATGTGAACAGGCCCGGCTCGCGTCATCTTCCTTTCATGCAAGACATCCTGATCAACTGGGCCCCTCAGGAAACACGCGTCGCGGTCGTCGAGAACGGCGCGATCCAGGAACTGCATGTCGAACGCGCGCTCGAGCGCGGTCTGGTCGGCAACGTCTACGCCGGTCGCGTCGCCCGCGTGCTGCCCGGCATGCAGTCGGCGTTCATCGACATCGGCCTGGAGCGCGCGGCGTTCCTCCATGTCGCCGACCTGCAGGCGGGCGGCCATGCGCCGCGCGGCGAGCACGGCAACGGCAACGGCGGGCAGACGCCGATCGAGCGCCTTGTCTTCGAAGGGCAGACCCTGACCGTGCAGGTCATCAAGGACCCGATCGGCACGAAAGGCGCGCGGCTCTCGACGCAGATCAGCATCGCCGGCCGGTTGCTGGTGTTTCTGCCGCAGGACGATCACATCGGCATCTCGCAGAAGATCGGCTCGCCCGAACTGCGCGAGCAGTTGCGCGCGCGCATGACCGCGCTGGTCCAGCCCGCGCTCGGCGAGGCGTCGAGCGGCGGCGGCTTCATCCTGCGCACCAACGCAGCCGATGCCACCGACGACGAGCTGGCCGACGACATCCGCTACTTGCGCAAGACCTGGACCGCGCTGCGCGAGCGCGGCTTCAAGTCGCCGCCCGGCACCCTGCTGCACCAGGACCTGAGCCTCGCCGAGCGCGTGCTGCGCGACCTCGTCGACGAGCAGACCCAGTCGATCCGGATCGATTCGAAGCTGCAGTTCGAGACCTTGACGCAGTTCGGTCGCGATTACACGCCGACCTCGGTCGCGAAGCTCCAGCTCTACACGGGCGAGCGGCCGATCTTCGACCTCTACAACATCGACGAGGAGATCGCGCGCGCGCTCGAGCGCCGGGTCGACCTGAAGTCGGGCGGCTACCTGATCATCGACCAGACCGAGGCGCTGACGACGATCGACGTCAACACCGGCGGCTTCGTTGGCGCGCGCAACTTCGACGACACGATCTTCAAGAACAACCTCGAGGCGGCGCAGGCGATCGCCCGCCAGCTGCGCCTGCGCAACCTCGGCGGCATCATCATCATCGACTTCATCGACATGGCGCGCGAGGACCACCAGGCCTCGGTGCTCGGCGAGCTGCGCAAGCAACTCGGGCGCGACCGCACCAAGGTCACGATCAGCGGCTTCACGCAGCTCGGCCTGGTCGAGATGACGCGGAAGCGCACGCGCGAATCGCTTGCTCACGTGCTGTGCGAGGCCTGCCCGACCTGCAAGGGCAAGGGCCATGTGAAGACCGCGCGCAGCGTCTGCTACGACATCCTGCGCGAGATCCTGCGCGAGGCGCGCCAGTTCAATCCGAAGGAATTCCGCGTGATCGCCTCGGCCTCGGTGGTCGAGATGCTGCTCGACGAGGAAGGCCAGCACCTCGCCGCGCTGTCCGACTTCATCGGCAAGCCGATCTCGCTGCAGGCCGAGAGCGTGGCCTCGCCGGAGCAGTACGACATCGTGCTTATGTGACGCTCACGTTTCGGCGCGCCGAGCGCCGCGACATCAGTCGAGCAGCGCCCGAGCCCGTCGCAGGTCGGGAAACTCGAAGCCTTCGGTGAACCAGCCGTAGACCGGCCGCAGCACGGCGTCGGCGTCGACCTGGCGGCCTTGCGACTCCAGCAACCGCGCCAGGTTGCTCGCGGCGCGCAACGTGAACAGCTTGGCGTGCTGCGATTCGGCGACGTCGATCGCGCGGCGATAGAACCGTTCGGCGATGCGCTGCCGGTCGGACGGCTCGCTCGCATCGGGCGCGTCGGCGGTCGGCGAGAGGCCGTCAGAGCGCGTCGCTTCGGGCTCGTCGAGCACGCCGAACTCGGCGAGCTGGCCGCGATGGCGCAGCAGCTCGGCCTCGAAGAAGTGCTCGCCGATGTCGCGAACGAGCTTCTCGCCGGCCAGCACGTAGTACGCCGCTTCCTCCGGCTCGCCCGCGCCGAGCAACACGTCGGCGGCGTGCGATGCGTATTCGGTGCCGGTCGCGACGGCCCCGGCCGCCATCCACGCGGCGTGCCCTTCGCGCAGCAGCCGGCGGCCCTCGTCGACGTCGCCGTTCGCGACCAGCGCACGGCCGAGCATCATCTGGCCGGTCGCGATCCGCGCGTGAAAACCGAGACGCTCGGCCAGTACCAGCAGCTCGCGCGACAGCCGCATCGACTCGGCCAGGTCGCCGCGCCGGAACGCAGCCCAGCGCGCCATCGACATGGCCCACACCCGCGTCGGCTGGTGATCGCGCTGCTCGGCAATCTCGATGCTGCGCGCGGTTGCCGCGGCGGCTTGTTCGAGGTAGCCCTGGTTGACGAGGATCGCGATGATCTGCGACAGCACCATCACGACCGGGTCGATGCCGCCGATGTCGACCCGCTCGACCGGCGGCACCGTCTCGAGCTCGCGCATCGCCTCGGCGCTGTGCGCGGCCGCGCCCGGCAGATCGCCGAGATGGAGCTCGGCCAGACCGAGCACCAGCGCGCGAAACACCCGGCTCATCGGCTTCAGGCTCGCGATCTCCTCGCTACCGAGGTGGCCCAGCATGTCGACCACTTCCTGGTAGCGGCCCGACGCCCACAAGGTCGCGCTCAGCGCGGCGCACGCGATCACATAGGTGTCGCTCTGGCCGAGCCGCGACGCGAGCTCCCGCGAGCGCGCGAAACAGCGGAACGTCTGGGGTGCCGCATAGCCATCGATCTGCATCAGCAGCTGGCCGAGCTTCATCTGCAGATCCAGCTCGACCGCATCGCCGCCAGCACTGGCTGGCAGCTTCGGCAGCAGCGCCAGCGCGGCGCGCAGGTGCGTCGCCGCCTCGCGGTAGGCGATGCGCGCCGTCGCGAGGTCGCCGGCCCGGATCCAGTAATTGAACGCACTCGCCGGGTCGCCGCCCTCCTGGTAATGATGGGCGAGCAGCTCGGGCTGGCTCTCGACGGTGTCCGGATCGGTGCGTTCGATCGCCGCGGCGATCTGCGCATGGCGCAGCACCCACTGGCTCTTCAGCAGGCTGTTCGATGCGGTGTCGCGGATCAGCGCGTGCTTGAAGCTGTAGCTCGCATTGGGCGGCAGGTCGCGTGCGACGACGAGTTCGGCGCGCACCAGGTCTTCGAGCGCAGCGGCGAGCTTCGGCTCGGGCATCTGCAACACTTCGGCGAGCAGGCGCAGCGAGAACTCGCGGCCGATCAGCGCACTGACCTGCGCAACCTCTTTGGCCGGCGCGAGCCGGTCGAGGCGCGCCATGAGCGAATCCTGCAGGGTCGACGGGATCGCCAGCAGCGGCAGCGCACCCTTCAGCTTGTAGCCGTCGGGCGTGTCCTCGAGCAGGCCCGACTGCACGACGGTCTTGGTCAGCTCCTCGACGAACAGCGGGATTCCGTCGGTCTTGCGGATGATCTCCGCCAGCACCTCGGGTGGCAGCGGTTTGCCGCCGGTCACCGCGGCGACGAGCGCCATCGACTGCTTCTGGCCGAGCCGGTTCAATGCGAGGCGGGTCAGGTGCGCCGGGTTGCCCCACGACGCCACGTACTCGGGCCGGCAGGTGATCAGGATCAGCACGCGCGCATCGGCGAGCTGCTCGATCGCTTGCGCGACCAGCTGCTCGCTCGTCGGGTCGATCCAGTGCGCGTCCTCGATCAGCAGCAGCACCGGGTGGTGCGTCGACAGCCGGCGCAGCAGGTCGATCGGCGCCTGCAGCAGCTGCGCGTTCTGGTGCTGCGGCGCGTCGCCGTCGTGCGCCGGAACGCGATCGCCGTCGGGCAGGCCCATGATCCGCAGCAGGTAGCCGAACGAGGCGGCCGGGAACTCGAGCTCCAAGCCGGTCAGCTTGGCCAGCTTCGCGGTGCGCTCGGCGTCGCTGTCGGTCGGCGTCATGTGGCTGACGCGCTCGAAGTAGCGGACCAGCGGGTAGAGCGGGCTGCTGCTGTAATAGGGCGAGCACTGCAGCAGCACGGTCGCTGCCGACTGCCCGGCCAGGCGCTCGCGCAAGGTGTGCGTGATGCGCGATTTGCCGATGCCGGCCTCGCCGGACAGCATCACCGCCTGCCCCTCGCCGTCGCGCGCCAGGGCCCAGCGCTCGAGCAGCAGCGCGACCTCGCTGTCGCGGCCGATCAGGTCGGTCAGCTCGTGCTCGTGCTGGGCCTCGAAACGGCTTGCGACGCTGCGCGCGCCGACCACGAGCCAGGCCTCGACCGGCGCCGCGAAACCTTTCAGCGCGAGCGCGCCGAGCGATGCGACCTCGAAGGCCGCGCCGACCAGGTGCCGGGTCTCGTCCGACATCACGATCTGGCCCGGGCCGGCGTGACCCTGCAGGCGCGCCGCGAGATTCGGCGTCTCGCCGCTCGCGGTCTGTTCGGCCGCCGACGTGCCGCCGCCGACCTCGCCGACGACCACTAGACCGGTCGCGATGCCGATCCGGGTCTGCAGCGCGATGTCGTCGACCGGGCGCAGGCGCGCCACGGCATCGAGCGCGGCAAGCGCAGCGTGGATCGCGCGCTCGGCATCGTCCTCATGGGCACGCGGGTAGCCGAAGTAGACCAGCACGCCGTCGCCGAGCAGTTGCGCAACGTGGCCGTCGAACGCGCCGACGGCCGCGGCGATCGCCTCGTGGAAGCGGCGGACGACGTTCTGCAGATCCTCCGGATCGAGGCGGCCCGACAGCTGCGTCGATCCGACCATGTCGCAGAACATCACCGTCAGCTGGCGCCGCTCGGCGTCGTGGAACGGGGGTGCCACGATGGAGGCGCTCGATGGCGAACCGGTGTTGGCCCAGGCCGGTGCGACCAGTCCCGCGAGCGCCTTCAGCAGGCGTTTGCGCTCGCCGAGGGTCGCGACCCCGAGCTCCTTCAGGTCGGCGTCGTCGAGGTCTGACAGGACATCGAGCGTGATGTCTTGGGCGGCGAATGCTTCTGCATAGCGCTCGAAACCGAGGCGCTTCAGGCAGGCCGATACGTCGTTGATTGGAGGCGACACGAGTCGGTGGATGTCAGGCCGCGCGCACTTCGAGTGGAAGCGTCCACTGCGGGTTCGCCCGGGAGCCTGCATTGTGCGGGCAAGCGTCCGGAGACAAATCGAGGCCGTCGAGGGGACCGCCGGGCCATCGTCCGGTGCCGGGCATCCGGCATCATCGGCGCCGAGAACCTCTGCCGACCCGTCGTGACCATCCCCACCCAACCCCGGCGAATCCTGATCGTCGTGATGCGCCGCCTTGGCGACGTACTGCTCGCGACCGCCTTGATCCGCAGCGTCCGGCGGGCCTGGCCGCAAGCCCGGCTCGAGGTGCTCGTGAATGCCGGATCGGCGGCGGTGCTGGTTGGCAATCCGGACATCGACCGACTCTGGGTTCAGCCCGAGCGCGCCGGCTTCTGGAAGAGCCTGCGCCTCGCTGCGGCGCTGTGGCGACGCTTCGACCTGTCGATCAGCGCCCTCTACAACGACCGTCCGCATCTGTGGGCCTTCATCGCCTCGCCGAATCGTGCCGGCGTGGTCCCGCCGCGCGACCATCCGGGTGCACGCTGGAAGCGCTGGTCGATGGATGCCTGGTGCGAACTCGACCTCGACCATGTCCATGCGGTTGAGCAGTACCTTCGCATCGCCGACGCCCTGGGCATTCCTCGCATCAACGAGGTGGTTCCGCCGCGTCCGCCTGCGAACCCGTTGCCGGTCGACGGCGCTGCCGAGGAAGCCCCGGCCCATGAAACACCTCGCGCGGCCGAAGGCGCCAACGAGTACGTGGTGCTGCATCCGTCACCGCTCTACCGCTACAAGGCATGGACCGTCGAGGGCTGGCGTGCGCTGACCCGCCACCTCATCGATCGCGGCTTCGACGTGCGGCTCACCGGCGGGTCGGCCGAGGCCGAGCGGGCGCTGCTGCAAGCGATCGTCGAAGGTCTCTCCGACGACCAGCGCGCTCATGTCGCCGACCTCGGCGGCGCGCTTCCATTTGCCGCGTTGACGCCGTTGATCGAAGGCGCTCGACTGTTCGTCGGCCCGGACACGTCGGTCACCCATCTGGCCGCGGCGACCGGTACACCGACTGTGGCGCTGTTCGGGCCGTCGCACCCGATCGCCTGGGGACCCTGGCCGGCGCGTCACGCCGGCACCGGTGCCAGTCCTTGGGTGCTGCGTGCGCCTTTGCAGCAGCAAGGCAACGTCTGGCTGATCCAGGGCGAGGCGATCTGCGTGCCGTGCCGCGGCGAGGGCTGCGACAAGCACCCCGGCAGCCGATCCCTGTGTCTCGACGAGATGAGCGCGGAGCGCGTCATCGGTCTGGTCGAGCAAGCCCTCGCCCGGCCGCGCGTCAGCGCTGCAGGCGCAGTCCCCACAAGTACTTGAGGGCGTGGCGAGCGCCGCCCGGCGCGTGCTTCTTGCTTGCGAAGACCAGGCCGCGATGGCGCCAGAGCAGCCCGACGAGCCTCGGCGTGAACGCGCGTTGCGGACGCTCCGCCCAGGCCGCGGCGAGGCTTCGGAAGAACGGCTGCTGAGGACCCTGAAACGACGCCAGCGCGTCGAAGTCGCGCTGCCGCGCGGCCTGTTTCTCGCGTTCCGACGACCGCTCTCGATCTCGCCCGCCGGTGAATGTCGATACGTTGCGCCGGTGCTGGCGAAACTCGACCAGCGGCTCATCCAGGTAGCGGACCGTTCCGATGTTGGCGGCGACGAAGGCAAGCCACCAGTCATGGAACGACACGTCAGGCAACGGCAGCGCGCGGTCAAGCAGTCCACGACGCAGCAACATCGCGTGGCCGGAGACGCAATTCGCCAACGCGAAGAGACGTGGATCGCTGCCGTCGATCATCGTCAGGCGGTCGGACACCCGAGTCTGCAGCGACTTGCCCTCTTCATCGATCAGCGCGGAGTCCGAATAGACCAGCGTCGCGCCGCCGGCGACCCGGAGCATTCGCTCGATCTTGTCAGGGCGCCAGACGTCGTCCTGATCGCACGGCGCGATCCAGGAGCCGCTGCACTGTCGCAATGCCTGCTCGACGTTTCTGCGCACGCCGATGTTGTCCGGGTTGCGCAGCAGGCGCACGCCGGTTCCGCGCGCCTCGAAGCGGGGTGCGAAGCGCTCGAGCACCTGCCAGGTTCCGTCGGTCGATGCGTCGTCGCAGGCGACCAGTTCGAGCGCCGGATGCGACTGCTGCAAGAGCGATTCGAGCTGCGCCGGAAGATGCGTCTCGCCGTTGAAGGTGACGAGCGCGATCGACACGAGCGGCGGGTTCATGGCCCGGCGGCGTCGCGCCGAGGCGCCTCGGCGAGCGCCTCGAACTCCCACAGCAGGTGCGTGAGCTGGCCTTTCAGGCGGCGCCGCCAGCGGCGCTGGATTTGGCGCCAGTCGAGCGGCCCTGCGATCGCCGCATCTCGGGCGACGACCCACTCGACGCGAAGCCCGTCGAAGCGTCCGTGAAAGCCATACATCCGGCCGAGCGGCGCGTCTCCGCAAAAGTACTCATGGGTGCGCTCGGTGATGACGTTGACATGGGTCGGGTCCTGGAATGCCTCCGCCGAGGGATAGGCCGGCGTCAGCGCCCAAAGCCGGCCGCCCGGCTTCAGGATCCGATGGATCTCGTTCATCAGTTCGATGAACGGGAAGCGCGTGCCGCGGCTGTCGGCGGTGCCGAGGACTCTGGGAACATGCTCGAAGAAGTCGAACGCCGAGACCGACTCGAAGCTCGCATCGGCATGCGGAATCGGCTCGACGCTCAGATTGGCGCGTCGGAACAGGCGCTCGTCCAGCCCGGCGGCGAGGGCGATGTCGATTCCGTGCGCCTCGTCGCGCCGATAGGGATTGCGCGGAACGCCGCCGCAGCCGAGGTCAAGATGGCGCGTGACCATGGTGTCAGCGGTACTCGACGCGGCCGGCCTGATGCACCATGTGCAAAGTCATGCCGGTCGCGCTCCGCTCGGCTTCGACCCAGCGGGCCGCCTGCGCCTTGTGCGCCAGCTTGGCCCCCTGCCGACCCCACCAGCCAAGGCCGAGCTTGGAGTAGAAATAACGATGGTCGCCAAACTTCGATACGCCCTGTTCCTTCTTCATCGCCGCCTGAGTGATCGAACCAAAGTGGTGGATCAGACCGGCCCCGACCGTGCCGACGGCGAGGCCGGCGCGCAGGCAGCGCGCGCGAAATTCGGCGTCTTCTCGCCCGAACAGCAGGCGGTCGGTGTCCGGAAAACCGATCCGCTCGAAGACCTGCCTGCGCACCGAGAAACATACGCCGTGGAACCAGTCCCGGCGAAGCGTCGTGCTCATCGTGCGCGTGAATTCGGCGGTGAACGCGTCGAGGTCGTAGTCGAGTTCCATTTCGATCAGCGCCGGGCTGACGACTTGCAGGCCGAGGCGATCGGCGGCATCGATCTGCGCGCCGACGAAGTCGTGGCCGCAGACGATGTCGTTGTTGAGCAGCACCACCCAGTCGCTGTTGGCGAGCAGGGCGCCCTGCGTCCACGCGCCGCCGCAGCCGAGGTTGACCGGGTTGCGCACTGTGCGGATTTCGGGATGCGATGCGAGCCACCGCGGCGTGTCGTCGGTGCTGCCGTTGTCGATGACCAGCAGCGAAGCAGTCGGGATTCCGTGCGCCTGCATGCTCTCGACGCACTGCTGCGTGTAGCGCAACTGGTTCAGGACCGGGATTACGATCGTGTACTTCACGTCAGGGCTTGAACCGTGATCGGCGGTGCTCGAAGGCGGCTGCGACGCGTGTCACACCGGCTTGCAGCGGCGCCGTGACAGCCGCCTCAAGACTTCGGCTTGGGCACGCGCCCGAGCAGGTAGAACTCGTCGTTGGGCCGCATCGAGGTGGCGTTCGCCATCCGGTTCGAGAGGCCGAAGAGGGCGGTGATCGCCGCGATGTCCCAGGCGTCCTCGTCACTGAACCCGTGCTCGCGCAGCGCCGCGTAGTCGTCCTCGCCGACCGCGTTCGATTCGAGGCAGACCTTCATCGCGAACGCCAGCATGGCCTTCTGACGCGGTGTGATGTCGGCCTTGCGGTAGTTGACCGCGACCTGGTCGGCGACCAGCGGGTTCTTCTCGTAGATGCGCAGGATCGCGCCGTGCGCGACCACGCAGTACAGGCAGTTGTTCGCGCCGCTGGTCGCGACCACTATCATTTCCTTCTCGCCCTTAGTCAGACCGGACGGCTTCAGCATCAGCGCATCGTGGTACGCGAAGAACGCGCGGAACTCATCGGGGCGGTGCGAGAACGCGAGGAACACGTTCGGCACGAAGCCCGATTTCTCCTGAACTTCGAGGATGCGCGCGCGCACGTCGTCGGGCAGATCCTCGAGCGGCGGCACCGGGTAGCGACTGATAGGTGGGGTCATGCGGCCATCTCGCTGAACTGAAGCGCATGCAGTTTGGCATACAGCCCTCCGCGCCCGAGCAGCTCGGCGTGGCTGCCCTGCTGGACCACGCGGCCGCCTTCGAGTACGACGATGCGGTCGGCGCGCTCGATGGTCGACAGGCGGTGCGCAATCACGAGGCTGGTGCGGCCGCGCATCAGCGATTCGAGGGCCTGCTGGACCAGCCGCTCCGATTCGGAGTCGAGCGCCGAGGTCGCCTCGTCGAGCAGCAGGATCGGCGCGTCCTTGTAGATCGCGCGCGCGATCGCGAGGCGCTGGCGCTGGCCGCCCGACATCTGGCTGCCGTTGTGGCCGACCAGGCTGTCGATGCCGTCCGGCAGCGCGCGCGCGAAGTCGAGCAGGTTGGCGGCGCGCAGGGCGTCCTCGACGCGCTGGCGATCCGGCACGCCGCCGAGCGCGACGTTCGCGGCAACGCTGTCGTTGAACAGCACCACGTCCTGGCTGACGAGTGCGAACTGGCGCCGTAGCGCCTCGACGTTCCAGTCGGCCAGGTCGCGGCCGTCGAGCAGCACGCTGCCGGCGGTCGGCTCGATGAAGCGCGGCAGCAGGTTGACGAGCGTCGACTTGCCGGCGCCCGACGGTCCGACCAGCGCGACCGACTCACCGACCCACAGCTCGAGGTCGACGTCGCTGAGCGCTGCTTTCTGGTCGCTCGGGTAACGCAACGTTACGCCGCGCAGCTCGACGTGGCCGCGCGCCCGCCCCGGATCGAATCCGCCGTTGCGCTCGACGGGCGTGTCCTCGACCAGCGCAACGCCGCGCTCGATCGCGACCAGGCCGCGCGTGATCGGCCCGGTGACTTCGGACAGGTGCTTGATCGGCGCGATCAGCATCAGCATCGCGGCGACAAAGGCAACGAACGAGCCGACCGAGGTTCCGCTCGTGCTGCTCTGCCAGATCGCCGTGACGATCACGGCTGACAGCGCGCACGCCGACAGCACCTGCGTGATCGGCGTCATCGTCGCGCTGGCGACGACCCCCTTGATCGAGAGGCGGCGCAGCGACTCGCTGACCTTGCGGAAGCGGCTTGCCTGCGTGGCCGCGGCCCCGTGCAGGCGGACCATGCGCCAGGCCAGCACGTTCTCCTCGACGACGTAGGCCAGCTCGTCGGTCGCCTTCTGGCTCTCGACCGAAAGGCGGTGCAGGCGCTTGCCCATCACGCGCATCACGAACGCGAGCGACGGGAACAGGATGCCGACGAAAAGTGTCAGCTGCCAGTTCAGGTAGATCAGGTAGCCGAGCAGCGCGACCAGCGCGAGCGAGTCCTTCACCAGGGTCAGCAGCGAATTGATCAGCAGCGTCGCACCGGTCTGGACCTCGAACGTCAGCGTGTTGGTGAGGCTGCTCGCCGAGTTGCGCGTGAAGAGCGCCGGCGAGGCGTCGAGCAGGCGCGCGAACATCGCGCTGCGCAGCGCCAGGATCGCGCGATTCGCCGACCACGTGAGCCCGTACTGCGCGATAAAGCCGGCGATGCCGCGGATGAAGAAGAGGCCGACGATCGCGACCGGCACCAGCCACAGGTTGATCGCGCCGGCCCTGCTGAACCCGCTGTCGAGCAACGGCTTCAGTAGCGCGGGGATCGCCGGTTCGGTCAATGCCGAAACGATCGCGCCGATCACGACCAGCACGAAGCCGCGCCGGGTTCCTGCGAAGTAAGGCGCGATGCGTTGGATGCGGGCCTTCAGGGTGTTTGTCGCGGCGGCCATGACGGCGCGGATTATCCGTCGGGAGCTCTGCCTACAATCGCACCCGATCCCAAGGCGCACCTTGCGCCGCCGCCGACGGCTGATGCTTCCACCCGCGCCCCGCAACGACCCCGCCAACCCGCCCCGGGTCTCGGTCTACATCATCGCGTTCAACGAGGCCGAGAAGATCCGCGACGCGGTCTCAAGCGTGCTGTGGGCCGACGAGATCGTCGTCGCCGACTCGCACAGCACCGACGGCACGATCGAGATCGCGGAGAGGCTTGGCGCTAGAGTCGTGCAGATCGACTTCAACGGTTTCGGCGAGTTGCGCAACCGGGCGATCGAAGCGTGCCGAGGCGACTGGATCTTCAGCCTCGATTCCGACGAGCGCTGCACGCCGGAAGTCCGCGATGAGATCCTGTCGATCGTCGCGGCCAGCGATTCGCTCGACGTCTACCGCGTGCCGCGCCGCAACTATTTCATGGGCCGCTGGATCCGCCATTCCGGCTGGTACCCGAACTTCCGCCAGCCGCAGCTGTTCCGGCGCGGCGCGATGGCGTACACGCTCGAGCCGGTGCACGAGGGGTACAAGCTGCTGACCGATCGGCCGCTCGGCGTGCTGACCCACTCGATCTGGCAGTTTCCGTTCCGCAACCTAGGCGAGGTCGTCGCGAAGCTGAACCGCTACTCGACGCTCGGTGCCGCGAAGGTCGCGCCGGGTCGTGCGTCGATGTCGCGTGCGCTGACTAGCGCGACCTGGGCCTTCGTCAAGCACCTCGTCTTCAAGCGCGGACTGCTCGACGGCTGGGCCGGCTTCGTGATCGCGTTCGCGTACTTCGAGCAGACCTTCTACCGCTACGCGAAGCGCCACGAGCAGGACCAGGGCTGGGCCTTCCCGACCCAGGCGCCGCTCGGGCGCCTCGCCAAATCAGATTGAACCGACCTTCCCAATCCGGATCACCCACCCTCATGTTGAAGAGAAGAAGCGTCATCGCCTGCGCCGCCGGCGCGCTCGCGGTCCCCGCGTGGGGCCAGTTCCGGGTCGAGATCTCCGGGGTCGGTGCGACCCAGCTGCCGATCTCGATCGTCAAGTTCCGCGATGAAGACCGGGCCGGCCAGGCCATCTCGTCGATCGTGCGGGCCGACCTCGAGCGCAGCGGCGTCTTCCGCATCGTCGAAGGCGGTGGCGCGCTCGACGAGAGCAGCTCGCCGAACTGGGGCGAATGGCGGGGCCGCGGCAGCGATGCGCTCGCCGCCGGCTCGGCGACCCGGCTCGCCGATGGCCGCTTCGACGTGCGCTTCAAGCTCTGGGACACGGTCAAGGGCAGCGAACTGATCGCGCAAGGCAACGCGGTGCAAGCGCCCGACCTGCGCCTGGCCGCACACCGCATCGCTGACACGATCTACGAGAAGCTGACCGGCGAGAAGGGCGTGTTCTCGACCCGCATCGCCTACGTCACGCGCGGCGGCGGCCGCTTCACGTTGCGCGTCGCCGATGCCGACGGCGAGGGCGGGCAGGTTGCGTTGAACAGCGCCGAGCCCATCATCTCGCCGGCCTGGTCGCCGAACGGGCGCGAGCTCGCCTACGTGTCGTTCGAGAGCCAGAAGGCGGTCGTCTACACCCAGGACGTCGCGACCGGCAACCGGCGCGCCGTCGCCAACTTCCGCGGCTCGAACAGCGCGCCGGCCTGGTCGCCCGACAGCCAGACGCTGGCCGTCACGTTGTCGCGCGATTCGGGCTCGCAGCTCTACCTGATCGGCCGCGACGGCGAGAACGTGCGCCGCCTGACGACGAGTCAGGCGATCGACACCGAGCCGGTGTTCGCGCCCGACGGCAAGACGATCTACTTCGTCAGCGACCGCGGCGGCAGCCCGCAGATCTACAAGATCGGCGTCGGCGGCGGTGCCGTCGAGCGCGTGACCTTCGGCGGCGCCTACAACATCAGCCCGGCGATCAGCCCCGATGGCCGCACCCTGGGGTTCATCTCACGCTCCGGCAACGCATTCCGGCTGCACACGCAGGACCTCAGCGCCGGCGCACAGCCGACCGCGCTGACCGACACCAGCGACGACGAAAGCCCGAGCTTCGCGCCGAACGGCCGCCTGATCATCTACGCGACCCGAGCCCAGGGCCGGGATGTTTTGATGACGACCACCTTGGATGGGAAAATCAAGGCTCGTCTCGCCTCGGCCGCTGCCGACGTGCGCGAGCCGGTCTGGGGCCCGTTCGGGCGCTGAAGGGCCGGTCGCCTGTCACCCCACGACGACGGTCAGGCGTTGAACACCCATTCGAATCGTTTTGCAGGAGAGAGAACCATGAAGCAAGCAAGCCCATTCAGATTCCATCTGGTCGCACTCGTCGCCGCGCTCGCGCTCGCGGGCTGCTCGAATACCAAGCTCGACACCGATGTGCCGGTCGAGAGCCGCTCGACCACGCCGGGCGCTGGCAGCGGCGCGGCCGGCAGCGGCGCCAATTCCGGCGCGACCACGCAGAGCCAGGTCACGCCGATCGACCTGACCAAGAGCACGACGACCGCCGGCATGGGCAACTTGCCGCGCATCGTCTACTTCGACTTCGACAGCTACGTCGTGAAGGACGAGTACCGCACGACCGTCGAGGCCAATGCAAAGGCGCTGGCCGCCGACCGCAAGCGCAAGATTGCCGTCGAAGGCCACACCGACGAGCGCGGCGGTCATGAGTACAACCTCGCGCTCGGCCAGAAACGCGCCGAAGCGGTCGCCAAGTCGATGACGCTGATGGGCGCGAACGACGGCCAGATCGAGGCGGTCAGCTTCGGCAAGGAGCGTCCGGCCGTGCAGGGCAGCGACGAAGCGGCCTGGGCGAAGAACCGCCGCGCCGAGCTGACGCCGAAGTGATGGACGCGCTTCGGGCTCTTGTCGCACGGCCGGCTTTCGGCGCCTGCCTGGTCGCGGCGCTCGCCGCGCCGGCGGCACACGCCGGCTTGTTCGACGACGACGAGGCGCGCAAGGCCATCCTCGATCTGCGCCAGCGGCTCGAGCAGAGCAACGAGCAGCAGCGCGCGCGCCAGGCCGAGCAGATCGCCCAGTTCGGCGAGCAGCTCAACCAGTTGAAGCGCAGCCTGGTCGACCTGAACACGCAGCTCGAACTGCAGCGCGCCGAAAGTGCCAAGCTGCGCGGCCAGAACGAGCAGCTCGCGCGAGACGTGGCCGAGGTGCAGCGCAAGCAGTCGGACATCCAGCAGGGTGTCGAGGACCGCATCCGCAAGATCGAGCCGCAGAAGGTCACGCTCGACGATCGGGAGTTCCTCGCCGAGCCGGACGAGAAACGCCAGTACGACGACTCCCTGGCCGCCGTCCGCAAGGGCGAGTTCGACCGCGCGACGGTGCAGCTGACGATGATGCTGCGGCGCTGGCCGAACAGCGGCTATCGCGAATCGGCGCTGTTCTGGCTCGGCAATGCGCAGTACGGCAAGCGCGACTACAACGCGGCGATCATCTCGTTCCGCACGCTGGTCAGCACGATGCCGGACAGCGCGAAGGCGCCCGAGGCGATGCTCGCGATCGCCAACTGCCAAGCCGAGCTGAAGGACACCAAGGCGGCCCGCAAGACGATAGAGGACCTGGTCAAGGCGTATCCGAAGTCGGAAGCGGCCCAGGCGGGTCGCGAGCGCCTGGTTTCGATGCGCTAGGGCGCGCCGCACTCGCGGCATCGTCCTGCTGTGGCGCGAGCCGGGGTCCGCTCGTGGGCCCGCCTCTTAAAATGCACCAATGCAGGACATCGACATTGGGGCGCTTGCGACGCAGGTGCTCTGGACCGCGTTCGGGCTGTCGGTCGTGCTCGGCGCGATCATGCAGCGAACCCACTTCTGCACGATGGGTGCCGTCTCCGACATCGTCAACATGGGCGACTGGGCTCGCATGCGCATGTGGGTGATGGCGATGGGCGTCGCGATGATCGGCTTCAACGCGATGGTCGCGGTCGGCTGGATCGACGCGTCGAAGAGCATTTATGCCGGACCGCGCCTGATTTGGCTGTCGGCGCTGCTCGGCGGCGCGATGTTCGGCTTCGGCATGGTGCTGGCATCGGGCTGCGGCAGCAAGACCTTGGTCCGGATCGGCAGCGGCAACCTGAAGTCGGCGGTCGTCTTCGTCGTCCTCGGCATCGCCGCATTCGCGACGCTGAAAGGCATCACCGCGGTGGCCCGCGTCGACACCGTCGACAAGGCTGCGCTGACGCTTGCCACGGGGACCGACCTGCCATCGGTGCTCGCCGCGACCACCGGCTGGTCGAAGGCGACGCTGGCTGCGGCGCTCGGTCTCGGTCTCGGCGGCGCGCTCGTCGGCTGGGCGGTCGCGCGGCCGGAGGGGCGCTCAGCGGACAACGTGCTCGGCGGCATCGGCGTCGGCGCGGTGATCGCGTTGATGTGGTGGGTCTCAGGCCGCCTCGGGCATGTCGCCGAAGACCCGAGCACGTTGCAGGAGGCGTTCGTCGCGACCAACTCGCAGCGCATGGAATCGTTGAGCTTCGTCTCGCCGATCGCCTACACGCTCGACTGGCTGATGTTCTTCAGCGACAAGGCCAAGCTGCTGACAATCGGCATCGTCTCGGTCAGCGGCGTCGTCGTCGGTGCGGCCCTGCAGGCACTGCTGTCGCGCAGCTTTCGCTGGGAAGGGTTTCGCGATGCAGGAGACACCGGCCGGCATCTCGTCGGCGCGGTGCTGATGGGCGTCGGCGGCGTGACCGCGTTGGGATGCACCATCGGCCAAGGACTCTCGGGGCTGTCGACACTGAGCCTGACCAGCTTCGTCGCGCTCGCCGCGATCATCGGCGGTGCCGTCGTCGCGCTGCGCTACCAAGTCTGGCTGATCGAGCGTGCGGCGTGATGCGCGCGACGAGCTGCCGGTGATTCCGGTCGAGCCGGTGGCGCTGCTGGTGTCGGACGGCGACCTCGAGCGGCGCTTCGGCGGCTTGCGCCGTCTTTACGGCGATGCCATGTACGCCTGCATCCGCGCCGCGCACGTCGTCGTCGTTGGCGTCGGCGGGGTCGGATCGTGGGCCACCGAGGCACTCGCGCGCAGCGGCGTCGCGGCGCTGACCTTGATCGACCTCGACCAGGTTTCCGAGTCGAACATCAACCGTCAGATCCAGGCCCTCGGCAGCACGGTCGGGCAGGCCAAGGTCGATGCGCTGGGCCGGCGCGTGGCCGACATCCACCCGGCGTGCGAAGTCGTCGCCATCGAAGAGTTCGTCGAGCCGGAGAACTGGCCCGCGCTGCTGGCGAAGGTCGCGCGGTCGGTCGATGTGGTCATCGATGCCTGTGACCAGGGCCGCGCGAAGGCGGTGTTGGCGGCCTGGTCGCTCAGCAGCGGCACGCCGTTGGTGATCGTCGGCGCGGCGGGCGGCAAGCGAAAGGCCGAGGCGGTGGCGGTCGAGGACCTTGGCTTGGTGACCCACGATCCGATGCTCGCCTCGCTGCGCCAGCGGCTACGCCGGCACCACGGCGCAGGACGCGGCCGGATTGGACTGCGCTGCGTGTATTCCCGCGAACCGGTCCATGCGCCGGTCGACGAGCTCGCCTGCGATGTCGATGGCAGCCTGAACTGCCACGGCTACGGCTCGAGCGTCGCCGTGACGGCGACCTTCGGCATGGTCGCGGCGGGCGTCGCGATAGAATCGCTCGGCGTCTCCAGCAGCAGGGCTGGCACACCCGGCCAGATATAATCGAAGGCTTGCCGGGTTGTTAGCTCAGTTGGTAGAGCAGCGGACTTTTAATCCGTAGGTCGTGGGTTCGAGCCCCGCACAACCCACCATCCAACGCGACCGGCAAGTCACAGTTTTTCGGGCTCTTAGCTCAGTTGGTAGAGCAGCGGACTCTTAATCCGTAGGTCGAGTGTTCGAGTCACTCAGGGCCCACCAGTGCATCTAGAGGGGTAGCAGGTTCGGAGCCG